>Ga0082207_1000024_pt1 | contig 103383 bp, 107 predicted proteins | sample LakMenEpi10Aug09_FD_71540 | JGI IMG/M metagenome (GOLD analysis project Ga0082207, IMG submission 71540) | reverse complement strand
TGATCGCTCATTTATTGCGCGCGATATGCCGCTGCTAAATGATTACCTGCATTATCGAACCGTTGATGTTTCTTCGATAAAAGAGTTAACGCGCAGATGGTTTCCCAAGGCGTACTTTGCCGCCCCTGCAAAGACCGGCAACCACCGCGCCCTTGGTGACATCCAAGATTCAATCGCCGAGTTGGCTTACTACCGCCAAGCAGTCTTTATCTCAGCACAAAATGAGGAGCCAACCACCGCGTAACAGCGGGTAGACTTAGCAACTCATGGTGGACGTAGCTCAGCTGGTAGAGCACCCGGTTGTGGTCCGGGATGTCGCGGGTTCGAGCCCCGTCGTTCACCCCAAGTTTTAAGCAGCAAACCTTTGCACCAATAAGTAGAGAGCCGGACTGAAATGATTTTCGACGTCGTTGTTGAAATCCCAGCGGGATCACGTAATAAGTACGAGATCGACCACATCACCGGTGAGGTGCGCCTAGATCGCATGCTCTTCACATCAACTCGTTATCCCTATGACTACGGCTTCGTCAAGAACACATTGTCCCAAGATGGCGATCCACTAGATGCACTGATCATGTTGGATGAGCCGACTTTCCCTGGTTGCGTAGTTTCTTGCCGTGTTATCGGAATGCTTAACATGACCGACGAGGCTGGCGGAGATGACAAATTGCTATGTGTAGCAGCTGGTGATGTTCGCAAGTCATATCTACAAGACCTGAATGATGTACCTGCTTATGAACTTTCAGAAATTAAGCACTTCTTTGAAGTTTACAAAACTCTCGAGCCAGGAAAATCTGTACAAGGTGGCGAGTGGGTTGGACATGATGAAGCAGAGCTAGAAATTAACGCTTCTTACAAGCGCTTCAAGGATTCGCATTAAGAAGTAGGCAACGCCGTTTCTGGACAGCTTTTCAGAATTCGAACCATCGCTTCTTTCTCTGGCAGGGTAAACCACAATTTGTATTTAACTTTTACGGCAATTTGTCTTGAAATATAATCGCAACGAAAACTCTTTAGCGGTGGCAACCAAGTTGCAGCATCTCCGTCACCTTTTTGCGAATTCAATCTTCCCTTAACTGCCAACAAGTTCATTGGATCATTTGCAAAAGCGGTTCGCTCTTTTACACTCAACCTAAAAGCACCGGTTTGCCAAGCATTAGATAGCGCAACAACATGGTCGATTTGAACCTCCATGCTGCTGGTGTTGCCTCGAACAAAGTTGATGGTCTCCCCCGAAAATGGATCGATCAAAGTTCCGGATTCGACAACACAATCGCGGGTTTTTGCTCTGAAAACTTCACCGGTTAAATCGCGCTTCAAAATATCGTTACGGGTATCGCAACCATTGCGATCGACATCGGCCCACGTTTGTCCGAATTGGGCACGTGTGTAACCAGTTTTGGCAGCACGTCCCTTTGTGACCTGTTGTTCGATTACCGACAGTGCGGTGGTAGCTGATTCAGCCTGTGCTGGAGTCATCCCCGCCACAAGAAGCCACAAAACTAGGGCAATCCTGATTTCCAGAAGACTCATGAATTAAGTATGCGGGTGTCGGGAATGTGCGTCCAGACCGTGGTTGCTGATAGGTTTCCCCCTGCATTCAAGCGTTTCCGGCGCCTGTTTGCATCGGGTGGTTAGCTCAGTTGGTAGAGCAGGTGACTCTTAATCACCGGGTCGGGGGTTCGAGTCCCTCACCACCCACTTACGAAAGTAAGCCCGAGATCAGAACAATCTGCTAAATCTAGTAACCCTTAATTGTGATTACCTTGCTGTCCCCAAAAGGAATGACAGTATGGCGCGAGTCGAATCTAAGTTCGAGTACGGAGTTCCGACTAGTGATTGAGCGGAGCTTGAGACCGCAGTTCTTCCCATCCAAGCATGCGAAGCGCCTTCGACAGTGATGTAGCGCATGCCAACATTAGTTGAGCACTTATTCCACTCATAAATTGTTATTTCTGAATTCCTAATATCTCGCGTCGCCTCTGGAGTCTTATTACATTTGTTAATGCTTGCAAAAACATCCAATGCAAATCGAGCAGATCTGAATGGCACACCTGCAATACCAGAACCTAAACCTCCCTCAATGGGAAAATTCTTATCTGCGGTCCCATGAATGTGAACCAGCTTCACTGGATTAACTGAGCCACAATTATCCATTCCTAAACTGGCTGATTGAATTCCCACACCCTTGACTTGATCTGAGAGTTCGCATGCCAACTTGTAAGCCAGCATGCCACCATTCGAGTGCCCCATCGCAAATACGCGGGTTGGGTCAATTAAGTAGCTGTCCTTGATCAATTTTATGAGACTCGCCATAAACGCAACATCGTCGACGCCATTCCTTACAGCTGGACCACAACAGTCTCCGGCATTCCAAGTTTGAAAACCTGGTTGAGTCTCAGAAGCGTTGATTCCATTTGGATAAACGACATAAAATCCATTTGATTCCGCAAATTCACTTAGTCCAGAATTTGCCTCGAATTGCCGTGCGCTAGCTAAGCCACCATGAAATGCCAATACCAGAGGTGCTGGGATTTTTGAGTCAATCGATCCTGGTTTGAAAAAGCGATAAGTCCTAGTACGTCCGTCGCTAGTTTGTATCATGAACTCTTCACTTCGAGATGTGTTTTGAATTGGATTTGAAACACCTGCGTAAAGATCAAGCTTGGGCCTGGTGGTTGGCGAAGCGTTGGTTTTGGTAACTACCTTGACTCCTTTATTCCAAACCAACTTATTGCCTGACTTAATACATGTATAAGTTTTATTCTGATAAACAACTTTTTGGTTCAAAACTTTGCAGGTAGATCCAGGAGTTATCTTCTGGGCAGAAAAGGCCGTGATAGGAATCAGGGTAAGAGTGAGGGCAACTAAGAGTCCTTTGGTAAGGCTCCCCTTGATTCGCATTCCAAAAGGGTAATGGGAGAATCAAGTCTTATGGGGGTTCGTGCGCTCAATTCTGGGGTCGGGGGTTCGAGTCCCTCACCACCCACTTACAAGCGTGAGTGTGCCCGAGTACCTAATTCAGGTTGTAGGCAATAATTAATTTATGAATCCAAGGATCTGCGTCATCGGAGCTGGACCAAGTGGCATCACCGCAGCCAAGAACTGCATTGAAAGCGGCTTAGATGTTGTGGTCTTTGAAAAGAATGACAAAGTTGGCGGCAACTGGGTCTTTAACTCTAAAACAGGACATTCAAGCGTTTATGAAAATACACATCTAATTAGCTCTAAGGCATGGTCTGAGTTTGAAGATTATCCAATGCCTGATTCATATCCTGATTATCCGAGCCATATCCACCTGCAAAATTACTTTGAATCTTACGCAGTTCATTTTGGAGTAATGCCACGGATTAAATTTGATCACAATGTAAATCATGTGACTCGCCAACACGATGGAAAGTGGCTCGTTGAATATACCGATAACAGCGGAGTTAAGAAGAGCGAAGTATTTGAATATTTGATGGTTTCTAATGGCCACCACAATGTGCCGAAGTATCCAGAGTACCCAGGAAATTACAGCGGAAAGTTTTTACATTCCCATGATTTCAAGGGCGTGGATGAGAGCTGGCGGGATAAGCGTGTACTAGTAATTGGCGGTGGAAACTCTGCCTGTGATATTTCCGTTGAAGCAGCTCGGATGACTAAGACAGTGCACATGTCAATGCGAAGTCCACAATGGTTTTTTCCAAAGTTTATCTTTGGCCAGCCAGGTGATGTCTTTGCTGCACGTAGCAAGTGGTTACCAAGGAAGCTTCGCCAATATGGTCTGAAGTTTTTAGTCAAAATAATTCAAGGTCCATACAGTCGTTATGGATTACCTGAGAACACCACTCTCCCGCTAACTAATCACCCAACTTTGAACTCAGATCTGATGGATTACATTCGCCACGGCCGGATAAAGCCGCGCAAAGCCATTAAATCTTGGAGTGGACTAACCGTTGAGTTTGTCGATGGCAGTAAAGAAGATTTTGACATTGTTTGCGCAGCAACGGGCTTCTGGACTACCTTCCCGTTTTTTGATGAAGATTTTATAAACTTTAAGAACTTAACAGAGGTCCCGCTATTCAAGAAGATGATGCATGAAAAGTATGAAAATCTTTACTTCATCGGATTGTTTCAACCCCTAGGTTGTATTTGGCCACTGGCTGACTATCAAGCAAAGATTGCTTGTTTAGAGATAAATGGAAGATACCGTAGGCCAAAAGATATGAAATCTGCCATTGATCATGAGGTCAAGAATCCTCATTTCAATTTCACACCAGGGCAACGTCACGCAGTAGAGGTGGATTACCACCTGTTTCGCAAAGAGTTAAAGGGTGAATTGAAAAAAGCGGGCCTAGATATAGGTAAATCACCAGCGGGCAATAAGAAGCTTTACAAAAACTTTGCTGACGATTTACTGAGAATCAAGGTTTCGTAAGGACATTACAAATCCAACACATTAACATTTGAACCATGCCGCTGTGTCTGAATCCAAAGTGCCAAAAGCGCATTGCAACAAGTCTTGATATTTGTCCTTTCTGCGGGGGAAATGAGATTGGCCAATTCAATTCCTATAGCAAGCAAGAAGCGCTGCAGGAGGAAATAAGCATTGAAAACTTTCACAAGGTTGTTAAGAATTCGCAGCCATACATCGAAAGAACAATCGTCCCCAAGGGTGCCAAGGTTTCCTTCAAATCAAAGCTAGCAGTGCGCTTCCAATACCTTATGAGAAAAGCCTTCAAACGTAGGTAAAGAGTTTTAGTCGCCCAAACCTTCGTGATTGGCGAATTCCCATAGATCAATTGCATCTAGGTCAATAACCTTCAAACTATGGTTAGCAAAGATGCCAGCAATCTGAGCTCGATGCTCTGTCGCATGGTGAATTGATTGCGTCAAAATCGTTTCGCGGTTGCGGCGAATTTCTTTGCCTTCCCAGTTGGTAAATTCAACAAAGCCGACAGGGTTTTTAGCAGACTCTCTTAAACGCTGATCAAATGAAAGCGATAGATCGCGAAGTGCAAGGACTTCAGCTTTATTGGTTGGGACCTCTGTAGGGATGTTTCCTTTACCATCTAATAAATCTGCATATCGAGCCGCAGTTAAATGCTCCAGGATCTCTGCAACAGTCCAGGTGTCATTTGGCGCAGTTAACTTGAGATTCTCTTCTGGCTGTTCAGCAATTCGATCAAATACATATGTATTAGCCCATGCCAGGTGGCGGAATAAACGATCTGTGACTACATCCATGTGGCGAGATTATCTGGGAAAAGTAGACTTGTCAGCATGCTGGGTGGAATCAATAACGGACTCTTTCTGCAATCCTTTGGCGGGTTTGCAGCATTAGCGCTCTTAATTCTTGTTCTCAAATGGGGCTTTTCATCTAACAAGCGCATGATTATCACGCCGATCAAAGCTGGAAAGAAAGATCAATACGGTTTGCTCAAGCCTCTGCAAACTCCCAGCAACTACATTGAAGCTCAAATGAGTCTGCAGAAGCTAACTGACGCCAATATCAAAGCCACGCTGACTCAGACCTTAGATGGACCGCAGTTAATGGTTTTTGAAAAGGACTTGAAGATTGCTGCTGCTGTTTTAGCTCAGTAATTCAGCGAGTAAGGCTTCCACTCGGCCCTTAATCTCATCACGAATTACACGAACTGATTCAATTCCTTGTCCTGCAGGGTCATCTAGAACCCAATCTTCATAACGCTTACCAGGATAGAACGGGCAAACATCCCCGCACCCCATAGTGATGACTGCATCTGATTCTTCAACGGCTTCTGTTGTTAAAACTTTTGGGGTGTTATTTGCAATATCGATTCCAACTTCGGCCATAGCTTCTACTGCAATTGGGTTGATTGAATCCTTTGGTGCACTTCCCGCAGAAAGAACTTCTACTCGCCCCTTACCTAGCTCGCGCATAAAGCCTGCAGCCATCTGTGAACGGCCTGCGTTGTGAACACAAACAAAGAGAACGGTTGGTTTATTTGTCATTAGTTAGTGCTTTCACTAGGCCCAGGCCGATGATGGCTCCGAGGATTTGGGCTGCAATAAATTTAGGCGCGCACTCTGGAGCAATTCCAGCGAATGAGTCGCTAAATGTTCGTCCGATTGTTACTGCAGGATTGGCAAAAGAAGTTGAGCTTGTGAAGAAGTACGCACTTCCAATCCATGCAGCAACTGCTGCAGGAATCACAGTTAAATTCTTTTGGCTTACAAGCAAGTTAATCACCAGGATCAAGCCAGCTGTAGCAACAATTTCAGCTAAGTAAAGGTTATTGCCTGATCGAATCTTGGTTGCAGTCTGAATAATTGCATTACCAAACATGGCATTAGCAAGAAATGCACCTGTTATTGCGCCAGCTGTTTGAACAACGGCATATTGTAGAAACTGGATGACCGAACTTTTGCCTTGAATCAAATCAACCAAGGTCACAACAGGGTTGAAATGTGCACCGCTAATTGGAGCTAAGATAAGAATTAAGACTGCCAGACCGAAGACTGTGGCAATTGTGTTTATAAGAAGTTGTAGACCAACATCTTGAGTTAAATCGGTGGCCATAATTCCTGAACCAACAACGATTGCGACCAAAAGTGCGGTACCTAGGTACTCAGCAAGGAGCTTTCTCATGTGCCGAGGTTACTCAATACTTGGTTAATGCACGGTGAACAAAGACAAAACCCCACCACCTATTTAGGCGATGGGGTTTTGTTTAAGGCTAATTATGAAACAGCGATGATGTCTACGACGAAGATCAAAGTCTCATTAGGTCCGATTGGGCCTGAACCATTTGGGCCGTAACCCTTGTCTGCTGGGATTACCAACAGGCGACGTCCACCTGCTTTTGCACCTGGAAGACCTTCTTGCCATCCAGCGATTACACCAGAAAGTGGGAATGTAGCTGGCTGTCCACCGTTCCATGAAGATTCAACTAATGAACCGTTAGACCATGTCATCAATGTGTAATGAACTGTCAGAGTTGAAGTTGGTAGAACTTCTGTTCCTGTTCCAACGATTAGGTCTTGTGTTTGCAAAGTTGTTGGTGCCGCACCTGTTGGAGGTGTGATTGTTGGTGCTTCGCCAGCGTTACCTGTAACTACTGGAAGTCCTGCTGCTGATCCTGACACTGTGTCATCTCCTCCGAGTGTTGTAAATGATGCAAATGCAATTGCTAATACGGCTAAAACCGCAAATACTTTTAATAAGGTTTTCTTTGGCATTTTTCTCCTTGTTATTCGATTTCGCCGATTAATTTAAACTCGCCATCACCGATCTGGCCTTGTGAGCGGTAAAGCTCTAACTTGGCACGAGTATCGGCAATATCAAGGTTGCGCATGGTTAGTTGGCCGATGCGATCTACGGGTCCAAAGGCAGCGTTTTCAGTGCGCTCCATGGAAAGCTTTTCAGGGTGGTAACTAAGACCTGGGCCAGTTGTATTGATGATCGAATAATCATCTCCGCGGCGCATACGAATTGTTACTTCTCCAGTAACTGCAGATGCAACCCAACGCATCAGTGATTCGCGAAGCATTAAAGCTTGTGGATCAAACCAACGACCTTCATACAACAGGCGTCCTAGACGGCGACCTTCGGCATGGTAATTAGCGATTGTGTCTTCATTGTGGATCGCGCTGATTAAGCGCTCGTAAGCAATGAACAGCAGCGCCATTCCTGGAGCTTCGTAAATTCCACGGCTCTTGGCTTCAATAATTCTGTTTTCAATTTGATCGGCCATTCCTAAGCCATGACGACCACCAACAGCGTTAGCTTCCTTCATCAAATCAACGATGTCATCAAATGACTTTCCGTTAATAGAAACTGGACGACCTTGGTTAAAGGTAATTTTTACATCTTCAGTATCGATCTTGACCGCTGGATCCCAGAAGCGAACTCCCATGATTGGTTGTACTAGTTCTACAGATGTGTCTAGATTTTCAAGACTCTTTGCTTCGTGGGTTGCACCCAAAATGTTTGCATCGGTTGAATACGCCTTTTCAGTGCTGTCACGGTAAGGAAGGCCGTGAGCAACTAACCATTCAGACATTTCTTTACGACCACCAAGTTCGGTTACGAAATCTTGATCAAGCCAAGGCTTATAAATTCTTAGGTTGGGATTAGCAAGAAGCCCGTAACGGTAAAAACGTTCGATGTCATTACCTTTATAAGTAGATCCATCGCCCCAGATTTCAACGGAATCCTGATGCATCGCGCGCACCAACATGGTTCCGGTAACTGCGCGACCCAAAGGTGTGGTGTTGAAGTACTGCTTTCCGCCTGAACGGATATGAAAAGCTCCGCAAGCTATCGCTGCAAGACCTTCTTCAACTAGTGCATTTTTGCAATCAACAAGGCGTGAAATCTCTGCGCCATATTCTTTTGCCCGATCTGGAACTGAATCAATATCTGGCTCGTCATACTGGCCAAGATCTGCGGTGTAGGTACAAGGAACTGCGCCTTTGTCGCGCATCCAGGCAACTGCCACTGATGTGTCGAGACCGCCAGAAAATGCGATACCAACCTTTTCACCAACTGGAAGAGATGCAAGGACCTTAGACATGTCCTAAGTCTAACGGATGTTAAGCGTCGAAAGTTTCTTCTCTAAAGCAGGCTTCACACCCCATTGAGCGGTAATTTCTAGGTATCTATCGATATCTAACTGCTCTGGCTTTGCATCAGTCTTTACTGCGCGGATCATCAAATTACGAGGCGTGTGTTCTCCCCCAATAAATTCAATAACTTCAACACGATAGCCAGCAAGTCTTAGCAGCTGCGCTCTGAATGAATCAGTAAGTAAATCTCCCAGACGTTCTTTCATTAAACCAAACTTTGTTAGCGCACCCCACGGTTCAGGTGCTGCGTCAATTTGCTTTTGAATATCGTGATGACAACATGGTGCAATAAGCAAAAGTTTTGATCCTCCGTTTACTGCCCACGCAATAGCATCATCAGTTGCGGTATCACACGCATGCAAAGCTATAGCTATATCTGCCATTTCAGCTGTTGTCTTTGAAATCTCTTCAGCCTTGAATGAAATAGTTTTAGTAATGCCAAGCTTTTGGGCTATCAAATTATTGCGATCTCTAGATTCAGGTCGAACATCAATACCTGTGACAATTACTGGCATTCCAGAGTTCATCAGAAATTGATGTGCAGCAAAAGTTAAATATGCATGTCCGCACCCAAGGTCAGTTATGCGAAGCGGTTGTGTTGGTGTTGGTTTATGAATCTGACCAGCTTCGATTGCTGCGTTGAGTGCCGGGGAAAGCAAACGCAAAAACTCTTCAACTTGCTTGTACTTATCTTGACGCGAAGGCTTGATAACGCCTTTTGCGTCAGCAATTCCCACTTCGCGCAAGAAAGGATCATTGGAATCAAGCAATCTTTCCTTTTTCTTATCGTGCGCCAGGTTTTGCTCAGTTTTGCGATTTTCAGTGTGTACTTGTGCATCCCCGCTCTTTGTCACTCTTATGGAATATGCCTGGCTGGTGCTTTCGACCATAATGTTTGCATATCCACAATCTAGAAGTTGGTCTACTTCAAGTACTGTAGGCAAAAGATTTTTGGTGGTTGTTGCTCGTCCATCATTTTGCATCAACTGAAGGTGCAGAACTCCTTTGATTTCAACAAGACGAATATCCACTCGCTCAAATTCAACACTCATGTTCCTGCGACGTCCAGACAAAACGGCACGGACAAAAGTTGATGTATCTAGAATCTTCGAGGCAGCCTCTTTGAAAGCCTCTTCACGGGTAATTGGCATTTAATCAGCGAGGTGCAATTACCGCTGTGCCTTTTTCATGATCCAGAATAGTTAAAGCGTGGTTGGGCAGCGCCTTGGCAAAATCTTCGGCCAACTTACGCTCTCCATCACGGTTCACATCATCAATAATGACAATGGCCTTTGCTGACAATTTATCTTTAAATTCTTTTAGCGCAGGATACCTAGCCTCTGGATTCTTGGAACCTGGAGGGCCATCAACAATAAGCAAATCGATTTTCTTTAAATCTTTAAGTGTTGAAACGTCATACCATTCTGAACCATTTGCATATGGGCGCAATGGAGCGATGCGAATTTCTACTCCACGAGCCTTATGCTCTTTCAGAAGCTCACGTGTTTTTGCACCGAACTCTTCTGAGTTATCAATACTCACAACCTTGCGAGCACCAGATTTGGCAGTTACTAATGTTGAGACTCCAGATCCAAGTTCTACAACTAATGAAGGCTTGTTTTTCTTAACAATTTCTGAAATTAAAAGCAAAAGATCAGGTGATGCTGCCCAACTGCGCGTAGCTGGAATTGCAGATTTAAACTGCAGCAAATTATTGAGCTGAATAAACGCCTCAGTCTGACGGTAAGCCGTCATCGAATTCTTTTTGCTCTCAAGAGCAGCCTTATGAATCTCTCGGGATATCTGTTCACTCTTCTTTGAAACTTTGCCATGCAGGGCTCGCAAAGAGCGAATGCAATAAAGAGTTCCGAGCAGAATTAGGAAAAGAAGGGCTAGATAAAGGAAATCCATGCGCTAAGTGTAACGGCATGAACAAACGTTATAAAAGAGAAACATACGAGGGTTACTTACATCCTTTTTACATTGTCCGGCGATTGCTAATTCCGTAGCCTGACACCATGACAGCCGCACCTTGGTGGAAGCACGCAACTATCTACCAAATCTATCCGCGGTCCTTTTTTGACAGCAATGGGGATGGCGAAGGTGATTTGCCAGGAATTATCTCCAAACTGCAATATGTCCAAGAACTTGGCGTTGATGCGATCTGGTTAAGCCCTTTCTACACATCTCCAAATAAGGATGGCGGATATGACGTTGCTAATCCACGTGATGTTGATCCGAGATTCGGAAACTTAGCTGATGCCAAAAAACTTATTGATGTTGCACATTCTTTGGACTTAAAAGTAATTGTCGATGTTGTTCCTAACCATTTTTCCGATCAACACGTCTGGTTCCAACAAGCACTTAAGGCAGGAAGAGGTTCTGCTGAGCGTGCGCGCTTTCATTTCCATGAACCAAATGCAGATGGAACTCCACCCAACAACTGGATCTCACTTTTTGGTGGACCTTCGTGGACGCAAGTAGAAGATGGTCAGTATTACTTGCATCTGTTTGATTCTTCGCAACCTGATTTGAATTGGGACAATCCTGAAGTAGTCAGCGATTACGAAAGTACGTTGCGTTTTTGGTTAGATCTTGGAGTTGATGGTTTTCGAATTGATGTTGCACATGGCTTAGTGAAAGAAAATCTATTAACAAACCATCCTGACCCCCAGGGAATTAGTGATGCGCTGCGCCTAGATGTTTCTATGGATCCTGAAATTCGGTATGCCCTTCTTCCAACAGTTCCTTATTTTGATCGTCAAGGTGTGCATGAAATTTATCGGCAGTGGCGCAAACTTTTTGATTCTTATAAAGATCGCGAAATCATGGCTGTTGCCGAAGCCTGGGTTCATCCTCCAGTAAATGCAACGCGATATGTCCGAAGTGATGAATTACATCAAGTATTCAACTTTGATTTATTGGATGCGCCTTTCAAAGCTGATTTTCTCTATGGAGTTGTGACTCGTTCAATTGAGCTAATGGATTCTGTTGGAGCGCTGCCCACTTGGGCTCTAAGCAATCATGATTCTCCTCGTGTTGCCTCACGAATCGGTGAAATTCAGGCACGAGCACTTGCATTGTTTGTTTTAGCATTGCCGGGTTCTTGTTATGTATTTGCTGGACAAGAATTAGGTTTACCTGATGGTGAAATTCCAGATAGCTCGCGACAGGATCCAATTTATTTCAGAACAAAAGGGTCTCAAAAGGGTCGCGATGGGGCACGCGTTCCGCTTCCTTGGAGCGGTGAGACAGCTCCATTTGGTTTTACAAGTAGTACTCCGTGGTTGCCATTAACGGATAAGTGGAAAGATTTAACTGTCGAAAAGCAAAATGTTGATCCAAAAAGCACGCTCAATCTCTACCGAACCGCCCTAAAACTGCGTGCAGACCATCTGATAGATCAAGGTTCAATCACCTGGCTCGAATCTCCTGAACATGGGTCTGAGAGCGATTCATTGTTGGCGGTTCGTCGTGGCAATGTTTCGATTTATATGAATTTGTCCGATTCTGCTGTTGAAGTAGAAATAAGCGGTAAATTGCTGATTGTGAGCGCAGGAACAGTTGATGCACGTGATGGAAAGTTAACAATTCCGGCCATTTCAACCATCTGGGTGCATCACTAACTGACACAATACCGACATGGAATCTACGACTACTTGGCTATTGACCATTGGAATTCTCTCTCTTGTAATTCTCTTTGACTTAACTCTTGCGATTGTTCGTCGCAACAAAGAGACCACAATGACCGAGGCTGGAATATGGACAGTCATCTATGTTTCCGCAGCTATTGTCTTTGGAATCTTGATGCCAAATTGGACAACAGATCCAAATGCTCAGAAAGAGTTCTTTGCGGGCTGGTTAACTGAGTACGCACTTTCAGTCGATAATATCTTTGTGTTTGTCATCATCTTGAGTCGATTACAAGTTGAAAAGACAAAACAACAACTTGTTCTTTTGCTCGGAATTATCATTGCTCTTGTTCTACGAGGTGGCTTTATCGCTGCAGGTAGCGCGATTATCGAAAAATTCTCAGGTGCATTCTTTGTGTTTGGCGCATTCCTTATTTTCACCGCTTATCGACTTCTAGTCGAAGATAAGGGCGAGGAAGAATGGAAAGAAGATCGCATTATCACCTTCTTGCGTTCGAAAGGTGCGACAACCTTTGTTATTGCATTAGTTTCTTTAGGTTTCACTGATCTCGTCTTTGCTCTAGATTCAATTCCAGCAATCTTTGGCATCACCCGTGATCCATACATCGTTGTTTGCGCCAACATCTTTGCTTTGATGGGACTTCGTCAGCTCTACTTCTTATTACAAGGTCTATTGCAGCGATTGGTCTACTTGTCCAAGGGGCTTTCCTTTATCTTGGCTTTTATCGGTTTCAAGATGTTCATTGAGGCTTTCCACGGCATTGGAATCCACGAGATTGCAGGCGTGAAGCTTCCACACGTTCCAATTGAGGTCAGCCTCTTTGTAATTGTTGCAGCGTTAACAGTCACCGCTGTGGCAAGCCTAACAGCAACTCGTAAAGATGGAAGCGAGATCGTTTAGATCTCTGTTTTCATCTTTCGTAAAGTTGCACGATCGTAGTCCTTAGATTTCTCATGAATCTTTCGGATCTGTAGCGCAAAAGCTTTAATGGCTGTGTCAAAAGCTGCCAGATCATTGAACTCTGCAGCCTCTGCTCTAATCAATGGTCCTGAACCATGTGTAGTTAAAACTACTTTGTGATTGTGTTTACCCTGATGAGGGTTTGCTTCATGTAAAACTTCAACTTCGACGCGATCAATAACAACACTAAATCGCTCCATGCTGTTGAGTTTTTCCGTAGCTATATTTTTGAAATCTTCTGCTAGATCTGCATTGCGTGTATGAATTTGTATCTTCATACTAAAAGGGTAGTACTAAGACCACCGCTGTCGCTAGAGCTGCTAGCAGAAAAGATTTACCAAGAATAGCTAGTGCGGTTTTGCGATCAGCGGCTCTGTCCTCTTTGCTTGCTACGCGCTTGATATCGCCCATCTTGCCCACATTAAAAGTTCCTGCGAAACCATAAGCCAAGCAGAATTTAGAACGTGATTGAACAAATCCAACTGATGCAACCATTAGGGGAAAGAAAATACCTAAACGAAACTCTGGGGATGCATCGAGTCGGCTAAAAGTTAAAAGGTATGAAATTGAAACAAACAAACCAACTAATCCAACGATTCGCCTTTTGCGAACTTCACTTTTGCCAATGTTGCAGCTTCCAGGAATGTATTGAATATCAGGCATCTTCAAACTCATCTTCGTCAACCCAGGTGTCAGCTACTGATTCATCCTGATGTTCAACCCATGACAAAAATGATGCGACTGCGCGAAATGCAAGAACAGTCACAGTCAAGGCTGCAAAGGTTCGACGAATGGCTTTAAACATAGGATAAAAATACTCGCTCTTGCTTAAAAAATCTCTATAAAGAGGCCAGTGCCTGCTCTATATCCTGCCAAATATCATCAACATGCTCGCATCCGACTGAAAGCCTGATCAACTGTTCTGGAACTGATGGACTTTCTAAAGCCCAACGACGGCGTCGCTCCCACATTGATTCAACGCCACCAAGGCTTGTTGCATGTGCAATCAAACGTGATGATTCACAAACTTTCTCAGCTTTTTCCGCATTTCCATCAATTTCAAAAGATATGACGGCTCCAAAACCTGGGTAGCGAACCTTTGTGATCTTTGCATGGTTTTGTAATCGAGTAACAAGCGTCTTTGCATTAGCTTCAGCTGCTCTAAATCGAACTGGAAATGTACGAATTCCACGAAGTGCTAGCCACGCTTCAAACGGTCCAGGAATACCACCGTTGAATCGGCGTGCTTCCTCCAAGCGCTTAAACAAAGCGGTATCAGTTGTTGATAAAGAACCAAGAACTACATCACTATGGCCAGCAAGAAATTTGGTAACAGAGTGCATAACAATGTCAGCACCCATCGACAATGGCTTTTGAACAAGAGGAGTTGCAAAGGTGTTGTCTACACCAACTCCAATGTTTTGTTTCTTGGCAGCTGCAACAAGTGCTGGAAGATCGGCCACATCGAGACACGGATTTGTAGGAGATTCCAGCCACAACAATGCCGCGCCTTTCATAGCACCAATTACTTCTTCAGTATTTGTAATATCAACAAAACGAACTTCTAATCGACCTGATGCGTGATGTTGATTTAACAATCCCATGGTTCCGCTATAACCCTGATTTGATGCAACCACTGGTGCACCAATAGGCAGAATTGAAAAGACTGCACTGATCGCTGCCATTCCAGAAGAAAAAGAAAGTGTCTGTCCGCCTTCAAGTTCTGAAATTGCAGACTCTAAAGCGCTCCAACTTTCATTTCCATAGCGGCCATAACCAATTGGCCCACCTGCATGATAAGTAGAAGAAAAAACGATTGGAGGATTCAAGGGAGCATCGGGTGCTACTTCAGGACGACCTGCGGTAATTGCCGATGTTTCTGGGTGAAAACTCATGTACGCAGTCTAATTGTTAGAAAGGATTGCCATGGCCGCATTATGGCCAGGAATCCCACTGACTCCCCCGCCTCGGGCAGCGCCGGCGCCACAAATGAAGATGCGTGGGTCGTCGGTTTCAACACCCCATGATTCAGGCGTTCCATCCTCGCGAAAAGGCATGGATAAATCAGTATGAAAGATGTTGCCGCGCGGAAGAGAAATGGCATCTTCAATATCAAGTGGTGTTTTAACTTCAATTGCAGCAATGACATCTTCAATTGGTTCTGCCAAAAATTCATTAAGTGAATCCAGCGCCGACTTTAGTGCTGCATCACGCGCAGCATCATGATCACCATCGAACAAAGATGCAGGTGTGTGGATGCCAAACAAAGTTAATGTTTGATAGCCATCATCCTGTAGCTTCTGGCTCAGGATTGATGGATCTGTCAATGTGTGGCAATACATTTCGATCGGCATTTTTGCGGGCATTATTCCGGCTTGTGCTTGTTTGAAGACGGTTTCGAATTGCGTAAAATATTCATTGGCATGAAAAGTCCCAGCAAATGCAAGGCGAGGATCAATTCCAGATTTCAACTTAGGTAACCGCTTAAGCAAAACATTGATTTTCATTTGCGAGCCATCAAGGCTCTTAGGTGCCGAAGTTCCGCGCAACTTAGCTAAAACCTGTGGAGCTGCGTTTGAAAGTAGGAATTCGCCTTCAACAGTTTCGCCATTTTCTACCTGCACATTTACACCAGTAGCTGAAGATGTAACCGCAGTGGCTTTAGAGTTTAGTGAAATCTCTACTCCACTTTCTGTTGCTACGCGAACTAGTTCCTTCACCAAAGCGCCCATTCCACCTTTTGGAACTTTCCATTCTCCAGTTCCATTTCCAATCAGGTGATACAGAAAGCAGATATTTGCTTGAATATCAAAGGCTGATGTGAAAGTTCCAATTAGTGCATCTGTCAGCACTACACCGCGGACTACATCATTCTGAAATCTTTCGGTGATTACTTTGCCAATTGGTTCCTCAATTAAATACTGCCATGTTGTATCTAAATCAACCTGGCGCTTTAACTCACTTCGAGTCATGAGCGGTGCAAGCATTGTTGGCGCTATCTTTTCGGCAAACGCTGCTACCTCTGCATAGAAAGCTTGCCATGCACGTCCTTCGTTACCAGTTGGATCTAGCTCATTAAAAGAATCTTCGGTTTTTGAATCCCAGACACGAGACACATACAGACCTTTATCCTGTCCGTAAGGCGTGTAACTAGAAACTTCACGAGAGATGCATTCAAAATCGAGCCCCAAGTCATTAACAATCTTGTCTGGCAGAAGCGCTACTAAATATGAGTACCTTGACAGGTTTGCTTCATAGTCTGGAAAGGTTTGAACGCTTTGGGTCGCGCCACCGATTTCTGGATTTGCCTCTAGGATTCTGACTGATTTGCCTGCACGAGCTAGATACGTTGCAGCAATTAAGCCATTATGACCGCCACCAATTATGACCGCATCATATTTCTTGCCGATCATTTAGATAGCTCGCGCGATGCGGTGTACAGCTTCAGTAATAATTGTTGGGCTCGTTGCAAAATTGAAGCGCACGTACTGAGAGCATTGCTTTCCGTAGATATGTCCGGCGTTGAAAGCAACTCTTCCTTTTTCAAGAAGTACTACTGAAGGATCTGCACCCAAGTTAAGCGCTTCAAGATCTAGCCATGCCAAATAGCTGTTATCTGGAATGTGATATCGCACTGATGGAAGTTGAGAATTCAATAAATCCTTCAACATATGGCGATTATGATCAAGATTTTCAATTACTGAATCCAGCCAAATACCACCTTCTGCAAAAGCGATTGCCGTAGCAAATCCACCCAACAAGGAAGCCCGATAATGAACCGCCATAGGCAAAGTTGCTAGACGTGCATTGATTGCTTCGTTTTGAGAAACAATGATGGCGCACTTTAACCCAGCAATATTCCAACCTTTAGATGCCGCGGTGACACTTACTGTTACTGATTCAGCATCTGCACCTAGACTCAACAATGGAACAAAGGTGTTTTCTTTGAATGTAAGCGGGGCATGAATTTCATCGCTAATGACTAGCACGTTGTATTGTTTTGCCAAAGCAACAATTCGAAGCAGTTCTTCTTTTGTATAAATACGACCCAATGGATTATGGGGACTACAAAGAATGTGAACCTTTAAGCCAGATGCATAAGCTTTTTCTATTCCACTCCAGTTAATTTCCCAAGGATTGCCGGCTTCATCACCAGTTCTCTCAAATGGAACATCCACAAGATTTAGCTTGGTTTCATTTATCCAGTTATAAAAATTTTGATAGACAGGCGAGCTGAGGAGAATCGAATCACCAGGGTTTGTGAAGACTCGCAATACCTCAACAACTGCAACACCAACATCAGTTGCTGCTCGAACTTGTAGAGGGTTAACTTCCCAATTCCAGCGAGTGCCTGCAAAGTGTGCAAAGCCTTGACCTAATTCTGGAATTACACCTAAGTATCCAAGATCTGATTTTGCAACCATTTCAATTAAGAGTTCGCGAATGGGTTCAGCGACAGGAAAGTCCATTTCGGCAACTGGCAAAGGAAGAACATCGGTGGCAAAAGCACGCCACTTTTCGCTGCGGTGAGTTTGAAGCTCTGCCAAGTTAGGTGCTGAAACCGAACGATCGCTCATACTCACAAGGCTACCTCAGAGAACTTGTTCTTCGGGAGTTAATCGTCGAGTTGAATTTCTCACCACGAGCGTAGTTGGCAAAACTAATGAAGGTGGATCGACTACAGGCTTACGTAATCTCTCCATAATTGACCATGCTGCCATTTCACCCATCAATGTCACTGGCTGTTCAATTGTTGTTAGCTCTGAAAACTCCGCCATTTCATGACCATCAAAACCAATGATTGATATGTCATCTGGTGCCTTTAAACCATGACGACGCAGCGCTTGCATGGCACCAATTGCCATTTCATCTGATTCACAAAAAATGGCGGTCGGGCGATTAGGTCGAGCCAATAAATCATCCATTGCTCTAGATGCGGTGTGCATAGTGAAATCACCATGAATCTCACGAGAAGGTAGCCACTCCAAATCATTTTCTGCAAGAACTTGCATAAAACCTTTACGTCGATCTTGGGGAACAGAAAAGTTAAATGGGTCATCTGGGCGGCCAGACATTAGGCCAATTTTCTTATGACCCTGATTAACTAAGTGCTGCGTAGCGGTTCTCGCTCCTGCAACATCATCAATTTTGATGGATGCGCACTTTTCATGATCCATCCCAACCAGAGCAATTGGAATTCCAAGGGAAAGCATGGAATCGAACTCTTCTTCTGTAGGTGGAAGGGAAATAACAATCAATGCATCAACACGGCCCTTGAGCAGTTGGTGCTGAAAGAGTCGTTCACGACCCTTCATTTGGCTAAAGTTATAGAGGAGTAAATCCATTCCAGCTTCACGTAAAGCTTGTTCTGCACCGCTAATTACTTGGGAAAAGTACCAACGCGAAATGTAAGGTGCGACGACTCCAACAGAATTTGTACGTCCGCTTGATGTGCCCTGACGCTCAGCATGTAATGGATAATTCAACTTCTCAGCAGCTGCAATGATTTTTTCGCGAGTTTGTTGATTGACATGATGGAGTCCCCGAAGTGCCCGCGAGACAGTGGCGGTAGAGACACCTGCCTCTTCTGCAACCTCTTTAATGCCAGCCATCTCTTCACCTCCATCTCTTTGAACTCTGCAACAATTTCTGCAAGCGCGCCTGCAAGAACTGTAAAAGTACGGCAAAGCGGCTGCAATTAGCAATCCCTGCTGGTATTCAGGGGTAGATTACTGCTTATGAGCAACCAAATTGAAACCCAGATCGATGTATCCCTTACTGAGCGAAATCGCCTAACTGCTTTTTTCCGGATCATCCTTGTTGTCCCAGCATTTATTTTCGTCTCTTCTTTTTCGCCAGCGACGGCTTTCTCTGATGATGCAGCTGGAATTCTCGCGGGGTTAATGGCGCTACCTGCTGGTTTAGCAATTGTCGTTCGTCAGGTGTACCCAAGCTATGTCTTGGCTTTCAATGAAGCATTGTTATCGCTACAAACGCGTGTTGATGTTTACTTGGTTTTGCTTACCGATGAATACCCTTCAATTGAAGAGAATGACCTTGTCAGCGTCACTTTTCCAGAAGTTGATGCAAAGCAGCTCAACCGCTGGTTGCCATTGATTAAGTGGCTACTAGCAGTGCCTCTGTACATCGTTGGAATTGTTTACATAATTTACGCAGCCTTGTTAACACTGCTGGGATGGTTCAGTATTTTGTTTACCGGCAAGTATCCAGAAGTCTGCGCCGAAGGCGTTGTCGGAACTATTGCTTACTGGAACCGCGTCATTGGCTACGCCTTTTTGCTGGTAACAGACGAGTACCCAACTTTCTCTTTGTAATTCATGGTGGTTCACTCTGCGCAGAAGATGCGCCGAATAGTCGCTGAGGTTGCGCAGATTGATCCCAAATTTGCCGGCCTTATCGAACGTCGACCTTTGTGTACCCTTGGTCGAAACGAACCTTCAGAAACTCATTTTGAATCACTCGTTAGTTCGGTTATTTCTCAACAACTTGCAACCAAGGCAGCAGCCACGATTCATGAACGACTTGTAAAGCTGTGCAAAGGTTCCATAACGCCGCGCAAAGTAGTAAAGCTCAGTGATGAGCAACTGCGAGAAATCGGTGTTTCAGGGGCAAAAACCCGAACAATCAAAGGGATTGCATCTGCTGCACTTGATAAATCAATTCCGATTAACGAAATTGATCTGATCCATGATGATCAAGAAATATTTGATGCTTTAACTTCGATTTGGGGAGTTGGTCGCTGGACCGTTGAGATGTTCATGATGTTTCAACTTGGTCGACTTGATGTGTGGCCAACTGGTGATTTAGCGGTTCGTCGCGGTTGGGACATGATTCATAAAACAAAGGAAGAAACGACGGCAAAGTTGTTGGACGTTAAGGGAGAAAAGTTACGCCCCTATAGAAGTGTCTTTGCCTGGTACTGCTATCAAGCGGTGCATGAATCAAGAGGACTTGATTACTAGCGCTCTTCTAAAACCAAGGCAACAGAGTTAATGCACCAGCGCTCATCGGTAGGAACGGCATAGCCTTCACCTTTGAAAACATGTCCAAGGTGGGAGCCACATGCAGCGCAACGAACCTCAGTGCGAATGCGTGGGGCTAAGGAACGATCTTCCAAAAGCTCAACGGCGTCATTTTCTGTTGGCGCATAGAAGGATGGCCACCCGCATCCAGAATGAAACTTGGTTTCGCTTCTAAACAATTCAGCGCTACAGGCTTTGCACTTATAGACACCGATTGTTTCGGTTTCAGTGTATTCACCAGTGAAAGCAGTTTCAGTTGCTGCATTTCGCAAAACTGCATATGACAAAGGGTCTACGCGTTGGGCAAGCTCGGCTTCATCGATTTTTACGGGATACTCTTTTTCGCTCATAGTCAATGAACCGTTTCTGGGTATGGAACACCCGTGCTTGAATGGCAATCATAACCATTTGGATTTTTTAGTAAGTACTTCTGGTGGTACTCCTCGGCTAGATAGTACTCAACGCCTTCGGCACTTAAAATCTCAGTGCAAATTCTATCCATTCCGGCTTTTGTTAACTCCTCTTGATAAGTTTGGCAAGAAGCGAGCGCAACTTGCATCTGCTCATGAGTTGTCGTGAAAATTGCACTGCGATATTGGGTTCCAATATCACCACCTTGTTGATTTAAAGATGTTGGATCATGCATGGTCCAGAACTCTTGCAATAATCGAAGGTAGGAAATTTTGGTTGGGTCAAAGACAACTTTGACCATTTCAGCATGTCCTGTAACTCCGGTGCATACCTGCTCATATGTAGGGTTAGGGCGAATACCACCCATGTAACCAACACTTGTCTCTTGCACGCCATCTAATTGCCAGAAGCGTCGTTCTGCTCCCCAAAAACATCCTGTAGCAAAGTACGCTGTTGAATTCATGCGGGAATTGTTGCAGTATGCACACATTTTTGCACCCGCTGATAACCTTCATTCTGACCCAATGAGCCCCCGTAGCTCAGGGGATAGAGCACTGCCCTCCGGAGGCAGGTGCACAGGTTCGATTCCTGTCGGGGGCACTTGAGATAGATCACCCTAAATTTGGAAACTCATCGCCAATCATCCTTGTATAACCTCGCTACACATAGGACAATTAACTCCTTGCACGCACAACTGTGTGTATCACAACCTAACTCTTGAATTGAGTCTTACTTCCCTAAGGAGACATGCAATGGATTGGCGACATCAATCAGCCTGCCGTGATGAAGATCCAGAGCTTTTCTTTCCTGTAGGAAATACCGGTCCAGCACTAACCCAGATCGAAGAAGCCAAAAAGGTTTGTCAGCGCTGCATTGTTAAGGAGCCTTGCTTGGCTTGGGCTCTAGAAAGCGGACAGGACGCCGGAGTGTGGGGCGGATTATCGGAAGATGAACGTCGTGCGCTTAAGCGCCGTGCTGCACGTAATCGTGCGCGGTTAATGGAGCAACAAAACCAAATTTAAAGTGGGAAACGCAACTTGGCTTGTGTTCCCTTATCGGTTGATTCCAACTTAAGTTCACCCTGTAATTCATTTTCTGTCAGTGTTCGAACAATCTGTAGTCCCAAGTTAGCTGATGATGTTAAGTCAAAGTCTGCAGGTAGCCCAATTCCGTCATCTGAAATCGTTACTAACCCTTCGTTGCTATAGCGCTGCAGCTCGATTTTTAAATGCGTTCCAGATTGGGCCAGACCATGTTCCAGTGCATTATGAATTAGTTCAGTAACAACTAAGGACAACGGTGTTGCAACCCGTGATTCTAATAAACCAATTTCACCAATTCTTTCAATCTGCAGCTCCCCCATCCGTGGACTGAGCTCTAATGAATGGGTAACCAAAGCACTTAGGACCTCATCAAATGCAACGGTGGTCTTAGTGCTGTTAGACAAGGTTTCATGGACCAAAGCGATAGAAGCAATACGTCGGACTGCTTCTTCTAGCGCTGCAGCAGCTGCAGGGTCTTCAATTCGACGCGATTGTAAACGCAGTAGCGCCGAGACTGTTTGAAGATTGTTCTTCACGCGATGATGAATCTCGCGAATAGTGGCATCTTTAGTAACAAGTTCGCGATCACGTCGGCGTAACTCAGTCACGTTTTGCAGCAAAACAATTGCACCAATTTTGTCTGCTCCAACAATAAGTGGCAGAACCAACAAATCAATTGTTGCCCCTTGATTGTCAATTTCAACTCTTTGCAGAATTTTTCCATTTAAGCGCGAACGAATACCTTCTTCATGAGGATTTAATGTTGCGGTTACAACTTGTTCGGCAATCTCACCAAGATTTTTGCCCTCTAGATCACCGCGCCAACCCATGCGAGAAAATGCTGACTTTGCATTAGGGCTTGCAAAAGAGATCGCTGAATTGGCATCAAGGCGAATCAAGCCATCGCCAACACGAGGAACTGGTTCAAATAATGATCCAGAGTCCTTGTAAGGAAAATTACCTTGTGCAACCATTTCAAACAAGTGTTTGGCTAGCTCTCGATAATTACTTTCAAGCTTGCCAGATCCACGTGATTGCTCAACATTTCTATGACTAGAAATTACTGCGATCACTTGACCTTCGTAGGTGACTGGAATTGATTCCGACTTAATCAACAGCTCACCCAATTTTTCAGGGTCACTGGCTTTAATTATTTCATCACCCGAAAGTGCCTCATCAATAATTGGTTTAGACCCCCATAGGACTTCATCACCAATAACATCATTAACATAAACAGTTGATGTTGTAGTTGGGCGAATATGTCCAATTGCAATATGTCCTGTTGGCCACATGGTGATGTCTTTACGGATTGGAACCCACAATATTAAATCTGCAAATGAAAGATCTGAAAGGAGTTGCCAATTAGCAACAAGTGCCCGTAATCGCTCCGCTTGATCGATAGTAATTGTTGTACGAGCACCCAATAGCTTTTCAAATTGGAGCATTGTTACTTCCACTCCGCCAAATGAATCTCAATTTCTTGGGTGGCAAACCACACCAATTCATCGTCTCCCTGAAATGCAAGAAGGGCGCACTGTAGCTGGTCCCATGGCAATGAAGATTTCAGGGTGATTGAATCTTCATATTTTTCAGCAACTTGCTCATCAGTTACTTCAAAAGCCAACACAATTCCAGGAGCATTTTCTGAAAGTCGAAGCTCTAGTGCTTCCTCGCCAGCTGCAATCGAAAGTAAATACTCGAGCTCTTCTTCATCACAATCCAAATTCTCTGTTACAAAGCCTGGGGTTGGTGCAAATACTTCATCAGCATCAATGCTTTTTGTCAGCACAAAGGCTTCAAGATCCTTATGGCTAATGGGAAGGTATGCACGCATTCACCCATAGTAATAGATCTCATGTAGTGATTTCTCGGGCTAATTCAGCGATCGCTTTACGCAGATGTGAGCGCTCATTTGTCTCAACCATGGTGGCATGTTCATCTTCGGCCGCTTGAACTGTTCGGGCCTCAAGTTTCATGCTGCGTACACGCATCGGCTTGAGCGCAGTTGTGGCGGTGAGAAAACGTGCCAACTCTGCTTCTCCACGTTTACCAGAGGACTTCATGTTTTGGGTAAAACTTAATTGCGCTCTAATGGATGTCTGATGCAATAAATCTATAACCTGTACAAGTCGATGATGACCCAGAAAATCGGCTCGTGAAGTAATCATCAGTTCATCAGCTTGATCACAACACCAAGTTGTTACAGCAGAAGTCCATCGCCTATCGGTCAAGCGATTTGATAAGCCCGAAATCGAACCAATATCCAAAACCACAAAATCAAACTCATCCGTTGCTTTATTCATTAAGTCAGTTAAATCATCTGATGTGTCTTGAGTTATTTCCGAAAGTGAAAGATTGGAAGCTATCTTCTTCCAGTGTGAATCTTCAGTTAACTTTCTCATTGATAACAGAGGCGATAGCGACGGTGCTCGAAAATTTGCATCAATCAATAACGTGGATTTATCCAGCAAACTAAGTTCCATAGCGATGTTAAGTGCGATGAAAGTACAACCGGTGTAACTGCCTGCTGAACCAATCGCAATGACTTTTGAGGTTCGGGGTTTACGTTGGGTGATTGAACTTGTTCGGACTAACGGTGCACGTACAAATCCACGTACTAAGGAAACTAGGTCAGTAGAAACAGTCGGTAACGGGTTTAGGGTCCCAAAATCACCTTCTGCCACATTGGGCAATGAAAATCCAATTATCTGCCGCACAGTTCCATTTAATGAATCCATCAACTTTTTGTTTGCACCTGACAAATCTGTTCCAAAAATGAGCAAGGCATTGTGACTGATCTGAGGATTAGCTTGAAGGTACGTTTGAAGCGAAAGCCAATCTATTGCTCGAAAAACAACATTCCACCCTTGAGCAAATAGGGTTCCAGCGACAAATCCTTCAGCTTCGGGGTTTGCTATCGCGGTGATTACAGTGGGCATTTCAAGTTCAGACATGTGTACGCACCACTACCAATCGGCCTTGCGTCGTTGCACTTAACATTCGAAGAACTTGAGTTTCTTCAATAGCAACCGTGATCGATACATCTCCCCCTAACGAATTCTTGGAGTTGTCTAGGCCAATAAGGGTTACTCCACCAAGGATTAATATCGGATCGACCACTTCTTCTGTATCGCGTGAATCAAGTACCCAATACAGATCTACTGAATCACCAACAAATAACCCAGCTGCTAAGTCTCCTGAACGTAGATTTAATGGCACCGCACTGGTTTTCATTGATTCGCTAGAGCTATTTACATCTGCCATCGAAATGACCTCGCCAACCTGCATCTGGCGTGTTGCAACTAAACCTATAACTTGATCCGATTGCCGGATGTAATTGTCAGTACTTGCACCCAGATTTAGGTGATCGGTTGTTAGGTCCGAAGGAGCAATCACATGACCTGGTGTGATGGGCTGCGCAATGACCCAGTAGTCGTGACCTCTATTTGAATATGTTGAAATAAAGAATGCAGAAGCAAATGCAGCAACAATTAAAGTAATCGCCAGAGGCATACGCGCGCTATAGGAATCTTTTTTATTTTTCATAGGCTCACCCAACGGGCATCAGTGACATCTGGCTGGACTTGTCCACAGTCAGCCAAAAGTATGAGAAATTCAAATACTAAAGCGTGAGTTTTTCGCTTTTGAAACAGGTAAATGTATGTCCATGACAACCCAACCTGATTTTGACCACATGCCAACTTTTACAGTTACTGATTTAACCCCGGTTTCCAGTGATCCTTATGAAGATTTTCTTCATCCGGTCCTAGAAATGTTCCGACCCGCTACATCTGTAGCTGTAGTAAAGAAGCCTCGGCTTTATTTAGTTCCCAGCACTTTCGGTGAAGAGTTTGATGAAGAGTTTGCACCACAGCCAACTTCGGCTACGACCTTGCCAGAGATTGCTCCGTTAATACATCAATTCATTCATAATGCGCTTGAAATTTGGGCAGGTCGGCGATCTTCTCAACAACTTCAATTGTCATGTCATTACACGATATTTGCACAACTGCAGCGCGCTACTGGTTCCTTAACTGAGATAGGCAGAGTTCGCAAAACAAGAATTACAGAGCCGCTGGATGGTGTTTGTGAAGCAACGGTCACCGTGCGATTTGGAGATCGCTTACGTGTGGTTGCAATCAGATTTGAAGGGTTAGACGGACGATGGTTATGCACCTGTCTAACACTTATTTAATTTTAAGCTGCGCCTCCGTGGCAACGCTTAAATTTCTTTCCTGATCCACAAGGGCATGGTGCATTTCGAGAAACTTCACCAGTTGTACGAACACCTGATTCATCTGCTGCTGTGTACTGCAAACCAGTCTGAGGCAATTGCTTTGACTCTAGTCCTGGAGCTACAACTTGATTGCTCGCACTCTCGACCGATACTTCAATGTTGAACACAAAGCCTGCAATCTCTTCCTTTACGCCATCCATCATGGCAGCAAATAGATCAAAGCCTTCTTTTTGATACTCAACTAGTGGATCGCGCTGGGCCATCGCACGAAGACCGATTCCTTCTTGCAAATAATCCATTTCGTAGAGATGTTCGCGCCACTTACGATCTAACACTGATAGCAAAACTTTGCGCTCTAGTTCGCGCATTACCTCATCACCCAAAGCTTCTTCTCGGCGCGCATATGCCGCTTCGCAATCTTCGAGAACCTGTGCGGTGATGAAATCAGCATCTAGACCTTCGCGTGAGCCCGCTCTTGCTTCTAGTTCTTGGATAGTAAATGAAATTGGGTAGATCGTTTTGAGCGCAGTAAACAGCGTCTCAAGATCCCAATCTTCTGCATAACCTTCAGCGGTTGCAGCTGCAATGTAGGCAGACAAAGTGTCTGAAACAAATACCGCTACTTGCTCCTTGATATCTGCGCCTTCTAGAACCATACGACGTTCACCATAAATGACCGTGCGTTGGCGGTTCATGACATCGTCATATTTCAAAACATTCTTACGCATTTCAAAGTTCTGCGCCTCAACCTGAGTTTGTGCAGATTTGATGGCGTTTGACACCATCTTGGATTCGATTGGTGCGTCATCAGGCAAACCAGCAGCGGTTAAGAAGCGCTCAACAATTCCTGAATTAAATCGGCGCATCAAATCATCTTGTAATGAGAGATAGAAACGTGACTCACCTGGATCGCCCTGGCGACCTGAGCGACCTCGAAGCTGATTATCGATTCGACGCGATTCGTGACGCTCAGTTCCCAGTACATAGAGTCCGCCAAGTCCAACAACTTCTTCATGTCCCTTTTCAACTGCTGACTTTTGTCGTGCAATCTCTGCTGGCCATTCCTTTTCATACTCTTCGGCATTATCTACCGGAGAAATTCCGCGGCGCTGTAATTCAAAATCTGCCATGAACTCTGGGTTTCCACCCAACATGATGTCCGTACCGCGACCTGCCATATTTGTAGCAACGGTCACCGCGCCTTTAACACCTGCACGAGCGATGATTGCTGCTTCGCGTTCGTGATGCTTTGCATTAAGAACTTCGTGAGGAACTCCAGCTTTTCGAAGAAATGCTGATAGCTCTTCAGACTTTTCAACGCTTACAGTTCCAACCAGCACTGGTTGACCCTTGCGGTAGCGCTCAACGATATCTGCAGTTACTGCGGCAAACTTCCCAACTTCAGTTTTGTACACCAAATCTGGTGAATCAATTCGCTGTGATGGTCGGTTGGTTGGAATTGGAACTACACCGAGCTTATAAATTTGCTGGAATTCTGAAGCTTCTGTGGTTGCAGTACCTGTCATACCTGACAATTTGTCATACAAACGGAAGTAGTTTTGCAGCGTAATAGTTGCAAGAGTCTGGTTTTCATCCTTAATTTCAATGCGCTCTTTAGCTTCTAGTGCTTGGTGTAAGCCTTCGCTGTAGCGACGGCCTGCAAGCATGCGACCTGTGTGCTCATCAACAATTAGAAGTTCGCCATTCATTACTACATAATCTTTGTCGCGCTTAAACAACTCTTTGGCACGGATTGCGTTGTTTAGGTATCCAATCATTGGAGTATTGGCGGCTTCGTATAGGTTTCCGATCTGCAATAGCTCTTCGACCTTAGTGACGCCATCTTCAAGAATTCCTGAAGTCTTTTTCTTTTCATCTACTTCGTAGTGAACATCGCGTTGAAGTTTTTGTACAAGATTGGCGAATTCGACATACCACTTGGTGGCTTTATCTGCTGGTCCACTAATAATCAAAGGTGTACGAGCTTCGTCGATCAGAATCGAGTCAACTTCATCGACTACTGCAAAAAAGTGATCACGCTGTACGCATTCATCGAGTGACCAAGCCATATTGTCACGCAAGTAATCAAAACCAAATTCGTTATTTGTTCCATAAGTAATGTCTGCTGAATATGCTTCACGACGTTCAGCAGGTGTCATATTGGCAAGAATCACGCCAACCTTTAAACCTAAGAAACGGTGAACTCGACCCATCCATTCGCTGTCGCGTTCTGCTAAATAATCATTTGTTGTAACAACGTGCACACCACGTCCAGCAAGTGCGTTCAAATATGAAGGAAGTGTTGCAACTAAGGTCTTACCTTCACCAGTGCGCATTTCGGCAATATTGCCTCTGTGCATCGCTGCACCACCCATGATCTGAACGTCATAGTGACGCTGACCTAGAGTACGTCGACCTGCTTCGCGAACAACTGCAAAAGCTTCGGGCAAAAGATCATCAAGTGATTCACCATTTGCATAACGACTTTGGAACAAAGGTGTCTGCTCGCGTAGCTCAGCGTCTGACATCGCCGAAAAGCGAGCTTCCTGAGCATTGACCAAGGCAACGATCTTGGTGAGATCGCGAAGGATGCGTCCTTCGCCTGCACGCAAAATCTTGTCTACAAACGCTGGCATTGACCTCGCCTTTCGATGGGGGTGGTACCCGTATTCAGACCCTTATCGTAGAGGTTGGGCAACGCAGGCGGTAATCGCGGTGACTGAGCCAACAGCCTGAAAACCCTGCGAATTAACCGCCCTGGCCGCTTCTCGCAGGGTTGCACCCGTTGTAATTACATCATCAACCAGTATCAGCTCTCCCCTGGCATGTGAACTCAGGGTAAAGGCACCTGCAAGATTTCTTGCCCGCTCGTCACGATGTAATCCGCTTTGGTCACGAACTTTTCTTGAAAGTTGCAGACAATCAATCATTGGAATTCCGGTACGTTGTGAAATTTGTGACACCAGGTCCACAATAAAACTTCTGCCTCTGCGTCGCTGCGATGCTTTACTTGATGGAACCGGTACTAATCGATACAAAGTGTTGTCGGGAATTGCTTTTGCTAAAACATGAGTGATCGCGTCAATGAGTAACTGATCAGCACCTTTCAGGCCAGATTCCTTGGCTGCAAGAATTATCTTTGAAGCAGTTGGAGTATATAAAAGTGCCGAATGCACAGTCAGGTCATTCACTTTTGTTTTGTAATAGTGTGGATGCCAACTACTTCTGCACGCCGAGCAAATGCTGGGGCCTAATGTGCGGCAACCAAAGCACCTGGTAGGAAAAATAAGTTGTGATAGTTCAGCAAAGGCACTCACTGGGTAATCATGAGGTAACTGATTAAATCTAGAAGCAAGCAGGAAAAACTGTGGAAACTAAGCTTTGTAATCTTCTGGTTGTAAAGGAATAAGTCGCTGATCGATGCTTTCCCATGTGTTGCGTGGAAGTGTGACTACAAAATGGGCGCCACGCGCTGGACGTCCCCATGCTTCTAGTTCGCCATTGTGCAAGCGCGCGTCTTCAAGTGCAATCGACAGACCAAGTCCTGTTCCTCCACGAGTTCGAGCTCGCGAAGGATCTGCGCGCCAGAATCGATCAAAAACTCTAGTGAGAGCATTTTCATCTAAACCGACTCCATAGTCACGCACTCCCACTGCAACATCATGTTCACTAGCGACGATTCGAACATCGATTTGCATTTCTTCGGAATGGTCAATTGCGTTAGCCAACAGATTGCGCAGAATGCGCTCTACCCGTCGAATATCGGCTTTAATCATGATTACTGGATCGGAAGAATTGACATAAATCTGGGTTTTGCGCTCTTTAGCAACTAATCCCAAATCATCGACGCAACGCTGTACTAGTTGGACAATGTCAAAATCAACGGCTTCTAGAACTGCAACCTCGGCATCAAAGCGCGAAACTTCCAGTAAATCTTCAAGCAATCTTTCAAATCGATCTAGTTGGGCAACTAATAACTCTGCGCTCCGAGCCACAATTGGATCAAAGGTATCTTTTGTTGAGTAAATGACTTCAGATGCCATGCGCAGCGTCGTCAATGGAGTGCGAAGTTCGTGTGAAACATCGGAAACAAATCTTTGCTGAACCCTAGATAAATTCTCAAGGCGAGCAATTTGTTTTTCAATTGATTCAGCCATGTCGTTAAATGCCAGTCCCAAGGTAGAAATCTCATCTTTAGATTCAACCTTTAAACGCTTACTGAAATCTCCTGCAGTGAACTCGGTAGCAATAATGGCAGCTTGGCGTACCGGACTAACCACTTGCCGAACAACAAGCCAGGTAATTAATGCAACTAAAAGTAGCAAAGCGAATCCTCCCAATAACAGGGAGCGGCTAATTAGATCCAAAGTCTTTTCTTGGTTTGCCAAAGAAAAAATGATGTACATCTCGTACTGACCAGCATTTGGTATCTGCACTTTTTGGCCAATTGCCAAACCTTTGATTCGAACACCACTTAGATAATTCATATTGGTGTACTGATAGACCAAATCAGGGTTCTTGCGGACGCGCTCACTCAAAGAGGATGGGATGGAATTTGGATCTAAAAGATTAGATGCAATTTCGTAATTGTTTTCCCTTTTGTTTCCAGGACTTCTAATGAACACAACTTCTCGTGCGTTTTCGTTAGAAGTTAAAGTTGTTGCAGAACTAATGACGTCATCTACGACTTTTTGGACTTCCGAATCTTTTTCACCCTGAGCTAACAAGAATCTATATTCAGCGGTAAAGATAGTAGAACGAGCTTCGACTAAGGCTGAATTAAGGTTTACATCCTTAACACCTGCAGATAACTGAGAATTAAGCACCGATCCCGTAATTCCGGTAATGACTAGGGACAAGAACACTGTCGAAAGAATTACCTTGATTGCAAGGGAATTACGGATACGGCTAAATTTTCGGCTCATTACTAGGAACCGCCCATTACTCCAGCTTTGTATCCAACTCCTCGCACAGTAACAACGATCTCTGGGTGTTCTGCATCATGTTCGATCTTGGAACGTAAGCGTTGAACGTGCACATTTACCAAGCGGGTATCTGTCGAATGACGATAGCCCCACACTTCACTGAGCAAAGCATCACGCGTGAATACTCTTCCGGGCTCTTTTGCAAGTGCTACCAATAGGTCAAATTCCAAACGCGTTAATGCGATCTGCTTGCCTGCACGCGTTACTTGGTGAGCTTGAACATCGATTGCCAAATCACCAATCGTCAAAAGACCTGAAACATCAGCATTAGTTCTGCGCAAACGTGTTCTGATTCGAGCAATTAACTCTGACGGGTGACGAAATGGCTTCACCATGTAGTCATCAGCGCCAGCTTCTAAACCTTTAACAACATCTTGGGTATCGCCTTTAGCAGAAAGCATGACGATTGGAACCATAGATTCTGCACGAATTAACTTGCAGACTTCGATTCCATCAAGGCCAGGCAACATAACATCCAACAAAACTAAATCTGGTGGGTTGTTACGAAAAACATCCATGACCTCATCGCCACGACTTACTAGATCCACATCGATGCCGGCACCGGTTAAAACGATGCCGAGCATCTCTGCGAGATCCTGGTCGTCATCGACGACCATAACTAAAGTCATTAGCTACCGTGCTCCCAAGAGTTCAGGTACATATCTTGTGCTGGAGTTAGAACATCGATGCGTCCGCCCATGCTGATCAACTTCAGCGATGCAACTTCCTTGTCGATGTATGTAGGAACTTCGTGAACACCAGGCTTTAGGTTCTTTGCTTCCTTAACAAGGTATTCAGCAGTTAAAGCTTGATCTGAGAATGACATATCCATTACTGATGCTGGGTGACCTTCTGCAGCTCCTAGGTTAACCAAGCGACCTTCAGCTAGAAGTAGTAAACGACGCCCATCAGAGAGTACGTATTCATCAGTTTGGTGACGCATCTTTACGTTCTTTGTCTTTGCATTCTGTTCTAGCCATGCAACATCGATTTCGATATCGAAGTGACCTGAATTTGCCATGATTGCGCCATCCTTCATTACTGCAAAGTGCTCATCGCGCAAAACATCGCGGTTACCTGTAACAGTAATAAAGACATCTCCCAGCTTTGCCGCATCGATCATTGGCATAACGCGGAAGCCCTGCATCATTGCATCTAGTGCCTTAGTTGGATCGATTTCAGTGACAATTACATCTGCGCCCATACCCTTAGCACGCTCAGCAACACCCTTACCGCAGTAACCAAATCCAGCAACGACAACAATACGACCTGCAAGCAAGAAGTTAGTTGCACGAAATACTGCATCAAGAGTTGATTGTCCTGTTCCATAACGATTATCAAACATGTGCTTGGTATCGGTGTCATTAACAGCGATCATTGGGAACTGAAGCGCTCCATCCTTAGCCATCTGGTTAAGGCGGATAACTCCGGTTGTTGTCTCTTCGCAACCACCTGCGATATTTGGAATTAATTCTTTACGGGTTGTGTGCAAAGTGTTTACAAGGTCGCAACCATCATCGAAGACTTGGTGTGGTTCGATGTCAAGGGCGGCGTTGATGTGCTTGTAGTACCCATCGCGATCAACCGCGTTGCGAGCAAACACTGAAATTCCGTATTCATGCACAAGAGCCGCAGCTGTGTCATCTTGAGTTGAAAGTGGGTTTGATGCACACAGTGCAATCTCTGCTCCGCCAGCCTTTAGAACGCGCATCAAGTTAGCGGTCTCAGTTGTTACGTGCATACATGCAGAAATGCGAACTCCTGCGAAAGGTTGTGACTTCTCAAAGCGTTCGCGAATCTGAGCAAGCACAGGCATATTGCGCTCAGCCCACTCGATCTTTTTACGACCTTCTGCTGCAAGTGATGCATCAGCAATGTCATGCTTTGGAAGAGTTGAAGTAACTGGAACGTTCACGTAAATCTCCTTAATTGGTAATCAAAGTATTAATTGGATACCTAAGGCGTAGGGCTCTACTGTGCTAGGCGGTTATAGGCATAGGTTACTGCCCTCTTGCGAAAAGCTCGCCATGGAAAACGGGGATTAGCCGCGTATTAGTGCGAGAACCTCATCACGTACCGACTCCATTTGAGCCTGAGAAGAAGCCTCAACGTTAAGCCTTAGTAATGGCTCGGTATTTGATGGGCGAAGGTTAAACCACCAGGTATCCCCATTGACTGTCAATCCATCAAGTTCATCAAGTGAAACATTCTGTGCTTGATAAGTACTGCGAACAAGATCGGTGGCTTGTTGAGTACTGGTAACTTTTGAGTTGATTTCACCACTTGAGATGTATCGATTAAATGGAGCTAGTAGTTCTGACATAGTGGCATTGCTTTCACCCAGAGCTGCGATCGCATGCAGCGCTGCCAGAGCCCCGCTATCTGCCATCCAAAATTCCTTAAAATAGAAATGGCCAGAGTGCTCGCCACCAAAGATCGCACCACTTTCGGCCATCATCTTCTTTATGTATGAATGACCAACTCGGCTACGTAATCCTGTTCCACCATTTTCTGAAATAACTTCCGCAACTGCGCGCGAAGAAATCAAGTTATAAATTATCTTTGAACCTGGTCGCTTCTTCAATTCTCGTTGTGCAATAAGAGCTGTCAATGCAGAAGGATTTACTGCGGCACCTTTTTCATCTACCAAGAAGCAACGATCTGCATCTCCATCAAAAGCTAAACCAAGATCAGCTTTGTGGTCAATCATCGCTTGCTTAAGATCCTTTAGTGTGGATTCATCTAAAGGGTTAGCTTCATGGTTGGGAAATGACCCATCTAGTTCGAAGTACATAGGAATAACTTCACAATTTAGTCGAGCAAAAATTGCCGGAGCAGTATGTCCGGCCATTCCGTTTCCGGCATCAACAACAATCTTTAATGGTCTGATTTTTGTCACATCAACCAGGGACAAAAGATGATCGACGTACTCACTGAGCATGTCTCGATGCTTTTCAATCCCCACATTGCGCAACGCGATAGGTGAACCTTCTCGAACAAAGTTTTCGATTGTAAGTAATCCTGACTCTTTACCTATCGGGCGCGCCTTGCTTAGGCACAATTTAATACCGTTGTATTGAGCTGGATTATGGCTTGCAGTAAACATGGCTCCAGGTAGCCCTAGTTTTCCAGATGCGAAATACAACATATCTGTTGAAGCTAAACCGATTCGAATTACATCCATGCTTTGTGAAGTTACACCTGCAGAAAATGCTTCGGCGAGCTCTGGAGAAGATGGGCGCATGTCTTCCCCGATAACAACCGTTCCGGGTTCACGTTCAATTTGTAAGAATCGAGCAAATGCCATTCCAGTTGCAAAAGCAAAATCTGCATCGATTTCTGTATCGACTAAGCCTCTGATGTCATAAGCTTTAAAAATATTTGGGATTTGATCCATAATTTTTTATGAAGGAACCGCTCGCAAGTGACCACGACGACCAATTTGCTGTTGAGCAGGTGTTGACGGCGTTGAATTAATTGGCTCAACTTCTTTGGATGCAACTTCGCGCACTGCATCTGCAATCGCCATCAAATCATCATCACTTGGCCCTTGGGAAACCCCATCGAGTTCCTGTTTGATGACGCTCCAACCATGTGGGACTTTCAAACGTGTTCCGTGAACTACACACAAGTCATATGCATGAGGTTCAGAAAAAGTAGCTAGCGGACCAACAACGGCAGTTGATTCGGCGTAAACATATGTCAAGGTCATGGTTGCAAGAGACTTGCACCCTGCACGGGAACAACCTCTACCCCCTTGAGTTCTCATAAGAGAAACATTAGTGGGAGCGGCAAGGAAAACTTGGGATTATCAAGGATTTAAAATGCGAATATTTGAATCAGGGACTTCAACTCTAGTCAGAACGCTTCCGGGTGCAATTGGGAAGTAGCCATAGCCATTTACCGAAGTCACTAAAGCGCCGGCATAAGTCTGCTTACCTACCTTGGTGATCGTAAAGGAACGCGCTGATGCCGGAACGGTCCATGTAGCAATGTCGCTGCCCTTAATTGTTTTTCGAACCACCTTGCCATTAACCATAGTGATGTCGATCGCCACATTAACTTCGGTCCCAGTAAATGCAATCAGCGGTGCCAGACCAGTAACTGCCATGGTGAAAGTAGATAACTCAGGCGCTGCCGTGCTCCACGTAAAGTCTCTTCTTCCACCTACGGCTACGGAGGATTCAACTGCTGCGACAACTGGTTCAGTCGAAGTAACTCTTAAGGCAAACACAGGTGAAGATATCTGTGCAGAAAACCTAAATTCAGTTACCAATCCAGCTGCAATATTTCTTGAGTTCAGACCAACTGGAATGAAGACTCCATCTGCCGAAAGAAGTTCCACAGTAACGCTTGCATCAACTTCACCAGGTGTTAAAACTCTGAGCACATTAGTAGATCCTGTGTTCTGCCCCGGCTTCTTCTTTTGATTAGGAATTGCCGGAATCACAAGAGTTTTACTTGGTGCTGAAACTGGATTAACTAGATCACCACCCAGTGCGCGCAAACCTTTACCTTGCTCATCAATCATGAACGAATTAATTCTGCCTGATCTAGGTACAACGTTGACAGTTAACGTTTTATCGCCAGGAGCAAGTGAATCAACAGGAATCACCAAATAGTTTTTGGATGGAACAGTTAAAGTTCGAAGTGGTTGTTTTCCATTTTCAGTAAAAACATTTAAATCAACTACTGCATCGCTAAGACCACTGTTCACAACTATTAGTCGACCTTTGGTGGTGATGTCTGCACTTGCACCAACAAACCACTGCGATGATGCCGGACCTGAACACAATGCACCGCCTGCCCAGCTTCCTGAGCGGCTTTGCCAAGCAACCGGCGTCGTTTCTTCTGAATTTAACAGTAAAGAATCCTTCATGACAGGTAGCCGTAAAACCTTTACAGCTTCAGTCTTTGTGCTTCGGTTTTGCAATCTTTGGAACTGAGTCTTCTTCGAAGAAAGTGAAATCTGAGACGCGAGTCCAGGAAGTGTAGGAGGACAGACAACTGCCGGATAGTTTTCTGAAAAACTCTTCTTGGTGACTGCAACATTAAGCACTGATGCGATGATGATCGAAACTGCGATGAAAGCGATGAAACGAAGCGGGCGGGAGAAGTTCATGCCAACTCCTTCTCTGAAATTTCACTCTTGCGACGGCCTGCAGGAAGTGCCATTACTAGCACCAGAACAAAGAAAATCAACTGCAAGGACAACCAAGCACGTCTAGCAGTTCCATCGTGGATTAAAGAGATTTCACCAGCTTCGGTGACTTTAAAGGTTGGTAAACCCTGTTCATTCTTGCTGCGCTCTAGTCGATAACCATTTTCTAGAACTTGCCAAGAACGATTGTAAGTTTCGGTCAGAATAAGAGTTCCTGCAGACGGGACATAAGTTCTGGCACCAACATCACCAGCTTCTAACTCTTTACGAACACCATCGGTGCCAACAAACATTAATCGTGAAGCTGGGGCACTTACTTTCCACACAACGCCTAAAGAAGTCGCCGAAGTGCGTGTGAAGCCACCCAACCCATCAATAGATCGAATAATTTCTCGTTTAAATGGTGCCTTAACAAAAAGATACTTCACGCCAAAATCACTTAAGGTGGCGCTGCTGGTCACTCCAGAACCATCAATTAAACCACGGGCAGCAATTGCTATTGCAGAACTTTGTGCAGGTGCAACGTCAGGTTCACCAAGTGAAATATCTTTACCTCGGGAAAGATGGTACTGAATTTTCTTTTCATCCCGGCTTCCAATTTCGCGCAGAACCAAGATCTTGGTATCTCTTTCAACGCTTAAGAAAGCTGGAATTACTGTTTCACGATTAGCTTGAACTAAAGAATCTGCTCCTTTAGTAACTGACCAACCAATAGCTGCGACAGAATAGGCAAGAGTCGTAAACAGCAGCAATGCTGAAAGAATATGGCGATAATGCACATGACTCAGAACCAGTGTTTCGCGTAATCGATCCAACAATACGGTTCCTGCTGCGATCGCTGCAAGAGTCACTAGAACAATTACCGGACCTGACCAAACTTTGGATGAGGCTTCATTGCCATGTGTTGAAATAGAAAGTGCAGAAAGAATTACTGCCAAAACAAGCGCACCAACACCGTATTCTGCAATGCGACGAGCATGAGTTGAAGAGAATAAAGAAACAATCAAAACCAATAAAATTGGACTTACTAGCCACATTGGCAATGAATTCGCCCCACCCGGATTGCCCAGCAGAGTCGAAATGGGACCTCCACCTGAAATGAGCAGACCTGGTTCAACTAATAAACGACTTGGATGAACTAATGCTTCAAGTGAATAAGGGACATTGATAAGAAATGGAACAAAGATTAGAGCTGCACGCTTTTGCAAGCGAAGTAAGTACAGCTGAGAGTTTGCAACTTTTGCATGTTTTTCGTAGTCACTCAAAGTCGAAACTATGCCAGCGACAAAACCAATCACAAATATCATTAATGAGAACCCATAGAGCACAGCCAAGAGCAGCGAGATTCCGGCAATTCTTCGATAGCTAAATTGTTCAATCTGTTCAATATCGCGAAGTAACAGCGCAACGTATGGCGCAAGAATCAAGAACAAGACGGTAGCAATATGTCCAGTAGAAATCGCAGCAATTGCAACCGGTGAAATAGCGTATAAAAATGCCGCAGGGACTGAAATCCAAGAGTTTTTGGTAAGTCGCTTCAATAACTTTGAGGCGGTAAGCATCATAAGAACAGGTGCCACTAAGAAGAAGGTCGTGATCAGGAACTGAACCTTGCCTAAGAAAACAAGCGATGCTGTTGCTGTAATTGCAACCCATGTCGGTGTGGCAACTGAAGAACCCATTCCGACTTGATGCCATGACTCGAAATATGTTTGCCAAAGATCGGTAGCTCCAGCTGGCGAAATTGGTAGCGCTCCTCCAACGAGTGCGCCAAATCTATTGCGCGAATTAACTATAGAAATCAGCGCAATCAGCAGAAAGCCAATTACTTCGGGGCGCTTGAAAACTGTAAACCAATGTTTTGTATTGACCGGAGTCAACAAATCTTCATCGTCATTTGGGTCCAGCACTGATGTTGAAGAAACTTGAGTATTTTCAGGAAATAACTTTGCACGAATAGCTTCAATCACGCCTTCGAATGCCAGTCGAATCTGTGACCAACGTGGTGGAATGAATTCAGCAATTACTCGTGCTGAAACAAAGCGTTGCTTTCTACGTATCTTGCGCGCATTAATCAGAGAGCCAGGTCTGATAATCAATGCTCCAACAGCCAAAATCTCATCTGCGGCATAACCCGGAAGTTTTGCAATCAAAAAGCCAATAGCTCTAGCAATTGCACTTCCAAGAATCTGAATTACCAACCAAGGCAAGATCCACCAAGACGAGTTTGCAAGTAAAACGTAAGCAGCATTGCGTCGATCTAAAAGTAATGGTCTATGCAGAAACGCTCCATCAACTTCGACAACCCGTCGCTCGGTAGCAGATGCTTGTGCGTGAAAAGCAACTGCGGCAGTTGCAACCATGACTGAATGGCCAGCTGCCCGGGCGCGCCAACCAAAGTCAACGTCATCCCTAAACAAAGTTAAATTAGGATCTAGTCCATCAAGTTCTTCAAATACATCCCGCCGAATCAATGCCCCGGCGGTGCTAACTGCCAAAACATCATAAATTCCATCGTGTTGACCTTGATCATATTCCAAGGGTTCAAGTCCGGTCCAACGCGCACCATTGCCGGCAATACTTATTCCAGCTTCAAGTAAATGTGTGCGGTCATGCCAACCTAATAACTTCGGACCGACCATCACAACTTGGGGACGATCATCAACTGCAGCTAATAACTCTGCGAGCGCAGTTGGTGCAGGTGCGCAATCATCATGAATTAACCAAATCCACTCATGATCTACAGCCTTAGGTAATTTATCAACAGCCATCGAAACCGCTGCACCGAAACCTGTTTCAACATCGGCAGCGATGTAAGAAATTCGTGCAGACTTTAAAAGTTTTGTAGATGCATCCTGCGATCCGGTATCAACAGCAGTGATCAGATCTATCGGACGAGTTTGCGAAGTTAGCGCTGCAACAACTTCGGGTAACCAGACAGCTCCATTGTGTGAAACAAGAACAGCGGTTACGCGATGCTTATCTACTGCGGCTTGGGAAGCCATAGCTATAACTCACTTTCTCGTGAGAGAAATGAGAACCTTACGCGGTGCGACGCTTTAAGCGACGGCGCTCACGTTCTGAAAGACCGCCCCAAATTCCGAAGCGCTCATCATGAGCTAGTGCGTACTCAAGACATTCGGAGCGAACATCGCATGAAAGACATACGCGCTTTGCTTCACGAGTTGAGCCACCTTTTTCTGGGAAGAAAGCTTCTGGATCAGTTTGCGCACACAAAGCGCGCTCCTGCCATGAAAGCTCCATGTTTTCGCCAGATGCGAGTGTGATTGTTGGACCTGAAGTGGGGATTGGGGAGTTCTGGGCTGCGGGTTGAATCGGCATAACGTCGATGCTCCATTAGCTAGATCTTGTCTCATCCCTCTTGGAAAAGACTTTCTTAAGAGTGAATTACACGCTTGTAACTCGCTCATGTCAAGCCCGTAAACCGCAATTCACGCTCGCACTACTGCGGAATTGGAAGAATTTCGCCTTTTGTGACGAAAGTTGACCCTATTTTTGCTCCATCAGCGATGATCGACCCAGTAGCAACAAATGAGTTACGGATGTCAACATCGCGGCCGATCACTGCTCCGGCCTCAACAATTGAGCCATCTATTCGAGTACCAGCCCCCACCGAACTGCCTTGGCCAATGCAACTGCCCCCGGAAATCACGGCGGTGGAATCAACTTCTGCATCAGGCATGACTAAGCCAGGACCACTACGAAGGACGATATCTGTTGAAGCTTTAAGCAGTGCTTTTGGTGTTCCAATATCTAACCAATAAGCATTTTCAAGATAGCCATAAATCTTTGCGCCATTACTTACCAACTGCGGAAAAGTTTCACGTTCTACCGAAACAACTGTGTCCAATGGAATTGAAGAAATAACGCGTGGGTTAAAGACATAACATCCTGCGTTGATTTGATTTGAAACTGGGTTATCCATTTTTTCAAGAAATGCAGTAACACGTCCTTGGGCATCAGTTGGAACACAACCAAAAGCACGAGCATCCTCTACTTCAGTCAAATGCAAAGTTACATCTGCATCATTAGCTTCATGTCGGCGAATCTGTTCTGCTAAATCATGAGAACTCAGGACATCGCCATTTAAAATCACAATTGACTCTTTTGTTTCTAGTAATTGCGCTGCATTAGCAATTGCGCCACCGGTTCCAAGAGGCTCTTTTTCAACTGCATACTTGATGCTCATCCCCCACTTAGAACCATCCCCAAAATAGGGTGTAAAAACTTCAGACAGATAGGAAGTTGCTAAAACAATCTGGGTAATCCCAGCTCTTTTTGCCATCATTAACTGGTGCTCTGTCACCGGAATTCCAGCCACTGTAAGCATGGGCTTTGGAGTATTGCGCGTTAATGGCATTAGTCGGGTGCCGAAACCACCAACCAGCAGGATTGCAACCGCCATACTTAAGCCTTCAAACGTTGAACTGCATCTGCAATGTGGGCATCTGATGCGGTCATTGCGATGCGAATATGGTTCTTACCTTGCTCGCCATAAAAACTTCCGGGAGTTGCCAAGATTCCACGCTCTGCAAGCCAGGCAACGCTGGCCCAAGCATCTTCATTACGTGTGCACCACAAATACAAACCTGATTCGCTGAATTCGACAGTAAACCCTGCACTAGCAAGTGCCGGACGCATCGCATCTTTACGAGCGTTATAGCGAGCGCGTTGTTCGGCAACGTGTGCATCATCAGCAAGTGCAACTGTCATCGCCTTTTGAACAGGTAGCGGAACCATCATTCCGCCATGCTTTCGAATCTCACGGATTCTGGCAATTAATGCAGTATCTCCCACCATAAATGCGGCGCGATAACCTGCCATTGATGAACGTTTAGATAATGAATGCACCGCAAGAATATTTGTGTTGTCCCCACCAGTTTGAGATAAGACCGAAATAGAGTGTGCGTTTTGATCAAACTCGAGATAACACTCGTCAGAAATCAAAACTGATTTATTTTGGCGAGACCATTGGATACAACGCTTTACTTCATCAACACTATGAACTCTGCCAGTTGGGTTAGAAGGCGAGTTCAACCAAGCTAAATCAGCTTTTGGCCAGCTTTGTGCATCGATCGCAACCGGCACTGAATCAGCTCCAGCCAGAACTGCCCCTACGTGATATGTGGGATATGCAATTTCGGGAATTAACACACTTTTTGATTCAAGATATGTGGGCAGCCAAGCAACTAACTCTTTGGATCCAATGATTGGCAGAACATCAAAATCACCAGTTGCACCTAAACGTTGTGTAGCCCATTTTTTAATTGCTGCACGAAGTTCCGGAGTTCCAGCGGTCACTGGATAACTTGGCGAATTTGAAGCTTCGCGAAGTGCTTGCTGAATAAATTCAGGGGTTGGATCTACCGGAGTTCCTTGCGAAAGATCAATAATCCCTCGTGGATGGGCACGGGCTTTGTCACCAAATGGCGCTAATGCATCCCACGGAAAGTCTGGGAGCTGGGCACGCAATGGTTACTCGCTCTTTGGTGGGCGGGCTGCGATTGCTGCGTGATCGGTGCCGGTTGGGCCAACCTTGCTTGCACCACCTGGTGAACCGATTTCAATAAAGAATTCGGTGTTGACCTTTCCAAACTCTTTCCATTGACCAGGGACATCATCTTCGTAATAGATGGCTTCTACCGGACAAACAGGTTCACATGCACCGCAATCCACGCACTCATCTGGCTGGATGTAGAGCATGCGATCGCCTTCGTAAATGCAATCCACCGGACATTCTTCGATGCAGGATTTATCTTTTACATCGATGCATGGGTCTGCGATCACATAGGTCACGAGCGGCCTCCAAAGTGTTGGACAAGGTGTCTGGTGAGGAATTCTAACGCCAAGTAACGCTGCTGTGCGAGATTTACCGCTGGTTCAAGATTGGCGGTGGTCGTTACTTAGTGGTGGGTTTATCGTTGTCACATGCCTGAAGAGCTCGAATCACAATTCACCGAACTGATCGGCTCACGGGTGAGCATCAGGCTGCACGAGCCCGACGGGGGCTACCGCGACATCTTGGGGCATCTGGTTACCCCACATTCATTGCGCAAAAAAAATGGAGAAATTGTCGAATTCTCTTATAGTGAGATTTTCCTCTGGAAGCAGGTGATTGAGAAGGCATGAAGTTATATGACACTCAATCTCGTCAACTAAAAGATGTAGATGTATCGCAAAAAGAAATTCGAATGTACTGCTGCGGACCAACTGTGTATCGCGATGCCCATGTTGGAAATCTTCGTACATTTTTGCTGTCAGATTTAATCGCTCGATTAGTACGACTTAATGGGTCGATTCCACGCCTGATTCAAAACATCACAGATGTCGGGCATATGTCAGAAGACTTTGTTAATGATGACAAGATGTTGAGCCAAGCAAAGTTAGAAAAGATTGATCCATTTGAAATTGCACGCAAATACGAAGCCAGATTCCATGCTGACTTAGCCGCACTTAACATTGAACCTGCTAGTGCATATCCCAGAGCAAGTGAAAGCATTGCAATGATGTTAGATCTGATTGAACGATTGATTCAGGCAGATTTTGCTTATATTGGTTCAGATTCTTCGGTCTACTTCAGCGCTGAAAAATTTGCAACATATGGTGCAATCAGTGGCAACAGACTTGATTCATTAAAACCTGGACATAGATATGAATACACCGAAGATGGCGCAAAACGTTTTCATGCCGACTGGGCGTTGTGGAAAGCAGCTGGTGAGCGAACTGAGATGGTGTGGGATTCGCCATGGGGCAAGGGTTTTCCTGGTTGGCACATCGAATGTTCGGCAATGTCTCTGGAACTCTTAGCTGGCCATATTGATATTCACGTGGGTGGGATAGATCTACGTTTCCCACATCATGAAAATGAACGGGCACAGTCAAATGCTTTGATAAATAAGGAAGCTGTGGATCTTTGGGTTCATGGCGAACACCTGCTTTTTGAGGGTAAAAAGATGTCAAAAAGTTCTGGCAATGTCGTCTTGCTCAAAGATGTCATCGACCGCGGATTTGATCCGTTAGCTATTCGGCTTTGTTTTCTCGAAAATAAGTATCGATCTCAAATGGATCTAACGTGGAATTCAATTCAGGCAGCGGATGAAACTTTGAAGCGCTGGCGAATGAAGATGGTGCAATGGGGCATAGGCGCAGAGATCGCTAGTGATCCTGAAATTGAGTTGGCACTAAACACCGATCTTGATACATCACGAGTGATTATCCGATTGCGTGAAATTGAGAAAAGTGGTGGCCAAGAAAAAGGTTCAATCTTTAGATTTGCCGATCAAGTTCTTGGGTTAGATCTGGGGCGTCCAATAGTTGAAAAAGTTTTAACGGTAGAGATGCAGAAACTGTTAACTGATCGTGCACTTGCTCGAGCAGAAAAGCGTTGGAGTGATAGTGATCAACTTCGCGGAGAATTAGAAAATTTAGGCCTAGAAATCAAAGACACTCCTGAAGGACAAAGCTGGAGTTAGAGCGGGGTAATTATTCCGATAACGATCGCAATAAAACCAAAGTTAATTAATGATTCACCAATTGCATCGCCTTGAATTAAATACTCCTCATTAAGGCCTGGAAACCCTGCGCGAAGAACAACAAATCCCCATGCGATTGAGGCAATAAATTTATAAGAACGCTTGCCCCACAACCTGCCGGTTGCCCAAATTCCAACAACAGTGGCAAAAAGGGAAACTATCAAACCGACCGGTGGATAAAAGCTATAGATAAAAACTGAACTTGCGCCCAGTGCGGCACCAAATAACAGTGAATAAATGCCTTTTGTCACAGAGTTATGCCTGACGTTAAATCTGTTTCGCGGCCCTTAGTATCAAATGGCTCGCACTTATTACCCTTAACTAAGGTGTAGTACTCGTCGCCCCAAATTTGCAACCCTAAATTATTTGATAACGCAAAAAACGGACCGTCCAGCGCAATCTGAGTTTCATGTGCCTTCATTGCCGCCATCTTTGCATCGACATATGCCCCGCCATCAATCAAAGTAGTTACAAACTCATCATCTTTGGCAAAAGGAAGGTCATCAACACTTTCAGCACCAAAGAAATCAGAACCAATTTCTTTCATCTTTGAAATACCTTCAGCTAAAACTGATTTAGGCATTGTGTTCCAATAAATCTTTTGAATCTGCCAAGTAGCTAATTCTGATGCTCTCATTGCAACACGATGCGCTTGAATATGATCCGGGTGTCCATATCCGCCAATTTCATCGTAAGTGATCAAAATGTGTGGCTTAATCTCTTCGATTACTTTGACTAAAATTTGTGCAGCTGAATCAAGGTCTGCTTGCCAAAAAACATCTGGACGATTATTTGGTTCTGTTCCCATCATTCCGCTGTCTCGAAATTTTGTCGTGGGTGCACCTAAGAATCGATAATCAGAAATACCAAGTGCCTTCATTGCATCAGCTAATTCAATCTCGCGATGTGCACCAAGTTGATCCTGCTCGCTACTTGCTAAATGAGAAAGTCCCGGAACCAAGACTTCGCCTTCTTCGCCGCGCGTACAGGTTACGAGCGTGACTTGAGCCCCGCGATCTGCATACAAAGCCATTGTTGCCCCGTTATTGATGGTTTCATCATCAGGATGTGCATGCACCAGCAGGATGCGGAAGCCTTCATAGGAGCGGTTCATGATTGGTAATTCTGCCGTACGATTAGACCAATGAGTAACGTAGACACATCCAACAAGGCTCGCTTGCCTCGAGATGAGCGCCGAGCATTATTGCTTTCTGCCGCGCTTGAAGTGTTTACGGCTGCGGGATATCACTCCGCTGCAATGGATGAGATTGCAGATCGCGCAAATGTTTCAAAACCAGTTTTGTATCAGCACTTCCCGTCAAAGCTTGAGCTGTATCTGGCTGTTTTGGATTTACACATTGATTCCTTGGTTTTTGAGATTCAAAAAGCGATTGCATCTACTCCTGATAACAAGGACCGAGTATTGGCAACAGTCAATGCTTATTTTGCCTTTATTGAAAAGGAAGGCGAAGCCTTCCGATTGCTTTTTGAAAGTGACATGAGCGTTGAACCCCAGGTTCGGGAACGCTTAAACCGTATGACATACGACTGTGCAGCAGCGGCAAGCGCGGTCATTGCCCTAGATACTGGCCTACCAAAAGAGGCATCAATGCTTTTGGGTGTTGGAATGATTGGTTATGCGCAAGTAACTGCTCGTCACTGGCTCGAACGAGATAGCAAGTTAAGTCGACAAGATGCAGTTGCATTGGTTTACAACCTAATGTGGCGTGGCATTTCAGGATTTCCGCGCAACTAAAATCGTTAGGATTAAATAAATATGGCAACAACATTTGCTGACCTGCCCCTGCGCAGTCAAACAATTGAAGCATTACATGCCCATGGTTTCTTAGCTCCGTTTGCTATCCAGGAAATGGTTTTACCAATCGCTTTGGCAGATGGAGATGTAATCGGTCAGGCCAAGACTGGAACTGGAAAGACACTTGCTTTTGGCATCCCAGTGATCGAGCGAGTTATCGCACCTCAGGATAAAGAGTGGGCTGATTTTGATAAAAAAGGTTTGCCGCAAGTTTTAATTGTTGTTCCAACTCGAGAACTGTGTACCCAGGTAACAAAAGATATTGAGGAACTTGCATCTAACCGTGGAATTCGAACTGTAGCTGTTTATGGTGGGCGTGCCTTTGAGCCACAGATTGAAGCGCTAAATGCCGGAGTTGAAATTGTTGTTGGAACACCTGGGCGTCTGCTTGACCTTTCTCGACAGGGTCAGTTAAAGCTCAAAGAGGTTTCACGCTTGGTTTTAGATGAGGCTGATGAAATGTTGGATCTTGGGTTTTTGCCTGATGTAGAAAAGATTTTATCTAGTACGCCTAATCGCGCTCAGACCATGTTGTTTTCAGCCACTATGCCCGGTGACATCATCGCTCTTGCACGTCGTTTTATGAATCAACCAATTCATATTCGAACTCAAGACAGTGAAGATGAAGGCGCAGTCGTTACCCGAATCAAACAGCACGTTTTACGTGCACATGCCTTAGACAAAATTGAAATGTTAGCCAGAATTTTGCAGGCCGAAGGTCGTGGACCAACTATGGTCTTTTGTCGAACAAAAAGGACTGCGCAAAAAACTGCAGAAGATTTGCTAGAGCGCGGATTTAAAGCGGCACCTATCCATGGCGACCTTGGACAAAGCGCACGTGAAAAGGCGCTCAGCGACTTTAAGGCTGGGAAATCTGATGTGCTTGTTGCAACCGATGTGGCGGCACGCGGAATTGATATTGATGGAATTACTCACGTAATTAATTACCAATGTCCTGAAGATGAAAAAACTTATGTGCACCGTATTGGCCGTACTGCGCGCGCTGGTGCTCATGGAATTGCAGTTACCTTTGTTGATTGGGATGAACTTGCCCGTTGGAAAATGATTAACCAGACCTTAGAACTTGGTTTAGCAGAGCCAGAAGAAACTTATTCATCTTCGGAACATCTCTACGAAACTCTGAACATTCCAGCAGGTTCTACAGGTCGCATGGTGAAGGCTAAGCCTGCTACAAAAGCAGAGAGCAAGGAATCTAAACCAGTTCGGGCAAAGCAAGAAGCACCTAAGCCCCGTACTGAAAGAACTCGAACTCGTACCAAGAAGTTTAAAGAAAGCTAAGCGGCAACAAAGACGCGAATTGCATCGACCAGCATTTGTACCGCGATTGCTGCCAACAACAAACCAGCTATTCGAGCAACAAGAGTTACACCCGACTCTTTAATCACCTTAAGAATTGTGGTTGATGCCATCAATGCAATAGCAATAGCTATGTGGACTGCTACGACAGCAGCAGTTAGGCCCAAAGCCATGGCGGTTGTATCTACCTGCTGAACGAAGATCATCGTTGCAACAATTGCGCCAGGGCCAGCCAAAAGTGGGGTTCCAAGGGGTACTAAAGCAATATTCGAGTCATCATCATCGCCATGCTTATTGGTGTTTCCGGTTAATAACTCCAAGGCGACAAGGAGCAACAGGAGTGCACCAGCTGCTTGTAGTGCTTCCATGGAAATGTTCAGATAGCTCAAAATTGCCCGACCAAATAAAGCAAAAATTGAAATTACTAGCAGTGAGACTGCCGCAGCTTGAATAGCAAGGATTCTGCGAACCTTAGGGGATCTATCTTTAACCAAACTTAAGAAAATAGGTGTGGCCCCGGGTGGATCCATAATCACAAATAGTGTGACAAATGATTGGACTGCAAATGTAATTGCACTTATATCTTTCATGCTGAAACTACCCTTCGAGCATTGGCTTGAGACTCTAACTTCTCCCATTGTTCCCTATGGGTATGGTTTTCTGCTAACGAATTAAGTTTTCCCGTACCGTGATAATCACTGCTTCCAGTAATCACAAGATCTAAATCACGTGCAATTGTTCGCAACATCGCTCTTTCATCAGGGTTTTGGTCGCGATGGTCAACTTCAATACCGTTTAGGCCAGCTGCTACTAAATCTGCAAAATCCTGCGCCTTAAGAATTTGCCCACGGTGTGAAGCAAAAGGATGGGCAATTACTGCAACTCCCCCGGCTCTCCCGATCAAGCCAATCGCTTCGATTGGAGTAGGTGCTGCATGTGAAACATAAAAACGAGACTCGTTATGCAACAAATCCACAAAAGCTTCATCGCGTGATTTCACAATTTTCTTTGCAACTAATGCATCAGCCAAGTGCGGCCTACCCATAGTTGCACCCTGTGGCATTGCTAGCTCAACATCTTGGATTGAAATATCAATTCCTTCTGCTTGCATTTTTTCGATCATCTTGCGCATGCGCGGAAGTCGCCCATCCCGGGTTTCTTCAAGTACCCGCTGCATCTCTTCATGTTCAGGATCAAAAAGCAAACCCAACATATGCACGCTCACACCTTCATGGGTTAAACAAGAAATTTCAGCACCCAGTGCTAACTTCAAAGAACCACGCAAGGTTGCTATTGCTTCAGCCCAACCCAAAGTTGTGTCGTGGTCTGTTATTCCTAATACTTCTAATCCCTGAACAATCGCCTTATTAACAAGTTCGCGGGGCGAATCGGTTCCATCGCTGCAATTAGTATGGGTGTGCAGATCAATCACTTTGTACACCTCTTGTTCTTGTGACAACTAAAACGCATCCGATCAGAATGAGTACGATTCCTGGAATTACGCCAATTGGTGGAGTTTGCTCTAGCCACCATGCCGCAAGTACTGCGCTGACTGGAACTTCAAAAAATACAATCAGAGAAACAATTGCAGGTGATACCCGCTTAAGGGCTGAATTAAACATCGTATGGCCTAACAATTGCGCACCAAGAATCAGGCCCAACAAAATCAGCCATTCACTTTGTTCAAAGGAAAAAATCTCGTTTCCTGCAATCAAAGCCATTGGCAAGGCCGTCATAGCGCAAACAAAATAGCAAACCGTTGTGTAGGTACTTGTCTCTAATGTGCGTTGGGCTTTTGATCCAGCAATCATGTAAGCCGCAGCTAAAGCTGCTGAAACAAGTGCAGCAATATCACCCAAAAATGCTCTAAAAGAAATTGTTAGATCAACACCTGACACAAGAACTACACCTGAAAAACTAACGATCATTCCTAGCCAAGCTTTTGATGGAATGTGTCCACCACTAAACTTGACAAATAATGCTGCAAAAATTGGTTGCAGGGCAACAAGTGCGGTACCTGCTGCAACGGTTGTCATGCGCATAGCTAAGAAAAATCCAATAAAGTGAAGTGCTAGTAGCACTCCGGCAATGGCTGCCCATTTCATTCCTGTGCGATCGCGTGAATGACGCAACGCAAAAGGCAAGGTGATAAGCGATCCACCCAAGTTGCGCCAAAAAATTAATGTCAGGATTGGCATCGCACTCATTGCAATCAAGGGACCAGATGTGCCAATTCCAATTATTCCAAGACCCATTCGAATTAGATCAGGCTTAGCAGGCATCGCAGTATGGTCATTAATACGTTCACCTGAGTTCATAAGAGAAAGGTACCCTTATCCCATGAGCGAGAATCTCTTAAACCGAGTATTTCTCGCCCATCTTCCTGGCACTGGCTAAGTGGAGACGCCCAATCGGACTCCGAGTAAAGACTTACTACGCTTCATTAGTTTCTCGGCAACATCAGAAATTGCAATTGCAGCAGGTGAAGTTGGATCGGCATCAACAATTGGTGCGCCTTCATCTCCGCCAGTTCGCAGCGCAGGACTAAAAGGAATTTTGCCAAGTAGCGGTACATCAATACCTACAAGTTGTGAGAGTCGGCGAGATGTTTCATCTCCTCCGCCTTCTCCAAACAAAGAAATTGTGTCACTGCAGTTTGGACATGGAAAAGCAGACATGTTTTCTATAACACCGATGACGTGTTGGTGAATTTGATGTGCGATGCGCCCTGCTCGTTCTGCAACTTCTGCTGCAGCAATTTGTGGTGTTGTGACAACAACGATCTCTGAAGTTGGAATCAACTGACCCAAGGAAATCGCTAAGTCTCCAGTTCCCGGTGGCAAATCAATGAGTAGAACATCAAGATCTCCCCAATAAGCATCAGAGAGCAGTTGTTCCAGCACTCGGTGAAGCAATGGACCTCGGTAAGCGACAGGATCGGAGCGTTCGGGCTTAAACATTTCCATGGAAACAGTCTTTACACCATAAGACTCGAGTGGAATAAACATTTGATCAATGGCCGTTGGTCGCTGTCCCATCAATCCCATCAGACGCGGAATTGAGTGACCATAAACATCGGCATCTAGAATTCCAACAGTCAAACCATTCTTTGCCATTGCCACCGCCAGATTGGCAGTAACTGATGACTTTCCAACTCCCCCTTTACCAGATGCAATTCCAATAACTCGTGTCAAAGAATCTGGCTGGGCAAATGGAATGAACTTTTCACGTCCACCACGGACAACTTTTTTTACAAAGTTACGTTGCTCTTCATTCATAACTCCAAATATCAGATCCACACTTTGAACGCCCTGAACAGACTGCACCGCACCAGTAATGTCGGTGCGCAACCGATCTTGCATAGGACAAGCTGCGATGGTGAGCAATATCTTTAATGAAACTGAACCATTTGCTTCAGAAAGATCTTCAATCATTCCAAGTTCTGTTATTGGATGACGAAGTTCTGGATCATTAACCTTTGAAAGCGCTTCTGTAACTTGTTCCAGAAGGGTCATAATAAATCTGGGTCAATCATTGCAGTCGGCTTCTTGACTTTTGGTTTAGGTGTTTCTTCATCCAAAAGTTCTGAAATTTGCTTCTTTACAAAAGTCTTTGGATTTAAATCTTTAGGTTGTAAATCTTCAAACCCTGGTCCCAGATTGTCGCGAAGTTCTGTCGTTGCCTTATTTGCTAAGCCACGAAGTTTCTTGACCCATTGTGCAGCTTCTACAGCAACTTTTGGTAGACGTTCAGGTCCAACAAGCAGCATCGCAAGGATTGCAAGCCCTAAAACTTCACCTGCACCCAGATCAAAGAACATTTCTGTAGCCTACGCCAATTATTTCTTAGCCGCGATTAGAGTTAAAGAGATAGTTCTTTCAACACCATCGCGCTTATAGGTCAGGGTTACAACATCACCAACATTCTTGGATCGAACACTGACAATGAGCTCTTCTGGGCCGTTAATAGGCTTTCCATCTAGTGCGATGACAATGTCGCCGCCAAGCAGGCCAGCCTTTTCTGCAGGGCTGCCGGACAAGATTCCGCGGCCTGAAGTAGCAACTTGAGCGCCTTCTCCCATGTAATTCATATCCAATGAAATTCCAATTACTGGATAGGTAGCAACACCATTTTTAATTAATTGATCTGCAGTCTTTCGGGCCTGGTTGATTGGGATTGCAAAACCAAGACCAATCGAACCAATTCGAAGACCAGATCCCAAGGATGCAATCGCAGAATTAACACCGATTACTGCGCCGGTGGAATCGACCAAAGGTCCACCAGAATTACCTGGATTGATTGCAGCATCAGTCTGTAATGCATTAATGAAAGAGCTTTCATTATCTGAATCCCCTGCAGTAACTGGGCGATCCTTGGCGCTAATGATTCCAGTGGTGACGGTTCCAGATAATCCCAGTGGAGAACCAATCGCAATAACTGCATCGCCAACAGCGACTAAATCACTGTCGCCAAATTGCATCGCCTTTAAACCTGATGCCGCAATCTTCAAAACTGCTAAGTCATAGGACGCGTCTCTGCCAACAACTTTTGCAATAAAGGTTCTTCCGTCGTTGAGCTTAACTCGAATGCTTCCACCTGATTGCGCGGCTGAACTAATAACATGGTTATTAGTTAAAATATAGCCATCGCTATCAATGAAAAATCCTGATCCTGTACCCGCACCCCTAAGCGAACGAGTTTGAATCGACACTACAGAAGGCAAAACTCTTTGCGCAGTCCCGGCTACCGAATCCGGTGCACGTTCAATGGTGCTAGTAGATGACACGAGATTAACTCGATTAAAAAGTGATGCACCTGATGCATTAACACCCAAAATTCCACCAACTGCTCCTGCTAAAACTGCGATCAGCGCAATAGATCCCTTTGAATTTTTTGAGGAGGTGTTTGCCTGCCACCAAGGGGCTGGCACGGGAGCAACTTTTTTGCGAGGAAAGATCATGGCGCTATTTTGCTACAACTTTGTTGCGATCAGTAATCCATCGCCAACTGGAACCAAGGAACTCACCCAATGATCAGTGTCATTCTTGATGATTTTCCCAGTATCTCTCAGGGCGACTGTGCGTGGATCGCGCTGGGCTGCATCACAGACCTTACCGCCACCGTAATAGTTATCAATTACCAGGGCTCCACCGCTTCGCAGAATTCGCTGCGCTTCATTGATGACGTAACTTAGATCTTCAGGGTCATGGCGCACAACAACCAAGTCATAAGCGCGATCGGTGAGCTTTGAAATAACCTCTAGGACAGAGTTAGTGATCAAGCGATATCGACTTGGTGCAATGTCAGCATCTGCGAAAGCAAGTTTAGCAATCTGTGAATGTTCCATCTCATCATCTATTGAAGTCAAAGTTCCGCTAGGAAGCATTCCATCAAACAGCCACAAACTACCAACACCCGAACCTGTACCAACTTCGACAACTGATTGTGCCTTTAAGGTCGAAGCCAAAAACTTAAGAAAAGCTCCAGCACCAGGTGTTGTATCCACCGTACCTAATTCAACACCACGGGCACGTGCTTGAGCTTTGAAGTGATCTTCGGGAATAAAATTTTCTGCAAAGGTGTGCGGATCGACTCTCATGACAAGGAGTTTATCCATTCGGTAAGTAGGCGCACCCCGAAACCTGTTCCACCTTTAGAGTTTTCACCCGCATCAACTTCGCTGCGCGCAGTTCCGGCAATATCTAAGTGAACCCAACGTCTAGTAGCAGTGAAATTTTCTAAAAACAGCGCCGCAGTAACTGAACCCGCAGAAAACTTACCTTTATCTGCAGTGTGATTAAGGTCGGCAATATCACTGCGTAAGGCTTCCTTGTAATCATCAACTAATGGCATGTGCCAGACACGATCACCGGTTGCATCACCAGCCTTTGAAAGCGCAGCAGCTAAAGCATTATCACGGGTATACATCGCTGCATATTGACGACCTAAACCAAGTGTTGCTGCTCCCGTTAGTGTTGCAATATCGACTAAATAATCCGGATCTAAATTGGCATCTGCATAGGCCAAACCATCTGCCAAAACTAAACGTCCTTCAGCATCGGTATTAATTACTTCAACCGTTGTTCCGCCGTAATGCTTGATGACATCACTAGGGCGTTGAGCTGTGCCAGAAATAGCATTTTCAGCCATCATCATTAATGCTGTTACTTGAACGTTTGGTTGTAGATGCTCAAGTGCAGTCAAGGTTCCAAGAATTGCAGCAGCACCAGCCATGTCACTTTTCATCGCCATCATCGTGTCGTAAGGGCGCTTGAGCGAAACTCCGCCCGTATCAAAAGTGATTCCTTTACCCACTAAAACAACATGTGGCAAAGCTTTTGCTGATTTTTTCTTCGATTTTGGTTGGTAAGTAACTTGAATCATTCGGGGCCCTGGCTTAGGTGATGAACCACCAACTGCACGGAGGCCACCAAACTCTTTCAGCGCAGCTCCTGCAAAAACTTTGACTGTAAGCCCAGTTCCCTTAGCAAAATCTTCGGCTTGCTTAGCCATCCAAGCTGGATTTTTGATATTTGCCGGAGTATGAACCAAATCGCGAGTTCGGCAAATTGCTTGAGCAATTGCTGCTGCATCTTTAATCAACTGAGCATCTTTGCTAGCAACAAAGATCGTAGGCTCTTCTTGCTTCTTTTCAGTCTTTAGGTTCCATACCCAAGCACCTAGTGATACGGAAATTGCAAAAGATTTAATTTCTGAAACAACACATGCTGCATACACTGTTGTATTTTTTCCACGTACTTTGCGACCCAGAGCAGCTCCTGCTGCACGTGCCGCTGAACCGCTTTGATCACCAATTCCAACTAAAAACAATCGATCGGTTTCAGAATTTTCAGCGCTGACTGGAACCTCAAAAAGCTCTCCAGCTTTGCCGGTTGGTGCAAAAAAAGTTAACTCATCAACAAGGTTGAGAGCAAAGAACTTTTCAACGTCTGAAGCCAATGGAGAAACAAATTCAAAATTACCATCTTGACTTTTGATAAATCCAAGTGCAATTGAGTGCGCACTAGCTGCCTTTGAAATTTCAAATGGTGCGTACTGAGGTAGCGCTGACATGATTGGTAAGGCTAGTGCCTTTGAAAGTAAATTACTTCTTAACGAGAGCAACAGCTGCGTGTAGAGCTGCGCTGAGATTGTTTGCTTCTTCGGCGTTCATTTCCACAACTAAGCGTCCGCCACCTTCAAGAGGAATTCGCATCACTAGGGAGCGGGCTTCCTTCGTAACCTCCATTGGACCATCACCAGTACGGGGTTTCATGGCTGCCATGGGAAGACTCCTCTAAATCGTTGGTACCGCTATGTGTAAAGCAAGGGGGTAAGTATCTCGCAGATTGAGCCTTAGTGCGAATTCGAGATTGGCCTAAATGCCCAGAATCGCGCTCAAACGGGCCTTACCTTGTCGAATTATTGCCTCGACTGACCTATCTGGAACACCAAGAATTGCAGCGATATCCGAGGCACTCATCGACTTCAAATAATGCATGGTCAAGATGATTCGTTCTTCTTCAGGCAATGTGGCAAGGGCTTGCGCCAGTGTTTGCGGTTGCTTGCCCATAAGGCAACTTTACTTCCTTTGCTGCAACTGGCGGCGCAAGGCTGACAGTGAGATGCGTACTCCTATGTATAAACCTGGTGCGATAAGAAGGAAAAGCGCTCGCGGAGCAAGAATCTCTTCTGACCAATCAAAGCGCGTTGATTGGGGTGCGAGCTCAGTTAACTCAAAACGCCCGGTGCCCTTAATAATTTTTCCGGTATGAACAACATCGCACACAGTTGGTGGATTCCACGCCGTAACAGTCATGTGATCCATGATTCCTAACTTTCCAATTCCCGTGAAAGCTGCAATTGATGTTCCAACGCCACTGCGAACATCAGAGGTAACTTCAACAGTTGTTTGCAGCATCCATTCACTTTGTGATTCCCAATCAGCTAATGCATCCCACACTTTTTGAATTGGAGTATCAATCACAAGACTCATGGCAATGTGATTACTTCTCATCCTTGGCACGCTCGCAATGCTTCATCAACGGTCGTTGTCCATTGAACGATCTCACGCATTCCTGGCTTAATAAACTTCTCATCTTCTAAGTGAACAATTAATTCATGTAAAGGAGCATAAATTCCAAATGGATCAAGAATTACAACTGGTTTGCTATGAAACTTTAAATAATGTCCAACCCAAATTTCAAAGAATTCCTCAAGGGTGCCCGCACCGCCAGGTAAAGTCACAAATGCATCGGAAATGTCGGTAATCATGTGCTTTCGCTGCCCCATGGTTTCAACGATGTGTAATTCATCATTGTCATGATCTGCAAACTCGATATCCACCAATGCTTGCGGAATCACTCCGATTGTCTTGCCTGCTGCATCCCGTGCTCCCCTTGAAACTGCACCCATCATCGAAATGTGGCCACCACCAGTGACCAACTCATTTGAAGAGGCAGCAATTCCCTTACCTAATTCGTAAGCCAGCTCTACATACTTATTGTCGATCGCGGGTGAGGATGAACAAAAGACGGCAATACGCATGCGGCTAACAATAGAGGCTACGCTTGGCTCATGACGACCATAGCTTCTGGCCACGGAATTGCAACGATTTCCAAAGGCACAACCCTTGATGTCTGGTTTCCATCGCCAGCATTGTCACAACTTACGGGTCCTGTTCCGGCAGAGCTGTCCGCGCTTGTTGGAACTGATAGTGCGCGCGCAGTTTCGCGTGAAGTTGTAAGTATTGAAATTGATATTTCAAAGGCACCAGCTAATGCAGCAGATGCGTACTTGCGACTACATCTGCTTTCGCATCGACTCGTGAAGCCACACGGGCTGGTACTTGATGGCATATTTGGAATCCTGAGTAATGTTGTTTGGACTTCTGTAGGTCCATGTGCAGTAGAAGATTTTGAAATCACTCGTGCACGATTAAAGGCAGCGCATGGACATGTCAGTGTTTATGGCGTGGACAAGTTCCCCCGAATGGTTGATTATGTAATTCCTTCAGGAGTTCGAATTGCGGATGCAGATCGCGTGCGACTAGGTGCATATCTGGCTTCAGGTACAACGGTGATGCATGAAGGTTTTGTTAACTTCAATGCAGGTACGCTCGGAACATCAATGGTTGAGGGAAGAATTTCAGCTGGCGTGGTTGTTGGAGATGGCTCCGATGTAGGTGGCGGTGCATCAATCATGGGAACACTCAGTGGTGGCGGAAAAGAAGTTATTTCAATTGGACAGAAGTGCTTGCTAGGAGCAAATTCAGGTTTGGGTATTTCGCTAGGTGACAATTGTGTAATCGAAGCTGGTACTTACATCACAGCTGCAGCAAAAGTTAAGTTACCTGATGGTGAAATAGTAAAAGCTGGAACACTTTCTGGGGCAAGCAATTTATTGTTCCGCAGAAACTCACTCGATGGTGGGCTTGAAGTTGTATTACGGACTGGGACTTGGGGTGGGCTCAACAGCGTCTTGCACGCTAACTAAATCAAAGTAGGCAGATGGAATCCTTGTTCGACTTCTAAAGGTTTCGCCACGAAGACTCTTTTGAATTCCTGTACTAGATGTTGCTCTGATTGTCGCAACTGTTCCACTTAGATTTTTTGAAACTATTTCAAGTGAAACTACATCAGGCAATCCAAAAGCCAGAGCAGTTGATGCTTGAGTAATTGAACGTTTCCAACTAAAGAAATTAGGATTTAACTTTGGATCCTGACTTCCAGGATCAGGGATAATTTGGGTATAGGTACGATCGGTACCCCAAGCATTTAGCGCTGTTTCAGTTAAGCCACCTGTTGAACTTCCAAAATATGCCGCAATAGGAAGGTTGTTCTGGGTCAAGGTTAAACCTGCGGTATTTGTGACGGCGGCTTTCCAAAATTTTCCCCACCCCTTTTCGGTTTCTTTAGCAAAACCAAGAAACTTTTGATCAGATATTTCACCATACAGATCGCAATCACAGCGTGCCCGATAAATGCCTGCTTTGTTCAAAGCATAAGTTCGAGACGCTATTGCTTGAGCTTCAAGAGCTGCCATCGGCCAAGAAGAAGGAACTTCACTTATCCCCCACAAATACTCATCTGCTAAACGAACAGAGTTTGTTATCTCAAGTCGGTAACCAAGAGTTGATGCCTTAACCGCCCTAAATTGCATTTGCCCATAACGGTATCTAGTCGTCAATGAAGAATGAGTTAGTGAAACAACTCCTTCAACACCTGGCATATTTCGAGTTCCGCTCCAACGAACTGTAAAAACTCTATTTCTGGGCAAACTGGTAATCTTTTTTCCAACAACAACACTTGGAACAACGGTCGAACCTAGAATAGAAAAATTAAGAGAGCTCCTGACAGGAACTGTTGCAAGGGGAGCAACATCTAGGGCATCCCCAATATCTCCACTGAAAATTTGAATCGTCGCATCAGGAGTTCCTGTTGCAATCCTGGCGGTGCTAAGAAGGTGGCCGATATTTACCCGCAGAATCTTTGAATCATCCATCGGCTGAATTACTACATCTTTGTAGTAATAATTAAGAATTGCAGTTGGAGTTTCACCTGCAAGGGCTTTGGAACGAGCGCCGATTTGGCTTAGCCCTACCCCATGCCCATAGCCAGCGCCTGTAATTGCGAACTCAGTTGGAACATTTACGGCAGCGGCTTGCTGCGGATTTACGGCAACTAAAACCAAAAGTAAAACAAGTGGCTTAAACATCCTCATCGATTGCTGCACTCTTTCCAAGATGTAAAAACTCTTGATACGCATCGATTACTTGATTTGGTTCACCACGTTGAATCAATTTACCTTTATGCAACCAAGCCACATCATTGCAAGTTTCTCGTAATGTTTGCATTGCATGACTTACCAGGATTAATGCGCGCTCATCACTTCTTAATTCTTTGACTCTGTTTAGACTTTTTTCTTTAAACTTTGCATCTCCCGTGCTCAGCGCTTCATCGATTATTAAAATATCTGGTCGCACAGTTGCCGCTACGGAAAAAGCTAGTCGCGCATACATTCCTGATGAATACGTTCTCATTGGAGCATCAATTGCATCCCCAAGTTCTGAAAAATCGGCAATCTCATCGAAGTGGCCTGCTATTTCTTCGCGAGACATTCCTGCAGCTAAACCACCCAAAAAGACGTTGTCCCGCCCTGACATAGATGGATTAAATCCAACTCCGAGTGCCAACAAAGTGCTTACCGATCCATACACTTCGATGCGACCTTGTGATGGAGGCAAGATTCCGGCAACGCAGCGCATTAGGGAAGATTTACCTGCACCGTTAGTTCCAATTACACCTAGCACCTGCCCGTATTCAATATCAAGATTTACATCATCTAGAGCGCGAACAACACGAGTTTGTTTTCCACCACGACCTAGTGCCTTAACACGTGCCTTTAAAGTTGGTCTGCGATCAATTGCAGTTGTGTAAGTAAGGCCAACGTTTCTAATTGAAACAGCTAGCTCATTTGTTTTATGAAGTTTAGAGGCGGACAGCGAACTCACGCTCCCTCGACAAGAAGAAGTAGGTACCAATAAAGAAGATACCTGTTGCCCAAGCTAAGCCTTGAAGCATGCTGGAAGTTTGTGGTACTTCACCTAGGACCAATGCCCGTGACCAAGAATCCAAGATAGGAAATAAGGGATTCACAAATTCAAGTGCCTTCAAGTTTGGATCTAATGAAGATGCTGTGTACAAAATTGGTGACAAGTACAGCAAGGTTCTGGTCAAATATGGCAAGAAGCTTGCAATGTCTCTGAAATAAACATTGATGCACGAAATAGTTATCGCTAGTCCAAGTGCAAGAAAAACCGTAATCAACAGGACTGGAATCGCCCAGAACATTTCTATTGAATATGGCGAACCTACTATCGCCTTAATAACAAAGAAGACAACCAAAGTTGGAATGAATTTAAAGATGGCAATAACCACCGCGGAAATTGGCAACATGATTCTAGGAAAAGCTGTATTCAAAATTAATCGTTGCCCGGCGGTAATTGATTTAACTCCGCCAGTTAATGAGTTAGCTACTAAGTAAAATAGAAAAAGGCTTGCCGTTAAATGCACGTATCGTGCACTATCCGTTGTTCCACCGATAATCACAATCAAAATAAAGTAAACACCTGATAGTAATAATGGGTTTAGAACCAGCCATAACTGCCCAAATACTGAATCAAAATGCTGCTCACGCAGTTCGGATTTGGAATATTCAGAAATAAAAGTTCGGCGAGCCCACAAGGACTTCCAGTACTTCCCGAGCTTAGGTAGGCCGGCCCTAAATGGCTCATAAACCTGCAATGGGGTGCTCACGGAAGCAAGGTTACCGCAGGGGCTAGTGACTTCGGTGATGTAAGAAATCCAAGCCCCCATGAAATATGCATTGTGAGCAAGATTGTTGGTAAACAAAGAATCTCACCCAAGCTCTTACCAATAATTATCGAAGATCCCAGGATAAACACCGAGTATATAAGTGCAGGAATGAAGAACAGTGCTCCAAAAAGTCCACCAGCAATAATTGATAAAAAAGTTGCAACAACGGTAAATGGTGGTGCCAAATATCGATAGTTGATGCTTCCTTGATGTCTTCTTGACACAACTCGTCGCCAGCGACCATATTCGAAATACTGTTTCGCAAGTGCTTTGATTGTTGACCGAGGGCGATATGTCACCGTTAGTCGTGGATCAAAGTAAACAACTCCGCCACTTTGGCGTAAGCGAAAGTTAAGTTCCCAATCTTGCGCTCGAGTAAACCTCTCATCAAATCCACCTACAGCAAGCAGCGCTTCTTTTCTAAAGCAACCCAAGTAGACGGTGTCAGATTCACCTGCACCGCCACCAGTGTGAAAGCGAGCTGCGCCAACACCAAGTGGACTGCGCATGGCGCGCGCAACCGCACGTTCAAAAAGTGAAACTCCCTCTGCTGCCATGATTCCACCGACATTTACTGCACCAGTTTCATTAAGAATCTGAAATGCTGTTTCACAATAATCATGTGGGATCTGTGAATGCCCATCAACTCGTACGATGATTGAATATCGAGCTGCAGCAATAGCAAGATTTAAACCAGCAGCGGTTTTTCCAGTTGGATTTTCAACTACTACAACACGTGAATCTCTGGCTTGGATTGACTGAGCAATCTTGAGGGTTTGATCCTGCGATGGCCCGACGGCGAGAATTACTTCGATTGCTCCAGAAAAGTTCTGCGACAAGATCGAATTGACCGAATCCGCTAGATACTTCTCCTCGTTCAGGACAGGCAGAACCACCGAGATTTCTCGCTTCGGTGAGCCATATAACGTGTTCGCTGATGTCGACATAACGCGTACACGCTATCGCTCAAGTACTCTCTGACAGTGAAATCAACGCGGGCAATTCGGATTATTACCTCACTATCTGTGGGAGTAGTTCTAATTTCCGCCTTTTCTTGGCTGGGGCTGGGACAAGTCAGCGGTGCAATCGACCGCATTGATGCCTTTGGATCAATAACCAACCGACCTGATAAGCCCAATAAAGCCCTTAACTATTTATTGGTTGGCTCAGATACTCGTGAAGGTCTAACTAAAGAACAAATGAAGTTACTCCGAGTGGGTAGTACCAAAACAGCAGCCGGATCTCGTTCAGACACAATGCTCATTGTCCATATTTCTAAAGATCGAAATAAAGCAACAATTATTTCAATTCCGCGCGATTCTTTGGTAACCATTCCAGAACATCCATCATCGCTTAATAAAGAAAAAATTATTCCAGCGGCAAAAGGAAAAATTAACGCCGCATTTGCATTTGGTGGTGCCCCACTTTTGATTGAAACAGTTGAAAACGAAACCGGAATTCGCATTGATCACTACATAGAAATCGGATTTGCTGGTTTTGCTGGGATGGTTGACGCACTTGGTGGAATCGAAGTCTGTACCAAGCGCGACATTGATGATCCAGGTAGCCACTTAGTTCTTGCTGCAGGTGTCCATACTCTTAATGGCGTGGAAGCGCTCAAGTATGTGCGAACACGTGACTTTGACGGAATGGGCGATCTAGGACGTATGCAACGTCAACAGCAGTTTATGAGCGCCGTACTTCGTAAAGTGACAAGTACCGGGGTTTTGCTTAACCCAATTAAGCTTGTGAATTTCTTCAATGCAGCGATCGCAACAGTTAAGACAGATTCAGAACTGAACAAGAGCGATCTTTTAACCCTTGCAAAGCAAATGAAGAATCTTTCTTCAAGCAACGTGCGCACCCTTACTATTCCACTAGGAAATACCAATGCTCGTGTTCCAGGGGTCGGATCAGTTGTAACGTGGGATTCAGAGCTTGCGCCAGAACTGTTTAATCGAATTCGCGAAGATTTGCCGCTTACCGATGAGGTAACCCCTACTCCCTCGGCATCTTCATCAACAAAGCCCAAGCCAACTGTGATCGATAAATTCAAGACTCGTACTGCTGATGAAAATCCTTGCGGAGCTCTGAAGTAAACTCTCCCGCATGACTTTAACTCTCTCGGTAGTTGGCTGCGGATATTTAGGAGCCACTCACGCTGCTTGTATGTCTTCTCTAGGATTTACTGTCGTTGGCGTGGACACAGATCCTGAAAAGGTTGCGCTGCTACAAAGTGGCAAGCTGCCATTCTACGAACCAGGGTTAGACACCTTGCTTGAACAAGAAATGAAGACTGGTCGACTCTCTTTTACAACAGATTTTTCAGCGGTCAAAGATGCCGATGTGCATTTTGTTTGTGTTGGAACTCCGCAAAGTAAAGACGGACTTGCAGCCGACCTAACCTACGTAAAATCTGCAGTTGCTGCGATTGCCCCTCATCTTAAAGATGGCGCATTAGTTGTAGGTAAGTCAACTGTTCCAGTTGGTACGGCACAAGGTTTACGAGATGAGTTAGCCAAGATTGCACCACAAGCAGATCTAGCCTGGAATCCAGAATTTCTTCGTGAAGGCTTTGCTGTCGAAGATACTTTGACCCCCAACCGTTTAGTTGTTGGTGTTGCAAATGATCGTGCAGAAGAAATTCTCAAAGAAGTCTATGAACCAGTGATTGCCCTTGGTACGCCATGGATTCGCGCAGATCTTCCAACTTCTGAATTAGTAAAGGTTGCTGCAAATTCATTCCTTGCTACAAAAATTTCATTTATTAATGCAATGGCTGAAGTTTGTGAAGCTGCAGGTGGTGATGTCACTGTGTTGGCAAAGGCAATCGGCTATGACCCACGTATCGGAAATCGCTTCTTGCAAGCTGGTATTGGTTTTGGTGGAGGCTGCCTTCCAAAAGATATTCGTGCATTCATGGCTCGCGCAGAAGAGCTTGGCGCAAAGCAAGCACTTGAATTCTTACGCGAAATCGACGCCATTAATCTTCGTGCCCGCCAACGTGTTATCGATGTTGTACGCGGTGAACTGTCAGAAGATCTGACCAAGTACAAGATCTCTGTTTTAGGTGCGACATTTAAGCCCGATAGTGATGATGTTCGTGACTCCCCAGCACTTGATATTGCTGCTCAGTTACAAGCTGCCGGTGCAATCGTTGTGGTTCATGATCCACAAGGTATTGAGCCTGCACGTAAGCGTTTTCCTAATCTTCAGTACCAAGAAGTTGTTACAGATGCACTTAAAGATGCTGACTTGATTCTGCACTTAACTGAATGGAAGGAATACCGCCAAATCGATCCAGCGGCTATCGCTTCTCTTGTTAAATCAAAGATCATTATTGATGGACGCAACATGTTAGATCGCTCTTTATGGCGAAAAGCTGGTTGGAAGTTCCACGCTTTAGGTCGAACCGATTAATTCCAAAGAAACAATTGACGCGGTCCTGTCGTTAAAGACATGGGCTGTGGTTGGGCTGAGCAACAACCCTGATAGAGCAGCGTTTGGTGTTGCCAAGCTCTTGCAAGACAAAGGTCATCACATCATTCCGGTACACCCTAAAGCCGAGGCCGTTCATGGGGAAAATGCTTACACCACGCTGTCAGAGATTCCGGTACCAATAGATGTTGTTGATTGTTTTGTAAATTCACAATTAGTTGGCTCAGTAGTTGATGAAGCAATTGCAATCGGTGCGAAAGCGGTATGGCTTCAGCTTGATGTAATTGATGAAGAAGCGATTGCACGGGCACAAGCAGCAGGTCTGTTAACTGTTATGGATCGTTGCCCCGCAATTGAATACCGAGCTCGCTAACACTTTACTCGTCAATTTCGCCTTGCAGGTATTCCAATGCATGCTCTATCTCTTCAATCAACTTAGATAAATCATTTCCAGCAAGAGTGATGTGCCCCATTAATTCTCCTGGCACGGAAGAATTTTTGTACTGATGAAATTTAAGTGCAGGTGTGCGAGCCATCAGATGTAAATAAGGACGATACATATTGGGTTTATCACCACAATAAAAGTTTCCAGTCACAACATACTTGGCCGACATTGATGGATCCCCCAAAGGTAAATCTAAAATTGCTCGTAGATGCTGTTCGTATTGATTGGTAACTGACCCATCCACCGTCCAATTGCCCGAAGTATGTGGATGCATCTGTGCATTAACAACTATTGCTTCCTCAGCTTTTATCGAGATTTCAACAGCTATTACTCCAACCGCGCCGACAGCTGCCGAATAATCCAGGGCTAATTGTTGAGTTTTTTCTTGCAAAACATCCGATAGTTGTGGCGCAGGAGTAATGCTCATTCTCCATTTGCCATCACTCTTTAGAATTTCAGTAGGTGCCCACGTTGTTGCCTGACCATGAGGAGATCGGGCAACCATCACACATACGTGTGCATCTTGTTCAATCTCAGAATTGAATCTGTCTTTTGACAATGAGATTGCAGAAAATGATGGACGAACTGTGACACCAGCTGCCTCTAACCTTTTGGCGCTAGTTAATGAATTAGCTGTGCCAACAAAGGTCACAACGTCACATTTAGCGGCGCTATCTTGGGGATCTAAATAGAGAAGATCTATTCCAAGCGAACTTGCCGCCGACACATACATCGCGGCCATTGGTCCACCAGCGATTATGCCAACGGTTGGAAAGGTTTTACTCACGGGCTTATCGTAGATGTAACGATAGTGTTAGCGCTGTACTGAAGGTCACTTTATATACAGAGCCAGAAGGTTTGAAAACGATGACAACAATTGTTTTAGCTTCACAATCAACTAGCCGTCGTCGCCTATTGGAGTCGGCTGGGTTATCCCCAAAGATAATTGTTAGTCATGTAGATGAAGAAACAGAGTTTTTTAACTCACTTTCTCCTGCCGATATGGTGATCGCACTTGCGATTACTAAAGCGCACACAGTTCGCGAACAAATTGATTTCCCAGCAATCATTATCGGCTGTGACTCGACCTTTGAATTTGATGGCCTATCTCTGGGCAAGCCAGGCACACCTGAGATTGCAATTGAGCGCGCAAAACTAGTCCGCGGAAATTCTGGGTTGTTACACACGGGTCATTGCATTATTGATACCGCAAAAGACATTGAGATTTCAGATCGGGTAACTACTCGGGTGAGCTTTGATCACATGAGCGATGAAGAGATTGCAGATTACGTTGCAACTGAAGAACCTTTACATGTTGCAGGCGGGTTTACCTTGGACGGTTTTAGCTCTCCCTTCATTCCATCAATCGAAGGTGATTACACAAATGTGGTGGGAATATCTATGCCATTTGTTCGAAAGGCTTTTGCAAACCTTGGGTACACCTGGCCCGAAGCAAAGAGAATGAAATAAATAACCGCATGCGCCACCTATATGACATTATTGCCGCATGACACAGACCGAACTTCTCTATAAAGACCCTCTGGCGGCGGCTGAACAAGCTGCAAGTGAGATTGCAGCAAAGACAGGAATTGCTCAGCATGATGTCGCGCTCGTTATGGGATCAGGTTGGGTCAGTGCAGTTGATGCACTTGGAACACCTGCATTTGAATGCAACGCTGAAGATTTCACTGGATTTTTTGCTCCTGCTGTCGAAGGTCATTCGGGCAAAGTCCGCTCATATGAAATCGAAAACAATGGAAAAAAGTTACGTGCTTTAGTTTTCTTAGGCAGAACACACTTATACGAAGGTAAAGGAATCGAACCTGTCGTACATAGCGTCCGCACTGCGGTTAAAGCTGGATGCAAAGTAGTTATTTTGACTAATGCTTGTGGAGGAATTAACACTGCATACAAAGTTGGTCAACCTGTCTTGATTCGTGATCACATCTCTTTAACCGCTGTTTCTCCGCTCTCTGGTGCAACATTTGTTGATTTAACGGATCTGTACAGCAAGCGAATCCGTGAGATTGTAAAAAAAGAGGATTCATCCCTACAAGAAGGTGTTTACGTGCATTGGCGCGGACCAACATATGAAACTCCTGCTGAAATTTTAATGATGCGAACAATGGGCGCGGATCTTGTTGGAATGTCTACTGTTCCTGAAGCGATCGCTGCACATGCTTTAGGTGCTGAAGTTCTAGGCATTTCATTAGTCACTAATGCTGCAGCTGGAGTCACTGGCGAAAAACTCAACCATGAAGAGGTAATCGCAGCAGGTAAAGCCGCTGCTGATCGCATGGGCGCACTTCTCAAAGGTGTTATTCCGAAGTTACTCTAAGCATATGGATCACTCACTGGAGCAGGAAGTAAAAGCCTGGATTGCAGATGATCCAGATCCAGTAACCGCTGCGCAATTACAACAATGGCTTGACGCGGGTAATGAAACTGAACTACGCGCATCCTTTAATGGTTTTCTGCAGTTTGGAACCGCGGGTTTACGTGGACCGGTTAGACCTGGGCCATCAGGAATGAATCGCGCCGTTGTCGGTCGTGCAGCATCAGGAATTGTTGCTTACATGAAAGAACGCAATTTAACCTCAGTCGTAATTGGCCGTGATGCCCGTTATGGATCTGAAGATTTCACCTTTGAAACCGCTGAAATAATGAGTGGTGCAGGCATGAAGGTTTTTGTTTTGCCCCGCCCCTTACCAACACCAGTTTTAGCTTTTGCAACAAATCAACTGCAATGTGATGTCGGCATCATGGTTACCGCCAGCCATAACCCGCCGCAGGACAATGGTTACAAGGTATATCTCGGTGGCACTGTTGATGGAATTCATTACCGAGGATCTCAAATTGTTTCTCCAACAGATGAAGCTATCGCAGCAAAAATTGACTCAATCACATCTTTGAAATCACAACCACGGGGAAAAGTATGGGAAGTGCTTGGCGAAGAAATAGTTGAGCAGTACATCAACCGAACCGCTTCTTTGGCAGGCGCCCCTGGATCACTGCGAATTGTTTATACCGCTATGCATGGAGTTGGTACTGAAACAATTCAACGGGTCTTTCACAAAGCGGGATTTCAGTCACCAATCTTGGTTGAAGCTCAAGCAGCTCCAGATCCTGATTTCCCAACTGTTGCTTTTCCTAACCCGGAAGAACCAGGTGCAATTGATTTGGCACTTGAAACCGCTCGAACATTTGATGCGCATTTAGTGATTGCCAATGATCCTGATGCAGATCGATGCGCAGCTGCGATTAATGATCCAGCAATTGGGTGGAGAATGCTACGCGGAGATGAGTTAGGCGCGATTTTTGCCGAATCCATTGCACGAAAGATCGATTCAGGAGTGTTTGCAAACTCAATTGTTTCATCATCAATTGTTCGAAAAATCGCAGCTCACTACCAACTAGATTTCAAAGAGACATTAACTGGCTTTAAATGGCTGGCAAAAATTGAGAACCTAACTTTTGGATATGAAGAAGCTCTTGGGTATGCCGTTGATGCAGCAACAGTAAATGATAAAGATGGAATTTCTGCAGCAATCACTTTGGCACAAATCGCAACAGACCTGGTAGCTGAAGGTAAAACTCTGCTCGATTTACTGGATGAGATCTGGGCTCGACATGGTTTTCATGCAACAGAACAAATCTCAATTCGTTTAAGTGATCTTTCTAAGGTTGGAGTAATCCTGGGCGGTTTGCGCGCTAATCCACCTAAAGAGATCGCTGGTCGATTAGTTACCTCGATCGATGATTTAGCAACACCAACTGATGGCTTGCCACCAACTGATGGAATTCGAATCTGGCTCGATGGCGGTGTGCGAATCATCATTCGTCCTAGCGGGACCGAAGCAAAGATGAAGTGTTACATTGAGGCAATTGAAAGGGATTCCAAGGCAGCCCAAGCAGTTTTGGATCAACTACGACCACCGCTTAAGGAATTGTTATCGTGAGTTTTTACGGCTTAGTTGACGGCAGTGACGCCTCACTAAAGAGTTACCTCAACAATCTTTCAGGTGTCGATCAAGTTGGCGCAGATGCTCGCGCCGCAATGCTTGCCACTCGAAGCATTAAAACAAGTTCTAAGCGCTGGGCGATCGAAACTGCAATCACCATGGTTGATTTAACAACTCTCGAAGGTGCTGATACGCCAGGCAAGGTCAAAGCATTGTGTACCAAAGCGGTGCGTCCAGATCCAACTGATTCAACGGTCCCAAGTGTTGGAGCGGTGTGTGTCTACAACGACATGGTTTCTGTTGCTCGAACCCACCTAGATTTGATTGGTGGGCAGCATGTTCCAGTGGCTGCGGTTTCAACCGCATTTCCATCAGGGCGAGCATCAATGCCAGTAAAGATTCAAGATACCCAAGATGCAATTGATGCAGGAGCTGCGGAAATTGACATGGTGATTGATCGCGGTGCATTTCTTGCAGGACGGTACATCGATGTCTTTAATGAGATTGTACAAATTAAACAGGTGTGTGGAGAAAAAGCACACCTAAAGGTGATTTTTGAAACGGGCGAGCTTGTCACTTATGACAATGTTCGCAAAGCTTCCTTCTTAGCAATGGCAGCTGGTGCCGATTTCATTAAGACTTCGACCGGAAAAGTTGCACCTGCGGCTACTCCCCCAGTTGTATTGGTAATGCTCGAAGCAGTGCGTGATTTCTATGAAATGACCAATACTCGCATTGGTGTAAAACCAGCAGGTGGAATTAGAAACACAAAGGATGCAATCAAACAATTAGTTTTGGTCAATGAAACTGTTGGACCAGATTGGCTCAATCCGAAGCTATTTCGTATTGGTGCCAGTGCTTTGCTCAATGATCTATTGATGCAACGTATGAAGTTGGATGAAGGTTATTACTCAAGCCCTCAGTATGTGACGATGGATTAGTGGAGAGAACAATGAGCTTCGAATACGCACCAGCACCTGAATCACGCGCCGTGGTTTCAATTAAGCCAAAGTATGGCCACTTCATTGGTGGAAAGTTTGTGGCAGGAAGTAAGCACTTTCCCACAATAAACCCCGCCACCGAAGAGGTGCTGAGTCAGATTGCATTGGCAGGCAAAGCTGAAGTTGATGCTGCGGTCAAGGCTGCACGCAAGGCTTACACATCAACCTGGTCAAAGATGTCAGGTAAAGAGCGCGGAAAGTACCTGTATCGCATCGCTCGAATCATGCAAGAGCGTGCGCGTGAATTTGCAGTGCTAGAGACTCTCGATAATGGAAAACCAATTCGCGAATCTCGAGACACAGATATTCCACTAGCCGCGGCTCACTTTTTCTATCATGCAGGCTGGGCAGACAAGCTCGAATACGCAGGTCTTGGTACCTCACCTAAACCACTTGGTGTTGCGGGTCAGATTATTCCTTGGAACTTTCCTTTATTGATGTTGGCCTGGAAAGTTGCACCGGCGCTTGCAACTGGAAACACCGTCGTTCTTAAGCCTGCTGAATCAACATCATTAACTGCGTTGTTATTTGCTGAAGTGTGTCAGCAAGCTGAACTTCCTGCCGGAGTTGTCAATATTGTTACTGGTGATGGCTCAACCGGTGCGCTGATTGTTAATCACCCAGGCATCGACAAAATTGCATTTACTGGATCAACTGAGGTCGGAAAGATTATTGCTCGCGCAGTAGCACCAACTAAAAAGAGTGTGACCCTAGAACTTGGCGGAAAGGCTGCCAATATTGTTTTTGATGACGCGCCAATTGATGAAACTGTTGAAGGAATTATTAACGGAATCTTCTTTAATCAAGGACATGTGTGCTGCGCAGGATCGCGCCTTTTATTGCAGGAAAATGTTGCTGAAGAAGTACTGCATAAGTTAAAGAATCGCATGGAAAAGATTCGTGTTGGAGATCCGATGGATAAGAACACTGATGTGGGTGCGATCAATAGCAAAGAACAGTTGGCGAAGATTACAGAGCTTGTAGCTGCAGGCGATGCAGAAGGTGCAGAACGCTGGAGTCCAGCATGCAAGCTTCCAGGTAAGGGCTTCTGGTTTGCACCGACAATCTTTACTGGTGTCACCCAAGCACACCGCATAGCTCGTGAAGAAATATTTGGTCCAGTTCTATCAGTTCTCACATTTAGAACCCCGCAAGAAGCTATAGAAAAGGCGAATAACACCCCATTTGGCTTGTCCGCAGGCATCTGGAGCGAAAAGGGTTCACGAACTTTATGGGCATCGCAACAGCTTCGAGCTGGCGTTATTTGGGCAAATACCTTCAATAAGTTTGATCCAACATCACCATTTGGTGGTTACAAAGAATCGGGGTGGGGCCGCGAAGGTGGACGCCACGGCCTGTCTGCATATTTGAAGGGAGTTAGCCATGAGTAATCGAATTGATGTTAAGAAAACGTACAAGTTGTATATCAACGGCGCTTTTCCTCGTACAGAATCTGGTCGCACATATGAGGTGAAAAGTGCCAAAGGCGCATTTATTGCAAATCCTTGTCTTGCTTCACGAAAAGATTTACGTGAAGCAGTTGTGGCAGCTCGTGCTGCGCATTCTGGTTGGAATAAAGCTACGGCTTATAACCGTGGTCAAATTTTGTATCGCATCGCTGAAATGCTTGAAGGCCGACGAGCGCAGTTTGTCGATGAAATTATGTCGGTAACTGGGGTAACTAAGGTAAAGGCCGAAAAGGAAGTAACAGATTCGGTTGATCGCTTAGTTTGGTATGCAGGTTGGACCGACAAGATTGCATCCCTTTCAGGATCTACTAATCCTGTAGCGGGACCTTTCTATAACTTCACGATTCCAGAAAGTATGGGAGTAGTTGCAGCAATTGCACCAGAGTCACCATCTCTTCTGGGTTTGATTGATGTAGTGGCACCAATCATTACATCTGGAAACACTGTTGTGGTTTTAGCAAGTACTAAAGCGCCATTGTCTGCGATGACATTTGCCGAAGTATTGGCAACAAGTGATCTGCCACATGGAGTTATCAATATCTTGACCGGCAAGAAAGAAGAGATTGCACCTTGGATGGCATCTCACATGGATATTGATGCACTGGATATTTCAGGTCTGCCAGCAAAGCTTCATGCGGAGACAAAGGTTGCAGGAGCTGAAAATCTGAAGCGAATTCATTCCTTCAAATCAGCTGACCCTGGCCGAATCATTGCTTTCATGGAAGCTAAGACTGTGTGGCACCCAATAGGTTTGTAGAAATTAGGTCAATAAAGCCTATGAATTAATGGTTGTAAGCCACAACTGTTCCACGCCATGTACATCCAGGTCTAATGTAACTCGCACCTTTGCTGAGTCTTCAAGGTCTAGCGGTTCTAACTCTTTCAAGAATGCATCGCGTCGATCAACAATTGTTTGACCACGTGCTGGACCTGAAGATGTATCTACAACAACATCAAACATTTCAGTTGTAAAAAGATCTGGGCGGATCACGCTCGCCACAGCTCCATAATCGCCAAGAGTTACTGGTGATACACCAAGCCGCTCCATAAATGCCAGCGCAAGTGATCCACCAAATTGTGCAGCCACGTTATCTGAATTTTGCATCTGGGTTGCTTGTTCACGATTGATGCCAGGGCGCATAAAGACATCTAATCCATACATCGTAATTGGTACTCCACTCTGGAAAACTATCGCCGCAGCTTCTGGATCATGCCAAACATTAAATTCTGCAGCCGCGGTGGCATTACCTGCCGATGCTGATCCACCCATCAAAACGATTCGGTGAACTTTTTTGGCAGTTTCTGGAAATGCGCGCAAAAACAAGGCGATGTTTGTAAGCGGTGCTAACGGAACAATCGTTACGGGATCCTTTGACTGTTCAACTAAATCTCGCAGCAGTTCAATTGCAGAACGAGAATCAACCTTGCGTTTGGACGGAGCAATCCCTAGATCGCCCATACCATCAGCGCCGTGAACGTACTCGGCGTATTGACTCTTACCAAGTAGTGGCTTCAGAGCCCCCCGAGCCACCGGAATATCTGGAGCACCTGCTGCATCTAGAACTTTCAAGGTATTAGCTACAACTTGATCAATATTTGTGTTTCCATCAACACATGTAATTCCCAATAAATTGATATCTGGATGGAGCGCAGCAAAAAGAACTGCAAATGCATCATCAACGCCAGTATCTACATCCAGAATGATTGAAGTTTTACCCATAACCGCTAGCCTAGCGTTATGAGACCGTCTGTAATAGTTGTTGTAGGCAGCGCTATGATGGATTTAACCGCCTATGCAGATGTGCTTCCAGAACCAGGGCAAACCCTAGCGGGGCAGCTTTTTACTACCGGCTTTGGCGGAAAGGGCGCTAACCAAGCGGTTATGGCAGCCCATTGTGGAGCTCAAGTTCACTTCATAGGAAAATTAGGTGATGATGTATTTGGAAAGGCAATTGCTGACAACTTTGTGAAGGTCGGGATTAATTCGCAATTTGTCGAAACCAGCTCTACTCCAAATGGTGTTGCACATATCTGGGTCGATGGTGCTGGAGAAAACAGAATCATCATTATTCCTGGAGCAAACCACGAAATAGAAGTAACCAAGGCGGTCGAAGCGATTAATGCGATTGAGGATCTAGCAATAGTCGTTGCGCAATGTGAAATTAAACAAGAAGTCACACTTGCCGCGTTCAAGGCGGCCAAAGCTCGAGGCTGCACAACAATTTTGAACCCTGCCCCTTACCAACAATTATCGCCTGAATTACTTCAACTGACAGATTGGTTGATTCCTAATGAGACTGAGTTCCGCGAGCTTCATGGAACTTTGCCATCAAGTGATGATGTTTTGAAAAGCTTTAGACCAGGTAAGAGCACGATTGTTACCTTGGGTAGTGAAGGTGCGGTGTATATTAGCCCAACTGCCGAACTACACCGCATTAGCGCACCAAAAGTCACAGCTGTCGACACCACAGGTGCTGGCGATGCTTTTGTTGGAAGTTTTGCTTACGCTCTTGCCAGTGGCAAGGATCCGATTGACGCTATGAAACTTGGTGTCTCAATTGCAACATTTAGCGTCACTCGAAAAGGTGCGCAGTCTTCGTACCCAAATCAAGCAGAGATAGCAACGCTTTCATAACCACGTAAAACAAAGGTAGGTCGTCGAACTGGTTCTGAAGCCAGTTGCATTGTTGGGTATTTCTCCCATAACGCCGGCAGTGAAACGCTCATTTCAAGACGAGCAAGTGGCGCTCCTAAGCAAAAGTGAATTCCTGCGCCAAAGCCAATATGCGGATTTGGATCGCGGGTTAAATCCATGGTTTCAGGGGCTGAAAACACTGATTCATCTCGGTTTGCAGAGCCGATAAGTGCGGCAATCTTTTGACCTTCCTGGATCTGTACTCCCCCGATTTCGGTGTCAGCAGTTGCTGTACGTTCAAATAAATGAAGCGGAGCATCAAAGCGCATGAACTCTTCAAGTGCTGTATTTGTGATCTCGCGTGGAGTTTCACGAAGCAGTTTTACCTGATCTGGACGTTGAAGGGCAGCCACCATGCCATTTCCAAATGCATTAACACTTGCCTCATGCCCAGCATTTAGCAGAAGAATGCAGGTTGCGACTAGCTCTTGCATATTGAGCTTTTCGCCATTTTCTTCAACGCTTGCTAAATCAGAGATCAAATCCTGACCGGGATTCCTTTTACGACTCTCTGCCAGATCGCGCACGTATTGAGCAAACTCACTTGCTGCCAACTTTGCTTCCGTTTGATACAGAACTGATGGGTTGACTTCATACATCTTGACTATTGCTTGCGACCAAGGTCGAAGCAAATGTTCTTCCGATTCTGGAAAACCTAACAAGTCAGCAATGATCTTGACGGGTAATGGTTCGGCAAAATCTGCAATGAGATCAAAACTTTCGCCAGACTTAACTTTAAGATCGATTGCATCCAACAGTTGCTCCGTAATGCGAGAAACTGCAGGACGCATACCTTCAATTTTTTGGCGATTGAAAGCTTTAGCAACTAGCGAACGCAAGCGAGTGTGTTTTGGTGGTTCGCTATCTAAGATCGAATCAGCGTGAAGCCAGTTGAAGATTTCCCACTCAAAATCGGGAGTCTTCTCTTTAAAAATTCTTCCAAGGGACTTGTTACGAAACACATCATTTGCATCACCGTGTTTTGCAGCCAAGAACATCTGCATGTCCTCGTGCCAAACTGGTCCCGGTGCACTTCTTAATTCTTTAAGTGCTGGATAAGGGTCTGTAACAAAAAGTGGATCGGTAAAGTCAATCATGAACCAGCTGAAACCTTGGCATATCCTGGCTTGATGATTTGATCGATAATTGCCAGCCGCTCTGGATATGGGATAAATGCGCTTTTCATAGCGTTAATTGTGACTCTTTGCAGCTCGGCAAAGTCCCATCCAAAAGCCTTTACCGCTTCTTCCATCTCAAAAGACAGAGAGGTTTGACTCATTAAGCGGTTGTCAGTATTTAGCGTGACACGAAAACGCAACTTAGCTAGAACACCGATTGGGTGTTCGGCATAACTTGCCGCTGCGCCAGTTTGTAGATTCGAGGTTGGACACAGTTCAAGTGGAATACGACGATCGCGAACATAAGCTGCCAGACGACCTAACTTTGGTTCAGGACCGGAAAAATCAATGTCATCGATAATGCGAACACCGTGACCTAGTCGTTCTGCTCCGCAGATTTGGATGGCTTCCCAGATTGAGGGGATTCCATACGCTTCACCAGCATGGATAGTAAAATGGGCATCTTCTTTACGAAGATAATCAAAAGTATCTTTTTGATCAGACGGCGGGAAACCATCTTCAGGACCAGCGATATCAAAGCCTACAACTCCTTTGTCTCGGTACTTAACGACTAATTCAGCAACTTCTTGAGATTTTTTGTTCTGACGCATTCCGCATAACAAAGAACGCACCACGATGGTAAATCCTTCTGCTTTAGCCTCTTGCATTCCTAACTTGTAACCTTCTAATGTCGCATCCACAACATCAGACATTGTTAATCCATTTTGTGTAAATAGCTCTGGAGCGCCGCGAACTTCGGCATAGACAACACCATCTCGTGCAAGATCAAGTGCACACTCTCGCGCAACGCGCACAATGTCTTCATAACGTTGCATTACTGCGATTGTGTGTGAAAAGGTTTCAAGATAGCGAACAAGTGATCCAGAATCACAAGATTCGCGGAACCAGGTTGCAAGCTCTGCTGCATCATGTGTCGGAAGAGCGGTGTACCCAATCTCTTGTGCAATATCGATGATTGTTTGTGGGCGCAATCCGCCATCCAAGTGATCATGCAACATCACCTTAGGAACAACTTTGATCTGCTCCTTGGTCGGAATGCTGTTCATAGCCATTTCATGTGCCCCTTAATCAACGATACGTTCAACAATAAGCGGAAGTCGATCAATTCCGCTAACTGGCATTTCACCTATTGTCACAGAGTTATCCAGCGACTCTAAAGCGCGCGTAAAGGCGGCTGGAGTGTCTGTATGGAGCGTGTAAAGGGGTGCGCCAGCGGTAACGGTGTCCCCCGGCTTAGCGTGAATCTCGATTCCAGCCCCGGCTTGGACTGCTTCACCTTGGCGAGAACGCCCTGCACCTAAGCGCCAAGCCGCCATTCCAACTTTCATTGCATCCATTGAAAGAATTGTTCCGGTGCTTTGTGCAGTAACAACGGTGTTCTCGCGCGCAACTGGAAGCTTTGCATCTGGATCTCCACCTTGCGCCGAAATCATCTGACGCCAAACATCCATTGCTTTTCCATTTTTCAAAGCAGCTGCAGGATCGGCGCTTTTTATGCCAGCTAGTTCCAACATTTCTTGTGCCAGTAAAACGGTTAGTTCGACAATATCTGATGGTCCCCCACCAGCGAGAACTTCTACTGATTCGCGAACCTCTAAAGCATTTCCAGCAGTTAATCCAAGTGGAACATCCATGGCGGTTACCAAAGCAAGAGTTTTTACTCCAGCACGTTTTCCAAGACCCACCATGACATGGGCTAACTCTTTTGCTTTTGCTGGATCGCTCATAAATGCACCAGCACCAGTTTTAACATCTAAAACAAGTGCACTAGTTCCTTCGGCGATCTTCTTACTCATGATCGATGATGCAATTAGTGGGATTGCTTCTACCGTTGCGGTTACATCACGAAGTGCGTACAACTTCTTATCTGCTGGCGCTAAACCAGCACCTGCTGCACAAATCACCGCACCACAATCTTGCAAAACTTTTAACATCTCTTCATTAGACAATGACGCACGCCAACCAGGAATAGATTCCAGTTTGTCTAAAGTTCCACCGGTATGGCCTAACCCACGACCAGATAACTGCGGTACCGCAGCACCGCATGCTGCAACAAGTGGCGCTAAAGGCAAAGTGATTTTGTCGCCGACTCCACCTGTTGAGTGCTTATCAACTGTTGGCCGAGATAAGGCTGACCAATTCATGCGCTCTCCACTATTGATCATCGCATCGGTCCAACGCGAAATTTCGCGGTTTTCCATACCATTGAGCAAGATCGCCATTAGCAGTGCTGACATTTGCTCATCTGCAACAGCCCCGCGCGTATACGCATCAATTACCCAATCAATTTGTGGGTCTGTCAATGAATGGTGATCACGCTTTGCCGCGATGATTTCTGCGGCCGAGAATGCTTCAATCATTTAGCGCTCGTTGCGATCTAGATCCTCGGGTCCAAAAGCCCACGGAAGCATCGCCGACATTTTTTGCGGACCATCATCAGTCATCAAGAGCGCTTCAGGGCCGCCATGTTCAAACAAAAGCTGACGACAACGGCCACACGGTGCCAGGAAATCCCCTTGACCATCTACGCAAACAATTGCAATTAGGCGACCACCACCTGATGAACAAAGATTTGAAACCAAACCACATTCGGCACATAAACCAACACCGTAACTGGCATTTTCTACATTGCAGCCTGTAACGATACGACCATCATTTACGAGAGCAGCAACTCCAACCGGAAACTTTGAATACGGTGCATACGCCATTTTCATAGCACCGATTGCTGCCTGGTGAATTGAATCCCAGTTAATAGTTGTCATCGAAGCCCACCGCGACGATATGGAATTCCATCTGCCGCCGGCATTCGTAATCTTTGTGATGCAAGTGCCATAACTAAAATCGTTGCGATGTATGGAGTCATTGTCACTAGCTGACCTGGAAGTTCTTCAACAGCGAAGTAGAACCACAATGTTAATCCGGCTGCCACAAGACTTACTATTGCACCGATCTGCTTGCCGCTCTTGAATTTTCTAAATGCAACAAAGGCCAAGATGACAACGATGAACAAGAGCAATGCGTGGATCGCTGCAGAATCACGAAGTTGTAGTGCGTCGGCAAAACCAAATAGACCCGCACCTGCAAGCAAGCCACCTGGGCGATAGTTTCCAAACAGAAGGGCTGCAAGGCCAATGTAGCCACGACCTGCAACTTGATTCTCTTGGTAATTACTTGCTGCAACGATGGCTAGGAAGCCGCCACCTAATCCAGCTAAACCGCCAGAAATAAGTACACCTGCATACTTCATTGCATAAACGTTGACACCTAATGATTCTGCTGCAATTGGTGCTTCGCCGGCGCTTCGTAGACGCAAACCAAAAGCCGTGCGCCATAAGATGAAATAAGCAAGTGGAACAAAGGCAATTGCAACCATGGTCACGTAAGAAACATCTCCAGTTAAGCCGCGAAGGATCGCAGCTAAATCAGAGACAAAGAACCAGTTCAGATTTGCAATCGATCCCAATAGGTCTGGACTCTTCCATCCGAAATACTGTCCTCCGGACAAAATCGGCAATCCGTTAACCGAGATTGTTTCAATTCCAGGAGATTGTGATGGCCCAGGCCATGATCCGCTCTTATACATAAGTGTTGAAAGGTAGCGGACAAGTCCGGCAGCAATAATATTAATTGCCACACCTGAAACAACGTGATCTACGCCAAATGTAACTGTTGCGATTGCGTGCAGTAATGCACCTACCGAACCAAAAACAACTGCGGCTAACAAGCCGGCCCAAGGACCATGTTGTGAGCCAATTAATCCACCTGCCCACGCACCCATGATCATCATGCCTTCAAGACCAATGTTTACAACACCTGCTCGCTCTGAGAACAAACCACCCAGTGCTGCCAAAACAATTGGCACTGAAAGAAGTAGCGCAGCAGATGCTGTACCCGTACTTGTTAAATCACTTGCTCCAGTAATCAGGCGAATGGATGCTAAAACGAAAACTAGCATTACGGCATAGCGAAGAATCTTCATGGCTTTCATGCCTGCACCACCTTGGCTAGTTCCTTGCTTTGCAAGGTCAACTTAAATCGCCGCACTACTTCGTAAGCAACAACAGAACTTAATAGAATTGAGCCTTGCATAATCACATATGTTTCAGGTGCGATATCAATTAGTTCTAGTGCGCGTGAACTTACTTCTAGGAATCCAAACAGCAGCGCGCTAACGGCCATTCCACCAGCAGAATTTCGCCCCAGCAAGGCAACGGCGATTGCTGAAAAACCAATTCCTGCGCGGAAACCAAGGTTGTATGTGTGAGTCTCGCCTAAGACTGTAGGAAGTCCCGAAAGCCCAGCGATTGCGCCAGAAATTACTAGTGCTAAAAATGTCATCCTCTTAGAGTTAACACCACTAACTCGGGCTGCAATTGGGTTTAAACCTGATGCGCGAAGTTCAAAACCAAAACGGGTGCGATTTACTACAAACCAGAAAATCAAACCTAGTGCCACCGCAACAAAGAACATTCCGTATACGCCGCCACCTGGTTGATCCTCAACACCAATCTTTCGAAGAAGTGGCATCAAATCTGGAATCTGCGCAGATGCTGGCAGCTCCTTTGTTTGAAGGTTATTTGAACCTTCTTCTATCACAGCAAAGTGCTTTGAAAGCAGATAGGCAGACAAGCCTCCTGCCAAAGCGTTGAGCATAATTGTTGAAATAACTTCGTTCACGCCGCGCTTAACCTTTAGGTAAGCAGCGATCGCTGCCCATAAGCCACCAAAAGTCATGGCAATAATGAAAACTACAGCCACGTGTAACACAGGTGGAAGCACAAACATGGCGCCGATGTAGCAACTAAACAATGCACCTAAGCGCAATTGTCCTTCTACTCCAATATTAAATAGTCCTGCTCTAAAAGTTACTGCGATCGCAATCGCTGCAATGTAATAAGGCGTCGCCGTATTAACAATCTCCATCAAGGAACCAGCTTCTGTGCCGTAATCCCACATAGCTTTAAAGGCTTCTACTGGTGACTTTTTGCTCGCAATAACGGCAAGACTAGAGACCAAGATCGAGAAGATTGCTGCTGCAAGAGGTGCAGCAACTGCTAAGCCGATCTTGCTAGGTGTGAACTTTCTAGTAAAAGTGTTACTCATGCCGCACCTGTCATCGCAGAACCTAACTGCTCTGGAGTGGTTTTTGCTGGATCAAGTTCGGCGGTAATGGTTCCGCGTAACATGACTAGCAGGCGATCAGACATTCCAATTAACTCTTCCAGGTCTGCAGAAATTAGAACAATCGCCATTCCTTTTTCGCGAGCATTGCGAAGAACATCCCAAATCGCTCCTTGTGCGCCTACATCAACTCCACGAGTAGGGTGCGATGCCACTAGTAATGCAGGCGCTTTACTCATTTCACGTCCTACGATGAACTTTTGTTGATTTCCACCAGAAAGCGCCGCTGCCAAAGTATCTGGACCAGGTGCACGCACATCAAACTCTTGCATGATTGTGCGAGTGCTTTCGATAGTTGCTTTTTTATCAATAACAAAGCCGCGCATAACTGGCTTGCTGCGTTGATGTCCTAAAATTCTGTTTTCCCATAATGGAGATGTCATCATCAATGATTGACGTTGACGATCTTCAGGAATTAACCCGATACCTAAATCATGGCGGTCGGCCACACTTAATGCATCAATTGAGCTGCCCTGAAATTCAATGGATCCGGTGTAATCGCGCAGCCCCATGATGGCCTCAACAAGTTCGGCTTGGCCGTTTCCTTCAACACCAGCGATTCCAATGACTTCACCGGCATGAAGTTCAAAGCTGATATTTGAAATCAAATCACGACTTCCAGTTGCTGTTGGGATTGATACATCCTTGAGCGACAAGGTGATCTTGTCACGACGAGTGTGACCTTGTGTTGAAGGTTGTGGAAGCTCGCTTCCAACCATTAGCTCGGCTAATTGGCGGGCGGTGACATCTTTTGATTTAACTTCGGCCACCGTTGAACCTTGGCGAACAACTGTGACCTCATCGGCAACACGCAAAACCTCATCTAACTTATGAGAAATAAAGATAACCGCCATACCTTGTGCGCGCAGACCTTCGAGCGCCTTAAACAAATCATCTACCTCTTGTGGAACCAACACCGCAGTTGGTTCGTCAAAAATCAAAATATTTGCACCGCGGTATAAAACCTTGAGGATTTCTACACGTTGACGCTGGCCCACGCCTAGCTCTTCTACCAAAACATCTGGATTTATCTCTAAACCGTATTGTGTTGCCATTTCTACAATTTTCTTACGAGCAGCTGCAAAATCGATTGTTGCACCATGCTTTGGTTCTGAACCTAAAATAATGTTTTCAAGGACCGTGAAGTTGTCAGCCAACATAAAGTGCTGATGGACCATACCAATTCCTGCATCAATTGCATCATTGGGAGTTTTGAAGTTAACCTCTTTGCCATTTACTAAAATTTCGCCGCTATCAGGCCGTTGCATTCCGTACAAAACCTTCATGACAGTTGACTTGCCTGCGCCATTTTCACCGATGAGAGCGTGGACCGTGCCGGTTTCCACTTTCAGCGAAACATCTTTGTTGGCAATTACGCCAGGAAAGCGCTTACTGATGTGCCGCAGTTCTACTGCTACTGACACTATCAATCTCCTTTGACTGTCGTGGTGCGAAAAACATTTGGCCCAACAAGGAGATTTAACTCCATTGTTGGGCCAAATGCCACTTTCTAAGTAGATCTAAGCAACAAAGCGATTATGGCTTTGTTGGAACCTTGATCTTTCCTGACTTGATGCCAGCTGCAGCCTTATCGATCTGAGCCTTGTACTTGTTGATGTATCCACCTGAGTATGAAACGCCAACACCGTTAAGTGATAGGTCGTATACACGGCCGTAGATACCTGACTCATCAAGTACGTCGTTTACAGATGAACCTGCAACAGCTGTTGCAATAACATCGTAAACAGCACGGTCAACACGCTTGATCATTGATGTGAGCATGTTCTTCTTCTCAGCTGCTGAAGCTGTTTGCCACTGATCAGAGTCAACTCCGATAGTCCAAATCTTCTTGCCAGCCTTTGCAGCATCTGTTGCTGCTTGGAAGTTACCAGCACCTGATCCACCTGCTGCAGAGTAAATAACATCTGCACCCTTGTCGATCATTCCCTTTGCAATAACCTTTGCCTTAGCTGGGTCATTGAAACCACCGAAATCAGGTGGCTCTGTGACGTACTTGACGTCAACAGTTACTGACTTCTTTGTTGCCTTAACACCAGCAACGAATCCTGCTTCAAACTTCTGTAGTAGAGGAATACGAACTCCACCAATGTATCCAACCTTGCCTGACTTTGTTGCAAGTGCTGCAGCAACTCCAGCTAGGTATGAACCTTCGTGCTCAGCAAATACAAGACCAGCAACGTTCAGTAGATCTACTGAAGCATCATCGATGATTGCAAACTGAACGTTTGGATAATCTGATGCAACCTTCTTGATTGGTCCTGCGTAGAGGAAACCAACTGCGATGATTGGATTGAATCCAGCCTTAGCGAGCAAGCGAAGCTTGTCTTCGCGCTCTGAATCTGAACCCTGCGTAACAGTTACTTCACGAGCTGTAACCTTTAGGTTCTTCTTTGCAAGATCAAGACCTGCTGCTGCAGAATCGTTGAATGACTTATCGCCACGTCCACCGATGTCATAAGCAAGACCTACTTTTACCTTTGTTGCTGCTGTTGCTGGAGCAACAAAAGCTGTTGCTGCCATAACAGTTGCAGCAACAACTGCTACAAGACGAAATACTTTCTTCAATTTTCCTCCAAGGATTCAAGGGGATCTTCGATAACTCCCTGTTTAAAGGTAATTAAAGAAGCTTTGTGTAATCGCGAGCCTATTACTTGCGCATGAGGAAACTCAACATGCCAAGGGCGTTTTTGGTATCGGGGGTGTAACGTTTTGGAAAACTCTCAACTTGAGGTTGAGAGGCTGACCTAATTACTTAACTAAACCCAGGTTCTTATAGGTATCTGAGAGGGTCGCATTGGCAACAACCCGGGCTTTTTGCGCTCCATTATGGAGTAAATCAATCAGGTGCTTCTCATCTTCCAGCAGTTCTAACGCCTTGGTGCGAATCGGGCGCAGGTATTCGACAACTACTTCTGCCACCGCGCCTTTAAAGTCGCCGTAGCCCTTGCCTTCAAACTCATTTTCTAGCGCTGAAATTGAACGTCCAGAAAGTGATGAATGAATCGTTAGCAAATTGCTAATACCAGGCTTTTTCTTTTCATCATATTTAACTTCACGACCAGCATCTGTTGCAGCGCTTTTAATTTTCTTAGTATTTGCTTCGGGCGTATCCATGATTTCAAGAACACCTGAAGTAGATCCTGACGATTTGCTCATCTTTGAAGTGGGCTCCTGAAGATCATAAATCTTGGCCCCTGCCTTCAAAATATAACTTTCAGGCAATCTAAAGGTTTCACCAAAGCGAGAGTTAAAGCGAGTAGCTAAATCACGGGTTAATTCAATGTGTTGGCGCTGATCTTCGCCAACTGGAACATAGTGTGCTTGATACAAAAGAATATCTGCAGCTTGCAACATGGGATAAGTAAACAAACCAACGCGTGCACTATCTGCGCCACCTTTTGCCGACTTATCTTTGAACTGAGTCATACGACTTGCTTCTCCAAAGCCTGCAAGACATTCCATGATCCAGCCCAGTTGGTTGTGCTCTGCAACGTGGGACTGAACGAAGAGTGTTGATTTCTCTGGCGAGATGCCAAGTGCAATTAATTGCGCAGCCGAAGCCAGGGTGCGCTTTCTAAATAGCGCAGGCTCTATTTCGCCGGTTAAAGCATGAAGATCCACGATGCAATAAAAAGCATCGTTGCCATCTTGAAGTTCGACCCATTGCTTCAGGGCGCCCAAGTAATTGCCCAGGTGGAAGGAGTCACTTGTTGGCTGAATGCCTGAAAGAACTCGCTTCTGTGTCATGGGCGTAATTCTTTCACACAGATGCTGTTCGCGAGATCAATAGCTGCCCCGCGCGCTTGCCTTCCATGGTTAATACGGTGATTCGTAGGCCATTAACGTTGACGACATCATTTACTTGTGGAATTCGTCCCAAGAAATGCATGACAAAACCGCTGGCGGTTTCGTACGGGCCTTGAGGAATATCAAGCTTGGTCTCTTCAATCAAATCATCAATCGAAATCAAGCCATCTATTTCAAAGTCGCCAGTTCGCGCTTCCAGCGAAACCTCATTGTCATGCTCATCGTATTCATCACGAATATCGCCAATAAGCACTTCCACAAGGTCTTCAAGCGTCACGATGCCATCGGTGCCGCCATATTCATCCAAAACGATTGCAAGGTGTTGACCTTGTGTGCGCATTTCAGAGAGCGCGGGCAAAATACCCTTGGTGCCTGGCAAGTACATAATGTTTCTCGCGAGTTCCACAATCTTGGTGCTCTTATTTGCAAGAGATGTATCCAAAAGATCGCGCACATGGATAAAGCCAACGACTTCATCAGAAGATCCGCGAACAACTGGGTAACGAGAATGTGCCTTATCTACCGCTAGCTCAATCGCTTTTCCAACAGTTAATGAAGCATCCATGAAATCAACTTCGGTGCGCGGAACCATGACCTCGTGGACTTGGCGTTCAGAGGCGTTAAATACTTCTTCAACAATGTCGCGCTCTTCATCGGTCAGAGCAGCGTGGCCAGTTACCAGGTCAAGCAACTCTTCTTCAGACATTTGGCTGCGCTGAACCTTGGGGTCAACGCCAAAAGCCCGCAAAACAATGTCGGTAGATCTAGATAGCAGCCAGATAAGTGGGCGGAAAATGTTTGCAACCACATTAATAATTCCAGCCGTTGCCAAGGCAATTTCTTCAGCTCTAAACAAAGCCACTCGCTTTGGAACTAGTTCGCCGAAGACCAAAGAGAAATAAGCGATCACCAAAGTGACGCCGATCAGAGAAATGGTTGTGCTCCAGGCATTTGATATGCCAAGGGATTCCAGCCAAGGGATTACATAGTCACCTAATTGATCTGCGCCAAGGGCGGCCGATAAGAAACCGCTGACAGTTACGCCAATTTGAACCGCAGCCAGTAATCGGTTGGGGTGTGCGGCTAGGGCTGCAACGCGAGCGCCACGTTTGCCACGGGTCGCGATTTCACGGACTTGGCTATCTCGAAGAGAGATGAGGGCGATTTCGGCTGCTACGAAGAATGAGGCCAGAACAATCAGGCCAGCAATAGTTGCTAGATCAAGAAATAGTGAAGCCAACGAGGGAGGTTCCATTATGTGCCAAGTATACGGCCTCCCAGCCACTTTCAAAAAGTGGGTGGCGGATCGCCAGATCTTCCCTTACGCGGGGTTTGTGCGTAATCTTGCCCCGTTGGCCAACCGGCCATCACCTTCATCCTCGGACCGTCGGGCACGTACCTGCCCGGAGAAGGAGAGCAATCTCATGGCATCAGTAGTTTTTGATGGCGCATCACGTATCTACCCAGGAACAACAGCACCTGCAGTCGACAAGCTAAACCTCACCGTTAATGACGGAGAGTTTCTAGTTCTTGTTGGTCCATCAGGTTGCGGTAAGTCAACATCACTTCGCATGTTGGCAGGACTTGAAGAAATTGATGGCGGCCGCATTTTAATTGGCGATCGCGATGTTACAAATGTTGCACCAAAGGATCGCGATATCGCGATGGTGTTCCAGTCTTACGCACTGTATCCACACATGACAGTTGCAGAGAACATGGGCTTCGCACTAAAGATCGCAGGAACTCCAAAGGAAGAACGCGATCGTCGTGTTCTAGAAGCAGCAAAGTTGCTTGACCTCGAGCCATACCTAGAGCGCAAGCCAAAAGCTCTTTCAGGTGGACAGCGTCAACGTGTTGCAATGGGTCGCGCAATTGTTCGCGAACCTCAGGTATTCCTTATGGATGAACCACTATCTAACCTTGATGCGAAGTTGCGTGTAGCAACTCGTACACAGATCGCTGCATTGCAGCGTCGTCTGGGAATCACCACAGTTTATGTAACACACGACCAGGTTGAAGCTATGACTATGGGTGATCGCGTTGCAGTTCTTAAGGATGGCTTGCTACAGCAAGTTGATACTCCTCGTAATCTTTATGACAACCCAGCTAACGCTTTCGTTGCAGGCTTCATTGGTTCACCTGCAATGAACCTACTTATCGCTCCAGTAAGCGGTGGTAAGGCAATGCTTGGAGACCTAGCAATTGATGTTCCTGCATCTGCTGGTTCATCTGTAACTGTTGGTGTTCGCCCAGAAGGCTTCACACCATCAGCTAAGGGCTTCCATGTTCTGGTTGAAGTTGTTGAAGAGCTTGGTTCAGATGCTTTCGTTTACGGAAAGCCAGCTGATTCAACTGTTAAGTTTGCAAATGCAACAGATGAAGGCGCACAAGTAATTGTTCGCTGGGATCCAAAGAATCCTCCAAAGCCAGGCGACACAATCACTGTCGAAGCGGTTAAGGGATCTGTTCACTTGTTCAACTCAACAACAGGTGAGCGCGTTTAATTCATTTCTTACATAAGAAAAGCCCCGCTGGAAACAGCGGGGCTTTTCTTATTCTTTAAAACAATAAGGATTAGGCCATTGCCTTCTTCAAGTTCTCATCAATTGAGTTCAAGAACTCTTGAGTTGTTTGGTATGGCGCATCCTTTGAGATCAGAAGTGACAAATCCTTTGTCATCTTTCCTTGCTCAACAGTTTCAATACATACGCGCTCAAGAGTTGCGCAGAACTTTGCAAGCTCTGGGTTGTTATCTAGCTTCGCACGGTGTGCAAGGCCTTGTGTCCACGCAAAGATTGAAGCGATTGGGTTTGTAGATGTTGCCTTACCTGCTTGGTGATCGCGGTAGTGACGTGTCACAGTTCCGTGAGCTGCCTCTGATTCGCAGATCTTTCCATCTGGCGTCATCAAAACCGATGTCATCAAACCAAGTGAGCCGTAGCCCTGGGCAACGGTGTCTGATTGAACATCGCCGTCGTAGTTCTTACATGCCCAAACGTAGCCACCTTCCATGCGCAATGACATTGCAACCATGTCATCGATCAAGCGGTGCTCGTACCAAATACCTGCAGCATCAAACTGGGTCTTGAACTCTGCTTGGTAAATCTCTTCAAAGATATCCTTGAAGCGACCATCGTAAGCCTTAAGAATTGTGTTCTTGGTTGAAAGGTAAACCGGGAACTTGCGAAGAAGTCCGTAGTTAAGTGATGCACGAGCAAAGTCGCGGATTGAATCATCGACGTTGTACATCGCCATCGCAACACCTGAAGATTCAAAGTTGAAAACTTCTGTGTTAATTGGAGCAGATCCATCTTCTGGAACAAATGAGATTGTCAGCTTTCCTGGACCTGGAACCTTGAAATCTGTTGCGCGGTACTGATCACCAAATGCGTGACGTCCGATCACGATTGGCTTAGTCCAGTGAGGAACCAAACGCGGAACATTGCTGATGATGATTGGCTCGCGGAAGATAACTCCACCAAGGATGTTGCGGATAGTTCCGTTAGGAGACTTCCACATCTTCTTTAGACCAAACTCTTCAACACGTGCCTCGTCCGGAGTAATAGTTGCGCACTTGATTCCAACGCCGTGCTTCTGGATGGCGCGAGCTGAATCAATAGTTACTTGATCATCAGTTGCATCGCGGTGTTCCATGCCCAAGTCGTAGTACTCGAGGTTTACATCTAAGTAAGGCAAGATCAATGAATCCTTGATGAACTGCCACATAATGCGTGTCATTTCATCGCCATCTAGTTCGACGACTGTGCCTGTTACTTTGATCTTGCTCATTGTCTCCTCTTTCTTAGATTTCCTTGAATTACAGTGATTCGAAATTAAAGCGTCTGAACATCTGCTTGTTTTGCGCGAACCGCTTCAGCTGCTTCCTTAAGGGCTGCAACTTCGGTATCGGTCAATGCGCTTTCAACAACTTTCTTCACACCGGTGCGACCAATTTCGGCTTCTACGCCAAGGTACACACCAGAAATTCCGTATTCGCCATCAACCCAGGCACATACTGGCATTACTGCGCCAGAATCTTCGATGACTGCCTTTGCCATGCGCGCTGCAGCTGCAGATGGTGCGTAATAAGCAGAACCTGTTTTAAGTAGAGCTACAACTTCTGCTCCACCGTTACGTGTGCGGTCAACTAGATCTGCAATCTCTTCTTGAGAAAGAAGATCACTCAGTGGCTTTCCATCAACTGTGCAACGACTTGGGACCGGAACCATTGTGTCTCCATGTGATCCAAGTGTCAGAGTTTTTACTGAAGCAACCTTTACTCCCAGCTTTTCTGCAACAAAGTTTGTGAAGCGCGCGGTGTCTAACATTCCCGCTTGACCCATTACACGGTTCTTTGGAAAGTTAGTAGCAATCTGTGCCAGTGCTGTCATTTCATCAAGTGGATTTGAAACCACGATGATTACGGCATTTGGAGAATGCTTTGCGATGTTTTCTGCAACACCACGAACGATGCCAGCATTTACGCCGATCAAATCCATGCGGCTCATGCCAGGCTTGCGAGGAAGACCTGCGGTAATCACAACTACATCCGAATTTGCAGTTGCTTCGTAACCAGCGCCTTCAGGAGTTGTTGTTGCGCCAATTAGCTTTGTCTCAAATCCTTCAATTGAACGAGACTGATTCATGTCTAGAGCTAAACCTTCTGACTTTCCTTCAAGGATGTCAGTTAAAACAACGGTATCGAAAACATCATATTCAGCTAAGCGAAGAGCTGTTGTTGAACCGTAAAAACCTGCACCGACTACAGTGACTTTGCCACCCATCGTGACTCCATTCATGGCTATTTGCGAATGGGGCAACTCTACCGCCCGCGAGGAAGGGCGATTGCCAGCGCAAAAAGTGCAATTGCGATAGCAAGCGGAAGATAAAACTCGATACGACGAAAATCCCTTGACTTCAGCGCGATGCCAGCGGTTCCTGCGGCGATAAAAAGTGATCCGCCTCGCACAATTCCGAGAACCCCTAGGACCACTCCGGTGAGGACTAGACCGTAACTAACAAGGGTGAGCAGTCGAGTGTTTAGCTGCATGCATCAACCACATTTGTCAGCAACATCGCTCGCGTCATGGGGCCGACTCCCCCAGGCATTGGAGAAACATATGACGCTTTTTCATAAACACCTGGGCACACATCACCATCTAAACCATTTGCAGTTCTAGAAATTCCTACATCAATTACTACTGCACCTTCTTTAATCATTTCAGCCTTAAGGAAATGTGATTGGCCAATGGCTGCAACAACAATGTCTGCTTTCTTTGTGTGCATCGCTAAATCTTTCGTGCCAGTGTGAGTCAAGGTAACAGTTGCATTTTCTTGTTTGCGAGTTAGCAACAAGCCCAAGGGGCGACCAACAGTTAGGCCGCGTCCGATCACGGTGATTTCTGCACCTTGAGTCGAAATCTTGTAGTGGTCAAGCAGCGCAACAATTGCTCTAGGGGTGCAAGGCAGTGGGCCTTCATAACCTAAAACTAAACGACCTAAATTAAACGGATGCAAACCATCTGCATCCTTGCTGGGATCAATTGCTTCAAGAATTCTTTGAGTGTTGATTCCTCTAGGTAATGGAAGTTGAACGATGTATCCGGTGCATTCTTTCGATGCATTCAAATCAGCTATCGCTGCCAAAATATCTTTCTCGGTTGCATCATTTGGAAGATCAAATCGAATTGAGTTAATCCCAACTTCTTTGCAATCTCGATGTTTTCCATTGACATATGAAATCGATCCAGGATCATCTCCGACTAATACTGTTCCAAGACCTGGAGTGATTCCCTTTGATTTAAGCGCCGCAACTCGAATAGTTAATTCGGCTTTCATAGCCGAGGCTAATGATTTGCCATCTAGTATCTGCGCGCTCATGTTCTAAGCCTACCGACTCAGTTATGCGTGAGAGAAATGTCGAGTATTGGTGAAAAACATCGCTATTCCTGCCGCCTTAGCCGCAGCAATTACCTCTTCATCACGCACACTGCCACCGGGTTGAACAACAGCAGTAATTCCTGCATCGATAAGAATCTGAAGGCCATCAGCAAATGGGAAAAAGGCATCACTTGCAGCAACCGATCCTTTTGCTCGATCACCTGCGCGCGATACAGCCAACTGAGCTGAATCAACTCGACTTACCTGTCCCATTCCAATTCCTACAGATGTGGTCATCGAAGCAAGGAGGATGGCGTTGCTCTTTACTGAACGAACACTTCTCCAAGCAAACTCAAGATCTTTCATGGTTTGCTCATTTACCTTTGGACCACAAACCTGTTGCCATTGTTCAGGTGAATCTCCGGCGGCATCGATCAAATCTGTTTGCTGAAGCAATACCCCACCAGATATTGGGCGAAGTTCAAAAGTATCTAGTGGCGTTACTTCGGCTTTCAAGATACGTATCGAAGGTTTTTTCATCAGCAGTTCAAGTGCATCCTGATCGTAATCTGGCGCAATCAATACTTCTGTAAAAACCTTTGACAATGGTTCTGCCATTGCAAGATCTACTTTTCTGTTAGCCGCTACAACTCCACCGAAGGCAGATACTGGATCGCATTCATGTGCATGCTGGTAAGCAACTGCAAGACCTAAGGCACATACAGCGATTCCGCAAGGATTGGCATGCTTCATGATGGCAACTGCAGGATCACGATGATCTCTGACCGCACGCCAAGCAGCATCTGCATCGGTGTAGTTATTGAAAGACATCTCTTTTCCATGAAGCTGCTGAGCATTAACAACACCTGAATGTGCACCGGCATACAGTGCAGCGCTTTGATGTGGGTTCTCGCCATAGCGAAGTGAACTCTTGCGGCTCCAGATGTGCCCGAACCAATCAGGTAGTTCATGTGAATCAGAGTCAGCGAGCCAGGTAGCGATAGTTAAATCGTATTCAGCGGTAGCTCGAAAAGCTTCAAGTGCTAACTGACGTCGTTCGGTATCAGTAAATCCCCCACTGCTAATTGCAGAAAGCAATCGGTCGTATTGGCTTGGATCTGAAACAACCGCTACCGAACCGTGATTCTTTGCAGCTGCGCGAAGCATCGCTGGGCCGCCAATATCTATCTGCTCGATACTGTCTTCAAAAGATGCACCTGCAGCAATTGTCTGGGCAAATGGATACAAATTAATGATTACTACATCAAATGGTTCGATCTCTAAGCCAGCTAGTGCTTCAAGATGCTCTGCATTATTTTGATCCGCCAAGATTCCGGCGTGGATTCGGGGGTGCAAAGTTTTGACACGGCCATCCATGATTTCAGGAAAGCCTGTGTACTGGCTTACCTCTGTCACTGGTATTCCGGCAGCAACCAAATTCTTCGCAGTAGAACCCGTCGAAAGAATTTCAACTCCAGCTGAATTAAGCGCCTTGCCCACTTCAAGCAACCGATCTTTGTTGTAAACACTTACCAGCGCTCTACGAAAGTTTTTCTTCATCTACGTTTTATGAATCTCGGTAGATAAATTGCCAATGCTGCGCCAAGGCCAAGTTGAACTGCAATTGCAAGAGTGAATTTCCAGGTTGAGACTCCAACTGCTGACATTGCATCGGTAATCAAGGCCCCGCTACCTGAATATCCGACAAAGGCTGCAAGCAATACCGCGACCATGTAACTCTGTACAAGAACCCTTTGGTTGAGCGAGATTGTCCAGGTCACTAAAAGCGCTCCTGCTGCCACAATAACTAGGACTCCAATAAGGGCGATGAGAGATTTGTTCTCTGGCAGCGCACCAAGCAATGGCATCGCGGGAATCTTGTTCAATCTAAATGAAGTTGGCGAGACAAGAGTTCCGGAGCCAACTGCAAAACCGACCCCTGAAAAGTATGCCAAAGTAGAAACTACGGCGTTAGGGATGTACAAAATGTTAAGAAGAAGCAACAGGAATCCACCAAAGATTCCTGGTTGCAAAACCGTTGTTAGATTCTTGACCATTGAGATATTGAGCAGCAACAAGATTCCAAAAACAATTGATGAAATTCCGAGCAATAAAGCAATTATGCGTGAGCCGTACAAGAATCCTTGACCTAATGCGACTCGTCGTCCGACCGTTGCCGCACACAGCAAAGTAAATGGCAGAACATAAATAATTGCGAAGTACCAGACTGGACGAATTGAATCAGTCTTTGAGAAAAACGCCGCTGCCAAAGCAAACAAGGTGTAGAGGACTGCAAAAGCAGCTCGCGCTGCACCTACTAATGAACTGTCATTATCCAAACGTTCGATTGTGCGGGCCACGCCATTGCGAATAGCTAGAACAGGAAAGATCAACGCACCCAAAGGAAGATATGAAAGATAGCCAGCTAAACCTGATGGCGGAAGCGATAAATCAAATGGAATTGAGTGCGCACCGATCCAGATCCATAGTGCCGCACGCAGAGGGTCTCCGGTATTGCCGGTTGCACTACCTGCGGTAGCCCAAGCAAGAAGTGCGATAAAAGATGTTGGAAGTAAAAGCCAAGCAACGCTACGCAAGACTTGGGGCAATGCAGCTCCAAGTACTCGCGTCAACATTGTTATCGACCCATGATTGCGCGTAACAAACGCGCGGTTTCGCTAGGTGTTTGACCAACCTTTACACCGGCGGCTTCTAAAGCATCTTTCTTACCTTGGGCAGTTCCTGAAGAACCAGAAACAATTGCACCTGCGTGACCCATGGTCTTTCCTTCTGGCGCGGTAAAGCCTGCAACGTAACCAACTACTGGCTTAGTTACATACTCTGCAATAAATGCAGCTGCGCGCTCTTCAGCATCTCCACCAATTTCACCGATCATGACGATGGCAGTTGTTTCTGGATCATCTTGGAATGCGCGAAGGCAATCGATGTGAGTTGTTCCAATAACTGGATCTCCACCAATTCCGACTGCGGTACTAAATCCGATGTCACGAAGCTCGTACATCATTTGATAAGTAAGTGTTCCTGACTTTGAAACTAAACCAATTGGACCTGCGCCAGTGATATCTGCCGGAATAATTCCAACATTTGATTTTCCTGGGCTAATCAAACCTGGGCAGTTAGGTCCGATGATCTGTGTTGTTCCCTTGGTCTGGGCATAAGTGTAAAAACTTGCAGAATCATGAACTGGAATGCCTTCGGTAATAACAACAACTAAAGGCATGGTTGCATCAACTGCATCAATTACCGCAGCTTTTGCAAACTTTGGCGGAACGAATACAACTGAAACATTGGCACCTGTTGCTGACATCGCCTCTGCCACTGTGTTGAAAACTGGAAGTTGGTGACCGTCGATATCAACGACCTGTCCGCCCTTACCTGGCGTTACACCGCCGACAACCTTTGTGCCCGAAGCCAACATACGACGGGTGTGCTTGGTTCCTTCAGAACCAGTCATTCCCTGAACAATTACTTTGCTTGCATCATTGATGAAAATAGACATTACTTCGCCGCCAATTCTGCAGCGCGATTTGCTGCTCCATCCATTGTGTCTGCCTGCTCAACCAGTGGGTGCGCAGCCTTTGCCAAAATAGCTCGTCCTTCAACAACATTGTTTCCATCAAGGCGAACCACGATTGGCTTTGTTGCCTTAGGCCCAAGTAATTCAAGGGCTTGAACGATTCCGTTTGCGACCGCATCACATGCGGTGATTCCGCCAAATACATTTACAAAAACGCTTTTCACATCTTTGTCGCCGAGAATAATTGAAAGACCATCAGCCATGATTTGTGCAGATGCACCGCCACCAATATCAAGGAAGTTAGCTGGGCGAACTCCGCCATGCTTTTCTCCTGCGTAAGCAACAACATCTAATGTGCTCATTACAAGGCCTGCACCGTTTCCGATGATTCCTACTTCGCCTTCAAGCTTTACGTAGTTAAGTCCTTTTTCCTTAGCTGCAGCTTCTAGTGGATTTTCTGCAGCTTGATCAACTAGTGCTTCATGATCTGGCTGACGGAAATCCGCGTTGTCATCAAGAGTAACTTTTCCATCGAGTGCAATAACTTTGCCATCCTTGGTCTTTACCAATGGGTTAACTTCGACAAGAGTTGCATCTTCGCTCTGGAAAACATCCCATAGCTTGAGCAAGACATCAGCAACTTGATCTGCAACATCTGCTGGGAATTGCGCAGCGGCAACGATCTCTTTTGCCTTAGCAAGAGAAATGCCATCAACTGCAGATACTGGAATCTTTGCAAGCTTTTCAGGTGCGGTATGTGCAACCTCTTCGATATCCATTCCGCCGGAAACCGATGCCATAACCAGAAATGTTCGGTTTGAACGATCCAGCAAAATTGCCAAGTAGTACTCGGATTCAATCGGTGCAGCCGCTGCAATCATTACTGTGCGAACTGTGTGACCCTTGATATCCATTCCAAGAATTGCGCCAGCTTTTTCACGGGCATCTTGTGGGTTCTCAGCTAGCTTTACGCCGCCAGCTTTTCCACGACCTCCAACTTTGACCTGTGCCTTAACGACAACTTTTCCGCCAATAGCTGTGGCTGCTTTTTCTGCCTCATCAGCAGTTGTAGCAACGCTTGCAGCTAATACGGGTACGCCATGCTTTTCAAAGATGTCGCGGGCTTGATATTCAAAGAGATCCACTGGGCTTCCAATCAGTTCAGTTCTGACGCGTTAATGAGGGTAATCCTAGAGCTTCTCAACGGGTGCATAACGCAGCAGCAACCGCTTCTCGCCGTATTGGCCGAAGTTAATTGTCGCTTCAGCCTTATCTCCTGCCCCTGCCACTGAAACTACGGTGCCCAAACCAAATGTGTCATGTGACACACGCTCACCAACAGCAAGCTCCATCGCAACGCTTTTCTTTCCAGTTGCCCGTGGAGGCGGCGCTGTGGCAGTTCTTGTTTTCTTAATCAGAGATGCAGAGACAGATGTTCGTGATTGATTGCGCCATTCGATTACCTCTTCAGGAATTTCATCCAGAAAGCGTGAAGGCGGGTTGTAGTTTGGTGCGCCCCACGTTGATCTGTATTCGGCGCGAGAAATATAAAGACGTTGGCGTGCCCGAGTTAATCCAACATATGCAAGACGTCGTTCTTCTTCGATCTCATCTTTCTCGCCAAGTGTGCGAGAGTGAGGAAAAATTCCATCTTCCATTCCTGTTAAGAAAACAGTTGGAAATTCAAGACCTTTGGCGGTGTGAAGCGTCATCATTGTTACGACTCCGCCATGATCTTCACCTTCAGGAATTTCATCTGCATCTGCTACCAAGGAAACCTTTTCTAAGAAGCCAGCAAGTGAAATCTCTTCATCTTCGCCAAGTTCTTCAAATGGTCTTTCTTCGTACTCCATGGAAACCGCAACAAGTTCTTTGAGGTTTTCAACTCGAACTTCATCTTGTGGGTCGGTGCTATCGATGAGCTCTTTGAGTAAACCAGATTGTTCAAGCGCGGCTTCGACAATGACTGATGGTTTGGTCTTTGCCTCAACCAAGACACTTAAGGCGCTGATCATCGAAGTGAATTCAGTGATGGCTTGTGCTGCACGCGCAGGTACAGATCCAACTTCCTTGCAACGAAGCAAACCTTGCCAAAAAGAAATGTTGTTTTCTCGGGCAAATAAATCAACATAATCCAAAGATGTATCGCCAATGCCTCGTTTTGGAACATTAATGATTCTTCGCAAAGAAATCTCATCTTCAGGATTGGCCAGAACCCGCAAATAGGCCAATAGATCCTTTACTTCACGACGTTCATAAAATCGAAGACCACCGACAACTTTGTAGGGAAGTGCGCTACGCATGAAGACTTCTTCAAAAACACGGGATTGCGCGTTGGTTCGGTAGAAAATGGCGGTGTCTCCTGGATTTGAAACACCTTCTCGCTGAAGAGATCTAATCTCATCGGCAATAAAGTTTGCTTCATCATGTTCACTTTCGGCAACATAACCAACAAGCGGTGTTCCAGAACCTGCATCTGACCACAGATTCTTTTCTTTGCGGCTCTCATTACGAGTGATCACCGCATTGGCTGCATTGAGAATATTCTGGGTTGATCGATAGTTTTGTTCTAACAAAACAGTTCGGGCATTGGGGTAATCCAATTCAAACTGCAAAATGTTGCGGATGGTCGCGCCACGGAAACCGTAAATGGACTGATCAGCATCTCCAACAACACACAGCTCCGCAGGAGGTTGGCCCTCAAGATCAGTCCCTACCAACTCTTTTACAAGGATGTACTGGGCGTGGTTAGTGTCTTGATACTCATCAACTAGAACATGACGGAAACGTGACCTGAACCTTGCTTTAGCTTCTGGGAAACGTTGCAGCACTTCTACCGTCTTTAAAATCAAATCATCAAAATCCATTGCATTGGCGCGCATCAAACGTTGTTGATACACCGCGTAAACGTCGGCAACAACTTGTTCAAACTGATTAGTGGTTGCATTGAGATAATCCTGTGGCCCCAATAACTCGTTTTTCGCGTTGGAAATCATGGATTGAAATTGGCGTGCCGGATATCGCTTGGGATCAAGGTTTAACTCTTTGGCCACAATTGTTATCAATCGATTTGAATCAGCTGAGTCGTAGATACTAAAAGAGTTGCTGTATCCCAGGCGGGTAGCTTCTTGGCGCAAGATGCGAACGCAGGCCGAGTGGAAAGTTGAAACCCACATGGACTTTGCGATTGGCCCGACAAGTTCAGCCACACGTTCTTTCATTTCTCCTGCAGCTTTGTTTGTAAAAGTAATTGCAAGGATTTGATAGGGCGCAACATTTCTGCGTGACATCAAATATGCGATTCGACGAGTTAAGACTCGAGTCTTTCCTGATCCTGCACCTGCGACCACCAAGAGTGGTCCCCCTGCATGGGTAACCGCCTCCGCTTGTTGAGGGTTAAGTCCCTCAATGAGTGGATCGATTTCAGTCATGAGGTCGAGTCTATTAGGCTTCATGCATGGAACCGATCGCAGATACCGAGATCAAGCGGGTTTTGGTCATTAACGCCCACCCCGATGATTCAGATTTTGGTGCATCGGGAACTATTTCCCAATGGGTGAAAAAGGGAATTGAAGTTGCCTATGTCTTTTGCACAAATGGCGATCAAGGTGGCGAAGAGTCAGGCTTTACAAAAGAGGAAATGCCCGCAATCCGTCAGCGCGAGCAACGCGCAGCGGGTGCTGCAATTGGTGTCACTGACATAACTTTTTTGAACTATGTAGATGGACATCTCGAAGCAACAATTGAACTTCGTAAAGACATTGTGCGACAGATTCGAATCTCACAACCAGATCGAATTGTCTGCCAGAGTCCTGAACGCAATTGGGATCGAATTGGTGCAAGCCATCCTGATCACTTAGCAGCGGGCGAAGCAACGATCCAAGCGGTTTATCCTGATGCGCGTAACCCTTTTGCCTTCACCGATTTAATGGAAAATGAGGGTTTACAGCCGTGGCGCGTTAAAGAGATTTGGGTATCCGGCTTTGCTCAACCCGATCATTGGGTAGACATCACCGATACTTTTGACTTAAAGATGGCGGCTTTACATGCGCACGTTTCGCAAACCGCGCATAACAAGGATTTAGAAAAGATGGTTCGTGAATGGGGTCAACGCAACGCAGGAATGGGCGGACTTCCAGAAGGTCGTATCGCTGAAGCTTTTAAGATTGTAAATACTGCATAAAGCTTTGCGGTTAACTGAGATTAGTTTGAAACTGAAACTCGCCTAATTTCGATTGGCTGAATTGGTGCACCATCTGCGCCACCGCCCTTAACCCCAACTTTTGCAATTGCTTTTACGATGTCCAAACCTTGGGTCACTGTTCCCCAAATTGTGTAATTTGAGCCCAAGGTTGTGTCGGCGAAAACTAAGAAGAACTGACTTCCATTTGTGCCAGGCCCTGAATTAGCCATAGCAACGGTTCCTGCCGGATAGTTGTTCAAACCTTCAGCTGGAAGGTTCTCATCACGATAAGTGAAGTTTGGTCCCCCGCTACCAGTTGCTGTCGGATCCCCACACTGCAAAACATACAAACCTTTGGTTGTTAATCGATGGCACAAGGAGTTATTGAAATAACCACCTCGAGCAAGAGTTGATAACTGTGTCAATGTAATTGGAGCTTTAGAACCAACGGTTGTTACAACAATATTTCCGCAGTTTGTTACAAAGGTAAAGGTGCGTGGAATACGCTTCAAAACTTTATCCGCAGGTGCAATAGATGGAGGCGTGTGTCCAACTGATTTAGCGGTTAAACATTTAATTGCTGGAACTTTGGCAGACTTAACTGATTTATTTTTAGCTTCAGCAAATGCAGAAGGCGAAAGAACTAATGACATTGCAATAGCTGCAACTGACATTGCAATAGCTGCAACCACAATTCTCTTCACGTGAACTCCCTTTGACATGGCCCTAATGGTAAATCGAAACCCTGTGAAAACCCTTAATTTATTCCCATTCAATGGTGGCAGGTGGCTTGCTAGTTACATCAAGCACCACCCGATTAACCCCGCGAACCTCGTTTGTTATGCGTGTGGAAATCCTTTCAAGCACCTCGTACGGGACGCGTGACCAGTCTGCGGTCATGGCATCCTCAGAAGAAACTGGGCGTAAAACTATTGGGTGCCCATAAGTGCGGCCATCCCCCTGCACGCCGACGCTTCGAACATCAGCTAAAAGAACAACTGGACACTGCCAGATCTGTCGATCTAACCCAGCAAACTTTAATTCTGCTCTGGCAATTGCATCAGCTTCGCGCAATAAATCTAAACGTTCTTGGGTTACTGATCCAACAATTCGAATTCCAAGTCCAGGACCAGGAAAAGGCTGACGCCACACAATTTCTTCGGGTAATCCAAGTTCAAGACCTACTTGGCGAACCTCATCCTTAAACAATGTGCGCAGTGGTTCTACCAAAGTGAATTGAAGATCATCAGGCAAACCACCGACATTGTGATGTGACTTGATGTTTGCAGTCCCGGTGCCTCCACCTGATTCGACAACATCTGGATACAAAGTTCCCTGAACTAAGAATTCCACTTCTCCGCCTGAAGCAATTTCTCGCGCCGCAGTTTCAAATGATCGAATAAATTCGCGGCCTATAATCTTTCGCTTGTCTTCAGGATCGGTCACATCTTTAAGAGCATCTAGGAACTGTTTCTTAGCATCGACAACGACAAGTTGAACCCCAGTTGAAGCCACAAAATCACGTTCAACTTGTTCAGCTTCACCTTTTCGTAGCAAGCCATGATCAACGAAAACACAGGTCAACTGGTTTCCAACTGCTTTCTGGATCATTGCCGCTGCAACGGCAGAATCAACTCCTCCAGATAAACCACAAATTACTTTTTTGGATCCGATCAACGCTTTAGCTTTTGCAATCTCAGTCTCGGCAATATTTGCTGTTGTCCATGTTGCATCGCACTTGGCGATGTTTACCAGCCAATTACTAAGGATTGCTTGGCCATACTCACTGTGTAGAACCTCGGGATGGAATTGAACGCCAGCAAATTGGCCAGTTTCATTTTCAAAAGCAGCAATAGGTGTATCTGCCGTTGTGCCACAAATGGAAAAGCCTGCCGGTGCTTGTGAAACCGCATCACCGTGAGACATCCAAACTTTTTGCTGTGCTGGCAAACCTGCAAACAACTTGGAAGTCGTAACAACGGTTGTATCTGTACGACCAAACTCTGACTTACCAGTTTGGCTAACAACGCCGCCAAGAGCTGCGGCCATTGCTTGAAAACCATAACAAATGCCAAAGACAGGAATACCTAAAGCAAAAATACCTGCATCTATTTTTGGGGCGTTATCTGCATAAACACTTGAGGGTCCACCTGACAAAATAATTGCGGCTGGATTCTTTGCTTTGACATCAGCGGCGGTTATTGATGATGGAACAATCTCTGAATACACATGTGCTTCGCGAACACGTCGTGCAATTAATTGTGCATACTGTGCGCCAAAATCAACGACCAGTACTCCGCGAAGTTCAGCCACGATGAATAAGAACCTCTACGCGCTGGAACTCCTTAACATCTGAATAACCACAGGTCGCCATTGCGCGACGAAGTGCGCCAAACAAGTTCATAGAACCATCTGATGTATGTGAAGGTCCGAGCAAAATCTCTTCAAGAGTTCCAACAGTTCCAACATTTACTCGCTCACCGCGAGGAAGAACTGGGTGATGTGCTTCTGATCCCCAGTGCCAACCAAGACCAGGTGCTTCAACCGCTTTAGCTAGTGGTGATCCCATCATTACTGCATCTGCGCCACATGCAATTGCTTTAGCGATGTCTCCGCTGCGTCCTACTGAACCATCGGCAATCACATGGACATAACGTCCACCTGATTCATCCAAGTATTCACGACGTGCCGCGGCAACTTCGGCAACTGCAGATGCCATTGGAACTTCAACACCTAAAACCTTGCGAGTTGTATGGGTTGCGCCGCCGCCGAAACCAACCAATACACCAGCTGCGCCAGCGCGCATCAAGTGAAGGGCTGCAGTTGAAGTTGCTACGCCGCCAACAATGACCGGAACATCTAGTTCGTAAATAAACTTCTTAAGATTAAGTGCTTCATTTTCTGCCGCAACATGTTCAGCAGAAACGGTTGTTCCACGGATTACGAAAATGTCTACGCCTGCAGCGATAACCGCTTTGTGGAATTCAGCGGTACGGGCAGGTGAAAGAGATGCAGCAACTGTTACTCCCGCATCACGGATTTGCTGAATACGCTCTTTAATCAACTCTGGACGAATTGGTGCGGCATAAATTTCCTGCATGCGCTTTGTGGCGTGCTTGTCAGGCATTGATGCAATTTCGCCCAAAGGAATTCGAGGATCGTCATAGCGAGTCCACAATCCTTCAAGGTTGAGAACACCTAGACCGCCAAGCTTTCCGATAGCAATCGCAGTTTCAGGTGAAACTACTGAATCCATTGGGGCTGCCAACATCGGTAGATCAAACTTGTAGGCATCAATCTGCCAGGTCGTTGAAACATTTTCTGGGTCACGAGTTCGACGGCTAGGAACTATCGCAATGTCATCAAAGGAGTACGCAGTGCGAGCGCGCTTTCCTGGGGCGATTTCGATGTTATTCATTAGCGGCCCTTCTTCTGATAGTTCGGTGCATCTGCAACATGTGCCACATCATGTGGGTGGCTCTCCTGCAATCCTGCTGCGGTAATTTGAATCAAGCGACCTTCACGTCGAAGGGTCTGAATATCAGGTGCGCCCGCATAACCCATACCTGATCGCAATCCACCAACTAATTGATGCACGACTTCGGCTACAGAACCGCGGAATGCAACCTTGCCTTCGATACCTTCAGGAACAAGTTTGTCCTCGGACAAAACATCATCCTGCATGTAACGATCCTTGGAATACGACTTTTGCTCACCGCGAGATTGCATCGCACCCAATGAACCCATACCGCGATAGGCCTTGTACTTAACGCCATTGATCTCTACTAGTTCGCCGGGAGATTCTTCACATCCAGCAAGAAGTGAACCCAACATCACTGAATTTGCACCTGCTACTAATGCCTTAACGATGTCACCTGAATACTGCAAGCCACCATCAGCAATTAATGGGATGCCGGCTTTGTTGCACGCCTTAGACGCTTCCAAAATTGCAGTTACTTGTGGAACTCCAACACCTGCAACTACACGGGTTGTGCAAATTGATCCTGGACCAACGCCAACCTTTACCGCATCGGCACCTGCATTGATTAGCGCTTGTGCACCTGCACGAGTAGCAACATTGCCGCCAATAACTTCTGTCGTTGGTGAGAATTTTTTAATGCGGGCAATCGAATCTAGAACTGCGCGGTGGTGACCATGTGCTGTATCTACAACAACTACATCAACACCTGCTTCGATCAAAGCTTGTGCGCGGGCAAAACCATCATCGCCAACACCAACCGCAGCGCCAGCTAAGCCAACATTCTTAACAAGTTTGACGTGGGTTACTTGGGCCTCGATGGGAAGGTTGCGGTGAATGATTCCGATGCCGCCAGCCTTTGCCATGGCGATCGCCATTTCAGATTCTGTAACGGTGTCCATCGCTGAAGAAACCAGCGGTACTGCGATTGAGATATTTCGTGTCAGTTGAGTTGCTGTACTGACTTCGGAAGGAACCACATCAGATGCATCTGGAAGTAAAAGCACATCGTCGTAGGTCAGGCCAAGCATCGCGACCTTGTCTGTATCGCTCATCTTGCCTCCCCGCTCACTAGTAAGTGGCAAGTCTATCGGGGCTTTAGAGCCCTACTGCACGCTCGATTTCAGCGCAGGCTTCGGACAAATCGTTGACATGGGCTACCGGGCAATCAGAATCGATACCCCAACCCGGACCACCAATGATGATGCGGGGCGCAGGGCGAACCGATGGAATATCTGTATAGAAACGTGGGTCACCGTTTCGTGGCAATTGCGCCCACAGGAAAACTGCCGGTGGAGCTGAACGCGTGATCACACCATTGAGAGCTTCCAAAGGTGTTCGCGCTCCAAGAAAATAGGTTGAAATGTTTTTCTCTGCCAATGCTGAAGCCAATGCATGCAATGCCAAGGAATGCATTTCTTCACCAACCGATGCCAGCAATACTGGCCGCGGATTACATGGTTCAGAAACACCCGAAGTTTTTTCGCGCAAAACACCTTTGAGAATTTCAGTAAGTAGATGCTCTACCTCGATGCCGGTTTGCGTCTTTTCCCAATCTTCACCAATCAAAAACAAGAGCGGGACAATAACTTCAGACCATGAAGCAATCACGCCATGTTTTTCAATATCTTGTCGCAAAGCATCTTCTACAAATGTTTTGTCCAATGACTTAGATGCTGCATAAAGGGCTTCGACTAGATCTTCGCGAACTTCAAAGTTATCAACGATATGTTCAACTGAAATCGGACCCTTGAATTCTTTTGCTTGTATTGCTGCCTCCGCCGGTGCGACCCCTGCAGTAATCAACTTTCGCATTGCGGTCAGGATGGCTAAATCTTGTGGGCAGTAGCGGCGATGCTCGCCGGCCTCGTGGGTCGAAGGGCCCAGGCCATAGCGGCGGTCCCAGGTTCTTAGGGTTGCTGGAGCCACGCCTATGCGGCGAGCGACCGCGGCAACGGTCAGCAGCTCCTCTTCCATGGGGCTATCGTGTCGTGAAGTGGCCCAACTCACCACCCGAAACCACATTTTGAACAACTTATGGCACGGAAATACTTGAACAACCTATGAAACGGTTGTACCTTATGCCCATGGCCGAAATATCACGCTTACCCCGCCCCGTTGCAGATGAATGGGAGTGGCAGTACCAAGGTTCATGCCGCGAACTGCCTTCTGAGATGTTTTTTCATCCAGATGGAGAACGCGGTCCACGTCGACGTAATCGCGAGAACACCGCGAAAGCTGTTTGTGCATCGTGCCCAGTGATCGCTGCGTGCCGTGCACACGCACTTGCAGTTCAAGAGCCGTACGGAATTTGGGGAGGTCTATCTGAAGATGATCGCCTAGCAATTTTAGGTAAGGACATTAATCCAGATATTTCACACGCTTCATAGTTTTTCTACTTCGAGGGTATGAAAAAGCCCCGCAGATAATTCTGCGGGGCTTTTTCTTTTTTGAATTACTTAGTGGCTATGTCCACCTGGGCCATGTGAGTGACCATGTCCGCCGGCAGCATCAGCAGCTGCTTGCTCTGCTGGCTTCTCGTAGACAACTGCTTCTGTTGTAATAAACATTGCAGCAATTGATGCAGCGTTGGCTAGTGCTGAACGAGTTACCTTCACTGGATCGATAACACCATCAGCGGCTAGGTCGCCGTACACATCAGTTGCAGCATTGAAACCTTCGTTGTGCTTCATTGCGCGAACCTTTGCAACTACTACGTAGCCTTCTAGTCCAGCATTTTCTGCGATCCAGCGAAGTGGTTCATCGCAAGCCTTGCGAACTAAACGAACACCAACAGCCTTATCGCCAGTGAATCCAAGATCGCCTTCGAGAGCATCAGCTGCATGCACAAGTGCTGCGCCTCCACCAACAACGATTCCTTCTTCAACAGCGGCACGGGTTGCAGAGATTGCATCCTCTAGGCGGTGCTTCTTTTCGTTTAATTCAACTTCGGTGTGTGCGCCAACCTTGATTACGCAAACTCCACCTGCAAGCTTTGCAAGACGTTCCTGCAATTTTTCCTTGTCCCATGAAGAGTCACTGTTTTCGATCTCCTTGCGAAGTTCAGAAACACGTGCAGCAACTGCAGCCTTATCGCCTGCTCCATCAACGATAGTTGTTGCATCCTTTGAAACAACGATGCGACGAGCCTTTCCAAGATCTTCGATGGTTACTCCATCAAGCTTCATTCCAAGCTCTGAAGAAATTACCTGGCCACCCGTAAGGATTGCGATGTCTTGCAAAGTTGCCTTGCGACGATCTCCAAAACCTGGCGCTTTCACTGCAGCTGATGCGAAAACTCCACGCATACGGTTAACAACCAGCGTAGAAAGTGCTTCACCTTCGATGTCTTCGGCGATGATCAAGAGTGGCTTTGAAGTCTGAGCAACCTTTTCAAGCAAAGGCAATAGATCTGCCAGCGCTGAAATCTTGTTTGCCGAGATCAACACGTAAGCATCTTCAAGGATTGCTTCCATGCGATCTTGATCAGTTACAAAGTAAGGAGAAATGTAGCCCTTGTCGAACTGCATACCTTCGGTAAATTCAAGATCAAGCCCAGTTGTTGATGCTTCTTCAACTGTGATGACTCCATCTTTACCTACACGGTCCATTGCTTCAGCGATTAGTTTGCCAATTGCACGGTCCTGTGCAGAAATAGTTGCAACATCTGCGATCTGTGGCTTTCCATTAACTGGAGTTGCCTGCTCGCGAAGTTTTTCTGAAACCGCTGCTACGGCTGCTTCGATACCCTGCTTGATATCCATTGGCTGTGCACCTGCTGCAAGGTTACGAAGTCCTTCTTTAACCATTGCTTGAGCAAGAACAGTTGCTGTTGTAGTTCCATCACCTGCGACATCATTAGTCTTTGTCGCAACTTCCTTAACTAGCTGAGCGCCCATGTTTTCTGCAGGATCTGAAAGTTCAATTTCCTTAGCAATTGTCACACCATCATTAGTAATGATTGGTGCACCAAAAGACTTAGCGATAACAACATTAC
>Ga0082207_1000023_pt1 | contig 104387 bp, 107 predicted proteins | sample LakMenEpi10Aug09_FD_71540 | JGI IMG/M metagenome (GOLD analysis project Ga0082207, IMG submission 71540) | reverse complement strand
GTGTTTCTTCATCTGCAAGCCGCGTATTTCGTTACGAAGTTGTCGGCCTAACACAGAACCAAGAAACTGATAAAAATAAATTCGACATTCGCCGCAGTGGTAGCGTATTCATTACCGTACCCTACAGCCGAATGAATGAGGAAATGCAACGGATTAGCCGTTTGGGTGGCAGAATTGTCAAAATTGAAACTTTGACCGTAGCAGGAGAAAACTAACTTCCTGGCAATGATAGAAACTAGTGGAGAAGAATATTCTGCTAAGAATGCACCAAATCTCACCCCAGAGATAGCTATTGCTAACCTGCAATCATCAGATTTAAGTCTCCGCTATTATGCTGCTTGGTGGTTGGGTAAGTTCCGTATCAGTCAGCCAGAAGCCCTAGACGCATTGATTAGGGCTTTAGAGGATGAAGCCGACAGAACAGAACTGGGAGGTTATCCCTTACGGCGTAATGCTGCTAGGGCACTTGGTAAATTAGGCAATTTAACAGCCGTACCAGGTTTGATTAAGTGTTTAGAATGTAGTGATTTTTATGTCCGCGAAGCAGCAGCCCAATCTTTAGCTATGCTCCGGGATAAAACCGCATTACCAGCCCTAATTAAACTGCTAGATGGGGGAGTTGACCATGCAGTACAAGTACCTGGTTTTCCCCACCTTACCCAGCCCTATACAGCAGTATTAGAAGCCTTGGGAGCTATGGGTGCAACTGAGGCTGTTCCTCTGATTCAGCCTTTTCTCAATCATTCAGTTCCCCGATTGCAATGTTCCGCCGCCAGAGCTATGTACCAATTGACACAAGATTCTGTTTATGGTGAGTTACTTGTGAAAACTTTGGCAACAGGTGATTTGAAAATGCGTCGGGTTGTTTTGGGGGATTTGGGAGCAATTGGGTATTTGGCCGCAGCAGAAGCAATCGCCCAAGCACAGGTGGAAAATAGCTTTAAACTTATAGCTTTGAAAGGATTATTAGAGTATCAACTGCCAAAACAGTCTGATACTTTTGGTATATCTGAACAAGCTATCCGAGTTATGAACTTGATGGATTCTCTCTTGTAGTTAATAGTTGGTTGTCAGTAGTTATTGCCACTGACAACTGACCACCGACAACTAACAACTGACCACTGACCACTGACGACTAATCAAATGGATGAACTAATTCGGGCTGTCAGCGTAGCAGAAACACCTGAACAAATGGTGACAGCGGTTAAAAATCTGGCAGCAGCCCAAGATCCCTTGGTAATTCCTACATTAATTGCCGTCTTTGGTTATAACAATCCAGAAGCAGCGATAGTGGCAGTAGCAGGATTGACAGAATTGGGGGAAATAGCGGTACCACAACTGCTAGACCAAATTGATGATTATAACTATGGCGCACGGGCTTATTCTATTCGCACAATAGCCGCGATCGCCGATCCTCGTGCTTTAAGTGTTCTCATTGATACTGCACTGACTGACTTTGCCCCCAGTGTCCGTCGTGCTGCTGCTAAAGGACTGGGAAACCTACAATGGGAGAAACTAGACATTTCTGAAAGTCAAATAGCCATTAACCGCGCCCTAGAAACACTTCTGTTGATTTGCGAAGATACAGACTGGTCAATTCGTTATGCTGCTATCGTTGGGTTACAAGCTTTAGCAAAAGTAGCGATAATGCAAGCGCCTATTTTTGCTAAATTTCAATTAATGCTGACTAAAGACACTGAAAAAGCCGTTCGCGCTCGCCTTCAGTTGGCCTTAGCACAGTAAACTGATTTTTATACCATATAACAAGGTAAAAGTAAAGATGTCAATACCACTACTAGAATACGCGCCCAAATCCCAAAATCAGCGAGTAGAAGGTTATGAAGTTCCCAACGAAGACACCCCAACTATTTATCGCTTAGATCGAGCTACTTCAGATCAAGATATTGATAGCATCATCTGGGCTGCATACCGCCAAATTTTCAGCGAACACCTGATTTTAGCCAGCTATAAGCAAACCGCTTTAGAATCACAACTGCGAAATCGGGCGATTACCCTGCGTGATTTTATTCGGGGTTTAGGTAAATCAGAGGTGTATCGCACCCAGGTCGGAGAGACAAATTCCAATTATCGCTTAGTTGACATCACCCTAAAACGGTTCTTAGGCCGGGCTGCTTACAACAAAGATGAAGAAATCGCTTGGTCAATTGTCATTGCTACCAAGGGGTTAAATGGGTTTATAGATGCTTTGTTAGAATCAGAGGAGTATTTAGACAACTTTGGTGATGACATTGTTCCTTTTCAACGTCGTCGTTATGGATCTCGCCCCTTTAATCTCGCTAACCCCCGTTATGGTGCTGACTGGCGCGATACTCAAAACATTCGCGGTATAGGTGGCCGTTCCTATTATAATATCCGCACATCTGGACAACTAACTACAGCAGATATCCGTCGAGCAATTCCTGCTAATTTCTTCGCTATGGCGGGGTCAATTATTACCAACGAATGCAACTACCAACGCAGTTTGGCCACAGCCCAATCTTTTGTTAGTAGCGGCGCAATTCCTGATACAAGCAGAGATAACCAAGAACAACCCACAATTAAACCCGTAGCAGTTTCTTTACCTTATCGTTACATTCCTGCTAATGCTAAGAATTAGTCATTATTAGTCATTGGTCTTTAATAAGAACAACTAACAACTGACAACTAACAACTGACAACCGACAATTAACAAAGATGACAATACCTTTACTAGAATATAAACCCAGTTCTCAAAACCAGCGTGTTTCTGGTTATGAAGTCTCCAACGAAGATACACCTACAATTTACCGCATTGAAAATTATGCCTTTGGTGGAGAAGTAGAAGAATTAATTTGGGCGGCTTATCGGCAACTTTTTAGTGAACACGTTATTCTCAAATTTTACCGCCAAGTTCATCTAGAATCCCAAGTCAAAAACAAAGCTATTACCGTCTGTGATTTTATCCGGGGTTTAGCTAAATCTGAAGCTTTTCAAAGTTTGGTAGTTCAGAGTAACTCCAACTACAGATTAGTAGAAATTGGACTAAAACGGTTATTAGGTCGCGCACCTTACAACAAAGAAGAAGAAATCGCTTGGTCAATTGTCATAGCGACCAAGGGTTGGGGTGGTTTTGTTGATGCTTTGCTAGACTCTGAAGAATATCAAAGCAACTTTGGGGAAAATATTGTTCCCTACCAAAGACGACGTTATAAAGATAGACCCTTTAATTTGGTAACACCACGATACAGCGACTACTGGCGCGACCAACTGGAAGAAGCTCGTTATAAATGGGGTGACATCAAAAACTTTTTGGATATGGCAAATTCCATTAAGATTAAAACAGTGACTTACACACCAGTTAGCACTGCTAATATCCAAATTCCTAACACCACAAGAGAAACAACATCAATAGGTATTCCTGTTTCTATTAGTTCTGGTGCTAGTTTTCCCCTCGGCTAAATAGTTTTTTTAACTAGCTGGGAAATTTCGGTTGAAAAAGTGACAAAGTTTGCATTTTTTTAAGGATTTTAATTTTAGTTAGTTTGCTAAGTGTAACAACATTTTGAGATGCCAACTTTACCAAAAGGCAGGTTTTTTAACATGGCAATTCCTTTACTTGAATACAAACCTACAACTCAAAATCAAAGAGTTAGCAGTTTTGGGACGGCAGATATTAACGAAGACAATCCTTATATCTACCGAATTGAAAATGCTAACTCTCCCGGCGAAATTGAACAACTAATTTGGGCTGCTTATCGCCAAATTTTCAACGAACAGGAGATTCTCAAATTTAACCGTCAAATTACCTTAGAAACCCAACTCAAAAATAGGTCAATTACGGTTAAAGATTTCATTCGGGGTTTGGCAAAATCAGAGCGATTTTATCAGCTAGTTGTGACACCTAATAACAACTATCGCTTGGTAGAAATGTTCCTAAAAAGAATTTTGGGTCGTTCTCCCTATAATGAGCAAGAAAAAATTGCTTGGTCAATTCAAATTGCTACTTTAGGTTGGGGAAAATTTGTCGATGTGCTGATTGATAGTAGTGAGTATGAACAAGCCTTTGGCGAGTATACCGTACCCTACCAACGCAAACGCATGACCACAGACCGCCCCATTAGCTTTACCCCCCGCTATGGTGCTGATTATCGTGACCGGGCAGGTATTGTCCAAAAAGGTCGGTATATTCATCAATGGCGTGGGTTTTCCTACCCAAGCTCTGGGCAAAATGTTGATTGGGGAGCATTGTCTGCTGTATTACTAGTAATAACCGCAGGCATCACTTTCTTATTTATCCTCAATTGGTTAGGAATTAGTGATATCTACTAACCTTTTCAGGGGAAAATAAGATCAAGAGGAAATAGGGAATCAGTAATAGGGTAAAACTATTCTCTATTCCCTATTTCCTGTTTCATTATCTTTGTTTAATTTGATCATCAAAGGAGAAAAATAATATGGCATTGCCATTACTTCAGTACAATCCAAGCAGTCAAAATCACCGAGTGAGCAGCTTTGGGATTGCTGACCAAAATGAAGATACACCTTATATCTATCGCACTGAAGATGTTAGTTCTTACACTGACATGACTAATATCATTTGGGCTGCTTATCGCCAAGTTTTTAGTGAACATGAAATTCTCAAATTTAACCGTCAAGTAACTTTAGAATCTCAACTAAAAAACGGTTCTTTGTCAGTTCGTGATTTTATCCGGGGTTTAGCTAAATCTGAAGCTTTCTATCGTTTAGTTGTCTCCGTTAACAACAACTACCGTTTAGTAGACATCACTCTCAAACGGTTATTAGGTCGCTGTGCTTACAACAAAAAAGAAGAAATTGCTTGGTCAATTGTCATTTGTAACAAAGGTTTTAGTGGCTTTGTTGATGTTTTATTAGACGGCACCGAATACACCGAAAATTTTGGCGACAATACCGTACCCTACCAACGTAAGCGTTTTGTAGATCGTCCTTTTAACTTGGTAACACCCCGCTACGGTGCCGACTTCCAAGAAACAGCAGGTACAGTCAAAACCGACTGGCGCTTCACTTTGGAGAACTTCTACACTGCTAAGGCTAAAGAAAAGCGCATGGCAGAAGGAGATCCTCGCAAATTTGCAGCTATGGCCGCTTCTGTGTCTGGTAAGGGTAACTACGCTCAAAAGCTATCTTCCTTTGACATTGATTACCTAAATGCTGTTCCTTATCGTGGTAGACGCTAGTACCGCTTTATCGGAATTAAAAATTAACAATTGAAAATTGAAAAAGCAGATGTGGTCAGGTTTTTAGTTGTTTTTAATAGTTAGTTAACTTCCGCTGTTGTGTACTGAGTTGATCAAAAAAGTTTCAATTTCTAGGGTGTGTTAGGAAGATAATTCTTGACCCACCCTAAAATTTCCTATAACTCAATTAACTTAAAGCCCCAAATTTTGAGAACAGTGAGCGCTATTTCTGGATCTATTCCCTCATAAGCCTCCCATTCAGATTGCGGATCTTTAGGATGTCCATCACCTACATGACCTGCAATTTTTATTATAGGAATATTCACTAAGTAATCACGTTCCATTCCTTTAGGGAGAGCTAGTTGAATTCTGCGCCCTAAGAACTTCGACCCGCTGGACTTGGCTATAGATTCCCGAACTAAACAAATATCACCAGCAGTCCCCCAAGTGGTTTGGTAGGTGTGGAGAAATGATATATAACTTTCTGGCTTGATGGCTCTTTTGAAAACTTGCATTATTTAATCCTTATTGATTCTTTTTTCCATAATTCCATACAACCTCGAGTACCTGCTATATTAAAATTTCTCGCTTTTGCTCAAATAAAACAAGGGGTTTGAACCCCTTGAGAGAGTTGAAAAAGTGAACCGTATTATTGTTAACACTTTCACCCACTCACCGCTTCCCGTTCCTTCCATTCCCTTTTTTGCTAATTTACACAGGTGTAAACTCTAATGATACACCATTCATACAGTAGCGTAAGCCAGTTGGTTTAGGACCATCATTGAATACATGGCCTAAATGTCCACCACAATTACTGCAATGGACCTCAGTTCTGGTCATGAAAAATGATCGGTCTGTAGTCGTAGCAATTGCTCCCTCAATTGGCTTAAAAAAGCTCGGCCAACCAGTACCACTATTAAATTTAGTTTCTGAAGTAAATAGAGCTTGTCCACAACCAGCACAGACATAAGTACCAGGTTCATATTGCTTATCCAGAGGACTGGTATGAGAAGGCTCTGTACCATGTTTCCGCAACACCCGAAACTGTTCCGGTGTCAGGATACTCTTCCACTCTTCCTCCGTTTTCGTAACTGCAAACTCTGTATTAGAAAGCGCCATTGTTTCTGAACTCCAATTGATATAACGGGAAAAAAAGGCTGTACCGACTAATACGGCACCCATTTGCAAAAAATAACGTTTGTCCATAATCCTATTATTTGCTATTATTTGTTATTTTTCTTTTCCTACCCTAACCAACTCTAGCAAGTTTCTCAATTTTCCCAGAAATTGAGAAAAATTAACTCAAAACCTCTTGCCTAATTGAGAATTATATGTAATAATCTACAAATAAATCTTGGAAACTACTTCTCAATTTTCCCATAAATTGAGAAAAATGAACTCAAAACCTCTTAACTAATTGAGAAAAATATGTAATAATCTTTTTTTAAAGTAATTCCCTAAAAATGTCTTGCCTAATTCAGAAAAATATGTAATGCTTGTAAAATAAATTTTAAAACTACTCTATCTCTATCGGATTACCGGTCTTTAAAACCCAAAAACGCTGAAATGTCAAATTTGTATCTCTATCTAATCACGACTACTGATAACCGAAGATTGATTACAAATTAAGAAATTACCATGAGACAAGAATCTGATTTACTCTCCGAGATATGTGATTTTCTCTACCCTCGTAGTTCCTATTATGGTCAGTTTAAACCGGAATATTTAGTTTTTAATGCTAATCTCCAGGAATTTGCTCAACGGGTAAATTATATTTGTAATTTACAAACATCTGGTAGAATACCTCCACAGGAAGCTTACCAAGAAATTCGTAGTTTGTGGAAACAATTAAAACAGGCTAAAAAACAATTAGAAATTGAATAAAGATTTTTCATAAGTAGGTTTTAAGATAATGAGAAATGATTTAGAATTAGCAGCCAAAGATTACATTTTTTTAGCTCAGTCTTTAGCAGGAGAATTTGCCCAAACTGCTATGGAAAGAGATGCTCAAGGAGTTACACCAAAACAAGAACGGGATAGTTTGCGACAAAGTAACCTACTTAAATTGATTATCCCTCAAGAATATGGGGGAATTGGCGCAAACTGGATAACTACATTCAAAATAATTCGGGAATTTGCTAAAGTTGATAGTTCCTTAGCTCATGTTTTCTCATGTCATCAAATTGGGGTAGTTATTCCTCATATCTTTGGTACAATTGAGCAGAAACAATATTACTATAGCGAAACTGTTAATCATAATTGGTTTTGGTGTAATGATCTTAATCCTAGAGACAAAAGAGCAGTTATTACAGCACAGGAAAATCATTTTTTACTTAATGGTAGTAAAAGCTTTTGTTCCGGTTGTGTAGATTCTGATATTTTACCACTTTCAGCTATTGATCAAACAACGGGAGAATTAATTATTTTAGTCATTCCCAGTCGGAGACAAGGGGTAAAAATTAATACTGATTGGCATAACATGGGACAACGCCAAACTGATAGCGGTAGTATTGATTTTGACAATGTAATTGTTTATCCCCAGGAAATCATTGGTGCTAGATACAACCAAAATTCTATTTTTGCTACTATTCGTTCTTGTATAACTCAACTCAACCTAGCTAATATTTACTTAGGGCTTGCCGAGGGTGCTTTTGCGTCAGCTAAAAATTATACTCAAAACCGTAAAAAACCTTGGTTGACATCAGAGGTGGAATGTGTTACTAAAGATCCTGTTATTCTTCACCACTATGGTAATATGTGGGTAGACTTACAAGGGGTAAAGGCCTTAGTTAACCAAGCCATAGAATTACTACAAGCAGCTTGGGAAAAAGAACACAATCTTACCCCAACACAAAGGGGAGAATGTATGATAGCTGTGAATACTGCTAAAATTGCAGCCACCAAAGTAGGTTTAGACATTACCAACCGCATTTTTCAAGTTATGGGACCATCTGCTACGAGTCAAAAATATAGCTTTGATCGTTATTGGCGACCTACGGTTGATTATAGACTGCGGGAAATTGGTAAATGGGCTTTGAATGATGAATTTCCCCAAACAGGCACTTATTAATTTTAATTTCTTTTAATGTTATTCTTTAGTTTACAATCAGAAGTACAACCCTAATGTGCCAACTTCTAGGAATGAACTGCAACGTACCCACAGACATTTGCTTTTCCTTTGAAGGATTCTCCGCACGGGGGGGAAAAACAGATGAACATAGCGACGGTTGGGGAATTGCTTTTTTTGAAGGGAAAGGATGTCGGATTTTTTTAGATGCTGAAGCTTCCATAGCCTCACCAATTGCTGAGTTTATCCGTCAGTATCCCATTCATTCTACTCATGTTATCGCCCATATTCGCAAAGCGACTCAAGGGGAAATAGCCCTAGAAAACTGTCACCCTTTCCGTCGAGAACTTTGGGGAAGATATTGGGTATTTGCTCATAATGGTAATTTACCAGATTTTTACCCGGAAAACAATGGTATTTTTCAACCTGTGGGTGCTACCGACAGCGAAAGAGCGTTTTGCTTAATACTCAATACTTTGCGATCGCATTTTCCCCAAGGACAACCACCCCTAAAGGAACTTTACCACACATTACAGACAGTTACCAAGGAAATAGCAGCTTTTGGATGTTTTAACTATATGTTATCAGATGGAGATCACTTTTTTACCCATTGTTCCACTAAACTTTGTTATATTATTAGACAAGCACCCTTTGCGGCCGCTCACTTAATTGATGAAGAAATGACTGTAGATTTTAGTGAATTGACTACACCAAGCGATCGCGTAGCTGTGATTGTAACTACACCACTTACGGATAATGAAGCTTGGACACCAATTCAACCAGGAGAATTACTAGTATTTGAGGATGGTTTACCACTACAAAATATCTAGATTTAACTGGATATTTGCCAAAAATGCTCATTTTGAGGACATGAATAAGAAGAGGGATAAACGAAAACAGCAACCCCTCTTTTGTATTTTACCGTCTTCCACCTTGGACTTTGTCAAAAATAGCACCATCTGCAAAGAATTTCTTCTGTACGCTATTCCAACCTCCAAGATCAGCTACAGTGTAGAGACGAGAAATATGGGGAAATTTATTTTTTACTTCTTTGGACACAGTAGAATTAACTGGACGAAAACCAACTTTAGCAAATTCACGTTGTGCTTCTGGAGTAAATAAGAACTTAACGAAAGCTTCGGAAACCTCACGATTTCCATGTTTATCAACATTTTTATCCACAACTGCGACAGGTCCCTCTATCGAAATATTTACTGGAGGAATTATGTAAGAAGTATCTGTTTTGCCTTGCTGTGCAGCTAAAATGACTTCGTTTTCATAGTTTATTAATACATCACCCTGTCCTTTTTTGTAAAAAGCATCACTTGATTCTCTGGCATCTTTGGGTAATACAACTACGTTTTTAAAGACATTTGTCACGAATTTTAAAGCCTGGGTATCATTTCCACCGTTTTTAACTATAGCACCCCACAAAGCTAGAAAGTTCCATTTAGCACCACCAGATGTTTTTGGGTTTGCGGTCACAATTTTAACATCAGGTTTTGTTAAATCAGCCCAAGTTTTGATATTTTTCGGATTACCTGCGCGAGTTTCCAGAGCAACTACTGAGCGGGTAACAATAGCATTATTTGGAGCTTCTTTTTCCCAACCTGCTTGAATTAAACCAGCTTGTTCAATTTTTTTAATGTCACCAGCTAGTGCTAATGCTACCACATCTGCACCTAAACCGTCAATGACAGCGCGAGTTTGAGAACCAGAACCACCGTAACTTTCCCGAATTACAACATCTTGATTTTTGTCTCTTTTCCATTTTGCTACAAAATCGGGAATAATTTTTCCGTAAGCGGCCTTGGTAACAGCATAGGAAACTAAGGTAATTTCAACTTTTTTAGGACTTTGACCAATTATTTGCGTTCTCTGGGTTGAATTTGCGAATACAGGTAAAATTGTACTGATACTTAAACCAGTTGCTAAGAATAAAGCGGGAAATAATGGCTTTGTTGTTGCAGAATTATTTGTCATGGTGTCCTTAACTGGATATTAATAGAATCTACGATACTCCTGTCGGGATATCGTATTTATTTGCTAGAAAAAAGCATACCAGACACAATAAATAAAATCAATAGTTTTTACACTTAAAATCAATCATTTTCCTATCGGATATTGTATGTATTATATACTGTAAGTATTTTTTGATAATTAAATTGCTTAAAAATCTTATTTGGTAAGTATTTCAGCAGGATGTATTATAAAGTAATTATTGAATTAAAGTGTTTAAAGTATTAGATTATTAAGTAATTATTCTTAATTAATCATAATGAAGATGATCAGAAATTGATAAATGAGAAGTAAAGATGTTGTCATTTGTCCCACATACTGCTAAAATCTCCATATTCCCTATCGTCAATATGCAGTTTTAGCTGGTATTGATCACCAAATACTTATAAAGGGCTTGTAATTAAAATCTTGCGCTTTAGCAAAATTCAAAAAGATTAATTAAAGGATAAAAGATGAATTTGTGGTATAAATTACTAAAAATATGGCAACAGACCTGGAGAGCAAATTCCCTCAAAAGCTTTGTATCACTTGTTTTAGTAGGAACTGTATTAAGTGTATCTCTTGCTGCTTGCTCTGGGACAAAAAGCAGTAATTCACCTGATAAAAAAGGGAACGTAGAATTAACACTTGTATCTTATGCTGTTACTAAAGCTGCTCACGCGGCAATTATTCCCAAATTTGTGGAAAAATGGCAACAAGAACATAAGCAAACTGTAGAATTTAAACAAAGCTATGGTGGTTCTGGTTCGCAAACCAGAGCTGTAGTTGATGGTTTAGAAGCAGATATTGTTCATCTAGCACTAGCTTTAGATACGCAAAAAATTGAAAAAGCGGGATTAATTCAGCCTGGGTGGGAAAAAGAATTTCCTAATGACAGTATTGTTACTAAATCTGTTGCAGCTTTAGTAACCCGTGAAGGTAATCCCAAAGGTATCAAGAACTGGGTTGATTTAGCTAGAGATGATGTTAAATTAATTACCGCAGATCCTAAAACTTCTGGTGTGGCGCGGTGGAATTTTTTAGCACTTTGGAATTCAGTAATTAAAACAGGTGGAGACGAAGCAAAAGCAACGGAGTTTGTGACTAAAGTTTATAAAAATGTCCCTGTCTTAACAAAAGATGCTCGTGAAGCTACAGACGCATTTTTTAAACAAGGCCAAGGTGATGCTTTAATCAATTATGAGAATGAAATTGTTTTAGCCCAAGACAAGGGTGAAAAAACTAATTATATTCTTCCTGATGTAAATATTTCCATTGATAATCCTGTTACTATTGTTGATAAAAATGTTGATAAACATGGTAATCGTGAAGTAGCAGAGGCTTTTGTTAAATACTTGTTTACTCCTGAAGCACAAGAGGAATTTGCGAAAGTGGGATTTCGTCCTGTAAATGAAACAGTGGCTAAAACCAAGGAATTTGTAGACAAATATCCGCCCATAAAAACCTTAAGTACAGTTCAAGAATTAGGAGGTTGGGATATAGTTCAGAAAAAATTCTTTGCTGAAGGGGCAATTTTTGATAAAATTCAAGCTAAGAATAAACCGTAATTGACAAGTCCTAGCGATTATAAATCACGGCTATACAAACAAAGTCCGTACGCGGACTAGGAAAATTTAAACTCCACGCGCGTTTTGCTTGTGTAGTCGTGACTTCCAGTCGCCTGAATTTTCTAAATAACAACTGACAACTGATTAAATTATGGCTGTATCTTCTTCTGTAAAAACTAATATTAAAACTCCCGTTTGGAGGGTGTTTTTAAATAATTTAATTCATCTTCCTTGGACTTGGCGAATTACTTTGGGATATTTAACTATCATGTTATTTATTCCCATTATGGCCATGTTTCTCAAGGCTGGTACGGAGTCACCGGCGAAGTTTTGGGAAATTGCTACTAATGATTTAGCATTGGCAACTTATAACGTAACTTTTGTTACATCATTATTTGCAGCTTTGCTTAATGGCGTATTTGGAACTTTGATTGCTTGGGTATTGGTACGATACGATTTTCCTTTTAAACGGATTATTGATGCTACAGTAGATTTACCTTTCGCGCTACCAACATCTGTAGCTGGTTTAACACTAGCAACTGTTTATAGTGATAATGGCTGGCTAGGTTCATTACTAGCACCAATGGGAATTAAAGTTTCCTTTACTCGTTTAGGTGTGGGAGTAGCTATGGTATTTATATCATTACCCTTTGTCGTACGAACTGTACAACCTGTACTTCAAGAAATGGAAGCAGAAATTGAAGAGGCGGCTTGGAGTTTAGGCGCTTCTCAATGGCAGACTTTCTGGAAAGTGATTTTACCTCCTCTATTTCCGACGATTTTAACCGGTGTGGCTTTAGGTTTTTCCCGTGCAGTGGGAGAATATGGTTCAACAGTAATTATTTCTTCTAATACACCCTATAAAGATTTGATTGCACCTGTGTTAATTTTCCAACGTTTGGAACAATATGACTATGCCGGTGCAACTGTAATTGGTGTGGTTTTATTAGGAATTTCCTTGGTGATGTTATTAGCAATTAATTTCTTACAAGCTTGGGCAAGAAGATATGACAATAGATAAAGTTAAAAATCTAAAAAAACAAAGTTGGGTACCAGCAGTTTTAATTGGGGTGGCAATTTCCTACTTATTTCTGGTTCAATATATTCCCGCTATTAATGTTTTTTTTGAAGCCTTTAAAAGGGGAACTGGACCATTTTTATCTAACCTGACAAAACCGGAATTTCTCCACGCAGCTTGGTTAACTTTATTATTAGCTGTAATTGCTATTCCTGTAAATGCAATTTTCGGTTTATGTGCGGCTTGGGCGATCGCTCGTCATAAATTCCCTGGACGTGCTATAGTTCTTAGTATCATCGACTTACCCTTTTCTATTTCTCCAGTTGTCGCCGGTTTAATGATAGTTTTATTGTACGGTAGACAAGGCTGGTTTGGACCTTGGTTAGAAGCATTAGATATTAAAATCATCTTTGCTTTTCCAGGCATGGTTATGGCTACAGCTTTTGTGAGTATGCCTTTTGTGGCCAGAGAAGTAATTCCGATTTTAGAGGAATTTGGAAAAGACCAAGAAGAAGCCGCCAGAACATTAGGTGCAAATGATTGGCAAATTTTTTGGCGAGTAACTTTACCGAGTATTCGCTGGGGTTTACTCTATGGTTTAATCCTCACAAATGCTAGAGCCATGGGTGAATTTGGCGCAGTTTCTGTGGTATCTGGTAACATTGCTAATACAACCCAGAGTTTACCATTATTTGTGGAAGATGCTTATAAACAATATGAAACCGAAGCGGCTTTTTCTGCGGCTGTAATTTTGGCACTTTTGGCCGTTGTTACATTAATACTCAAGGAAATTCTAGAAAGAAAAACCCGTATTAAAGAAGTTGAATAATTCGTAATTCGTAATTCGTAATTCGTAATTCGTAATTCGTAATTCGTAATTCGTAATTCGTAATTCGTAATTCGTAATTCGTAATTCGTAATTCGTAATTCGTAATTCGTAATGGGTAATAACTCAACTATTAAATTACATCTTAGGAGTTGTTATGAATAGTAAAAATCAGTTGACAAATAAGAGCATTCTCGTCAGAATTTCTCAAGATCATTATCAAGAACCTGTAATTTCTCACCTAGTTTCCGAATACGCCTTGACTGTAAATATCAAAGCTGCAATTCTTGGACCAAATGGTGAAGGTGACGGTTGGTTTGATTTAGACTTACAAGGAACAGAAGCACAAATTCAAAACGGGTTAAATTATCTCCAAGAATTAAAAATAAAAGTTTGGGATGAAAATAGTATTAGTAATTGGTGAAAAAATTGTAGGATGGTAATAGTAATTAAATCAAAATTAATGGTAGTGGCTCAACTTTGATATACTGTTAATTAATTTGCACAAATATTTCGGGTTGAAGGTTAATACAATGGTACTCGAAGCCCCGTCTATCAAAGCTAAAACAACCATCACCTGGGAACCTCTACCAGCTAATTTTATATTACCAGATGATCCTGTGGAAAATATTCAACAACCCGCCCTCGCAGCGGCTCTAACCGATGCTTTGGGAGCTTCAGGATATATCCAGCCAGAAATGCTAATTGGCTCGAATTTGGGGCTGGTAGCAACAGTTAATAAAAAAATTGTCGTCAAAGCTCCAGACTGGTTTTATGTTCCTCAAGTATATTCCGTACCGGAGGGGGTAATTCGTCGCAGTTATACCCCTAATACAGATGGTGCAGCAATCACAATTGTGATGGAATTTCTCTCAGAAGCAGAGGGAGGAGAACTATCCATTCGGTCAACCCCACCCTATGGGAAACTGCATTTTTACGAGCAAGTTCTGCAAGTACCCACTTATGTGACCTATGATCCCTATGATAGTAGTCTAGAAGTCCGTTATTTGCAAGATGGTAAATATATTTTACACCCAGTAGATACCCAAGGGCGGCTGTGGATTCCACAATTGGAATTATACCTGGGAATCTGGTCTGGGGAAAGGTTGGGACAAACCATGAACTGGCTGCGTTGGTGGGATAAATCAGGTAATTTACTACTGTGGAGTTCAGAACAAGCAGAACAAGAACGCCAAATAGCAAAGGAGGAAAGACAAAGAGCAGATAGAGAATATCAAAGAGCAGAAAAATTAGCTGCTAAATTGCGGGAATTGGGAATTGATCCAGAACCGTAGAACCGTGTAAAATCGTAGGTTGGGTTAAGCAACAGCGCAACCCAACACAATTCTACAAATTATAACCGTAGGTTGGGTTAAGCAACAGCGCAACCCAACACAATTCTACAAATTATAACCGTAGGCTGGGTTAAGCAACAGCGCAACCCAACACAATTCTACAAATTATAACCGTAGGCTGGGTTAAGCAACAGCGCAACCCAACACAATTCTACAAATTATAACCGTAGGCTGGGTTAAGTAACAGCGCGACCCAACAAAATCCTACAAATTATAACCGTAGGCTGGGTTAAGCAACAACACAACCCAACAAAATCCTACAAATTATAACCGTAGGCTGGGTTAAGCAACAACACAACCCAACAAAATCCTATAAACTGGAACTTAAACCCACACGAAAAGTAAAACCAGGACTATAAATCCGATTTACCTTTTCATATTGTTCACCTAATATATTTTCTAGGTAAAAAGTTACTCCCAAGTTTTTATTTACAGGAATGCGACCACCAAAATCTAAATTAAAGAAAGACGGTGCAAAATCTGTATTTTTGTCTCCAGCACTACTGTTATTAAAAATAGAACGACGAGAACCACTATTATAAGTAGCATATAAATTACCCTCCCATCCATCTTTTTGATAACCAATGCCAGTTTGTAGCCAAGAATAGGGAATTAATCCTAATTGTAATCCTGTTTCTGTGCCAGTTTTGATTTGAGCATCTGTATAAGTATAGTTGAGAAAAGTTGACCAATTACTACTAACTTTTAATTGTAATCCTGCTTCTAAACCATTGGTATCAACTAAACCTATATTTTGCCATTTTCCACTAATTATTCCCAAACGATTATCTAAACTATTTCCAAAATAAGTAAATTGTCCTAACAGTTTTTCCGAGAATTTGATATCTACTCCCGCAGTCCAAGTAGAACCAGTTTCTGGTTTTAAATCCGGGTTAGGATTCCAATTATGAACCGTATCAAAAACATATAATTGATCTAATCCAGGATTGCGTTGCGCCCCCGCCCAACTACCACGAAATGCGACTATTGGATTAACATTATAACGTAAACCTCCACTGGGATTAAAATAACTACCAAATTGGCTATCAAAGCTTTGTCTTAACCCTAAATCTATTTGGAAAGTATCGCTAATTTTCCAAGTATTAACAGCGAATAAAGCTGTATTTAAAACACTTCTATCTTCTTTTTCATTTTTAGGAATTAGGACAGGATTCGTACTCAAAACATTGCCAATTAAATCTGTATTTTTTAGGTCTAAACCCCAGCGCAATTGATTATTTTCAGTGAGTTTCCATTCATGATCTATCCTGGTTTTGAATTGTTGTGTATCTAAAATTCCAGTCCTGTAAAATGTCGCTCCTGTTGGTCCATAAGTGCTAAAATAATCTCGATTGTAACCCAATGTAGTTGTTAAATTGGAATTTTCATCTTTACCTAGTCGAGTTTTCCAAGATAACCCAACGTTCAAACCATCATGATCTAATCTATCTTTTTGTAAGGGGAAACCAAAATAAATTAAACCTCGACGACTACTGAGGGTAGTTACATCTAAATTTAAAGAATTTTTAGGATCTAAATCTATACCCACACTACCAAAATAAGTGCTGGTAGACGTATCTGCATTAGATAAATATCCTTGACTATCTCTATTCGCAGCCCCGACGGGAACAGGATAACGGTTATCTATAAAGAACCTTTGAAAACTAAAATTGTATTTTACCTTATTAGTTGAACCACCATAAGTTAACTGTTGATTATTTAAATTTAATGAGCCAAATTCTAAACTTCCAGTTAATTTTGGTTGACCATAACCTGCTTTTGTGATAATATTCACAACTCCACCAAAAGCTGAAGAACCATATAAAGAAGAAGCAGTACCACTGTATAATTCGACCCTTTCAATAGCCTCCACAGGAATGCTATTTAAATCTGTTGCTCCATGATAGGTACTAATATTTGCATTAATCGGTCTACCATTAATTAAAAATACAGATTGTTCAATAGAAGCTCCTCGATAATATGTACCTGTGTGAATATCTGCACCATGTCCTACATTATTAATTGCAAAACCGGGCATTTTTTTTAAAACATCAGCAACGCTGGTTGCACTCTGTTTTTTAATTTCCTCTTTTTCAATTACATAAGTAGGAGTAGATTCGGGGAGAATGTCTTTTTCTCCAATAGTTTCTACAAATATATCTGCATCATTTGTAGGAGTTAAATCTGATTCTGATTTAGGTTCTGTTTTAACTTCGTTTTCTCCTGGTTGTTGAGTTAATAATTCAGCATTTGTGACAGGTAATTCAATTTCATTTAAATTAGGAATATCTGACTTTACTGTATTCTGATCATGTTCGTTATCAGCAGCAACTCCAGGAAGTGCTATCAGTAAACTCAGCAGGGAGACTGGTAAGACAAAAAAACTCTTATTCATATTGCTCAACTCACACCCGGTAATAACAATCACTAATTGAGATTTTCCCTATTAATAGAAATCCTGTCAAAAGACAATCTGTCATAGTTGTAATCTTCAATAGGTCTGGTATCTTATAAATCACTATTAGACTCAGTAGATGATTTACTTTCAGAAGGTGCAGATGCTGGGTTACGTCTAGTTGTATTTTCGGTAGGAACATCGGTAATAATAGGAGTTGTTTTTCTTTGATTACCTTGAGAAGATTCTACAGAATTAGAAGTAAAAGTTTCTTTTTCAGGTTTTTTCTTAGCGACTTCTCTCTCTTTTTTTGTTTGACGTTCTTGAAGTTGACGGTGACGCTGTGTCCCTTTAATAGCAAAATTAACTGAGGCTTTTACTCCTTCTCTTCCCCCTTCTGTGGGTGTTAATTTCCACTCTTGTGCAGCTTTTTGAGCAGCTTCGTCTAGTTCCCTATCTCCACTAGAACGGATTAGTCTTACCTGCGTAACGTTGCCATTCAAATCAGTATTAATAGAAACTTCTGGATTTCCTTCCGCGCCCCGCCGTCTAGCACTATCTGGGTATTTAATTTTACACTGAATACAATCTGCACGATTCAATGTAGAACCATTTTCCTTGGGAGGTTTGGTCGCGGTAGCTACTGGTGTATTTTCTGGTTTTTGTTTATTCCCAATCTCATTCCCAACACCATTACCAGAACCTTTTCCTACACCAGTACCTACACCATTACCAGAACCTTTTCCTACACCAGTACCTTTATCTAAATTATTTCCCAAGCGATCGCCTAAATTGTTTAAACTATTTATATTCTGGGGTAACTGTGTGGAAGTGGTAGAATTGTGAGGGATATCTGCGGTTTTTGTATTTGCTTGGGGTGGAGTAGACGCGAGGTTATTGGAGTTTTCATCTAATTTCTCTATTGGGTTGGTTTTTACCGGGTTTGTTCTTATCGTCGGCTCAGAACTGGTATTTTCAGTTGGATTAATTTTTACCGGTTTTGGTGCTGTCCTTGGTTCGGGACTGGTAAGTATTTGAGATTGTTTTGTAATAAAATTATTACTGGTTTTTGGTGGGTTTTGTTTAGTTACGGGTGCGACAGAAGACTTTATTATACTGATAGCTGTTTTTGTGGGTATGGAAATTCCACCACCTTGATTTCCACCTCCAGCGTCAGAATTTATTTTTGGTAGCAATTTTGTCTTTACTAATGGTTCAACTACTTTCTGGGGTACGGTTTCCAGAATTGTGACTTCAATTGGTTCTTCTCTAACTTCAGGAACTCTGAGAAAAAACCTATTAATACTTAAAGCTAGTACCCCAATATGTAATGCTACTGAAGCCATGAGACTATAGCAAAGAAAAGTTTTCAATGCTTCAGCTTCTTTTTCTCGCTGTTGTATAATAAAAGTTGATAACCCCATATTTGATAGCTAGTTTTGATAATTAATTATTTGTTTGAAAATTGAGAATACAGCAAAAATTGATTAATAGTCCGCGCAGGTAGACTTTATTTGTGTAGTAGCGATTTATAATCGCCATATACTTGGTAATCAATTAAGTTCAGTAAAAATACTTGGCGGGACTCAAAGCCCCGCACATTGTTAAGCCATCAAATCAGACATAAACTTACTTTTTCCAGCCATTATCAGCTTGTTCTAATACATAAGCAGCAACATTTTCTATTTGTTCTGCTTTTAACCTCTTACCAAAAGCTGGCATAGCTCCTTTACCGTGAGTAACTTGAGCAATAATTGCTTTAGCAGAGTACATATTGTACTTTTCTAAAGCTTCCTTTTTCAAGGTTTTAGCACGATTAACTAAATTTCCGCCTCCAACGTGACACTGAGCGCAATTAGCCTTAAATAATGCGGCTCCACTAACTGTATCTGCCGCTGAAGCGGGACTGGTAAAGGCAAAGGTGAAGATAGCTACGCTTAACAGTAATACGGAGATAATTTTTTTCATCTGGTGTTCTCTCTACAACAATATCTGACTTGATGCAAATATCCTCTATAATTCTCATTTGATTTCGTTGCATTAGTCAAACGACAGGCTGTCAAACTCGGCTCTAATAATTGAGAATTGGGGATTAATTGGTTGATATTTTCATGGTTTTGGCAAAATGTAAATTTATGTAAATTTAAATTTTAGATTAGCAAAAATAAATTGATAATGAAGGATAAAAGAGGAGTTTACCAAATTTATCATTGATCTTGATCTTTTAAACTTCATTTTTGATTTGCTAATTGGATGAGATCCTTTTCAGTCACACGACAAATCCGCCAATCTTCTAAAATATCTGCTCCCATATTCCGGTAAAATGCTTGGGCTGAGACATTCCAATCTAAAACACTCCACTCTAATCGCCCACAATCCCTTTCTATAGCTATTTGAGCTACTTTTGCCAAAAGTGCTTTACCAATGCCTTGACGGCGATATTCTGGCAAAATAAAGATATCTTCCAGGTAAATTCCTGGTTTAGTGAGAAATGTCGAATAATTATGAAAAAATATGGCAAAACCCACAGCTTTACCCGCAAATTCAGCTAGGATTGCGTCTATATATTTTTGTGAACCGAATAAATGATCTTTGAGAGCTTCAGCATTACCAATGACAGCATCAGATAGTTTTTCATATTCTGCAAGTCCTTGAATTAATGTAAACAAGGTATGAGAATCGCTAGGTTGGACAAAGCGGATAATTAAATTAGTATTAGCGGTCATTAGTCATTAGTCCATAGTCTATTGTCTACAGTTCGTAGTTTATATCTAAATGGATAAATTTTTTAACCACTGACCACTGACTAATGACCACTGACTAATAACTAATATCTTATACCAACCATCCTTTTAAACGCTTGGCTATGTGAGGACGACGTAACTTTCGCATCGCCTTACTTTGGATTTGACGGACTCGTTCACGGGAAAGATTAAACATATTACCTACCTCTTCCAGGGTACAGGGTTCGCTGCTGATCAGTCCATAGCGCAGGGAAATAACATCTTTTTCCCTAGGTGTAAGTACATCACCTAAAACTTCCCAAATCTCCTGACGCATCATGTTTTCGTTCATTTTTGCTTCGGGAGACTGGTTATCTTCATCTTCGAGCAAGTCCATTAACTCTGTGTCTTCTTCTTTACCGACACGGTGGTTAAGTGAAAGGGCCTGTCGTCGGAGTTGTTGAAGTTGACGTAGTTGGTGAACCGTAATTTCCAAAGCCTCGGCCATTTCCGCTTCTGTAGGATTACGAGCGAGTTTTTGCTTGAGTTCCCGTTGAGCCTTTTTTAGTTTATTAAGTTTTTCAACAATATGGATTGGTAAGCGAATAGTTCTGGCATCATTAGCGATCGCCCTTGTAATCGCCTGTCTAATCCACCAATAAGCATAGGTAGAAAACTTATATCCCTTATCGGGATCAAATTTTTCGGAAGCGCGGTTTAAACCCATTGCGCCTTCTTGAATTAAATCAAGAAAAGGGACACCACGATTTAAATATCGTTTAGCAATAGACACAACCAACCTGAGATTGGAACGAATCATTTTTCGTTTAGCGACTCTACCCTGATACAAGCGGCTTTCCAGTTGCTTTTCTGTCATTTGTAACCGAGAAGCTATCTGGATTTTACTAGGGTGGGATCCCAGTTCCAATTCTAAAGCTGCTTGCAATTCCTTAACTTCCTCTAAAAATCTGACTCGTCGGGCCAATTCCACCTCTTCATCGGGTTTGAGCAGTGGATAACGTGCCATTTCTTTAAAAAATGCGCCCACAGCGTCATCATTTTCGGTTTTATTATATCCCGAAGGACGGGCCGCGGCCATGTCATCGCCATCGCGTTCTTCTGATTCCAAGTTTTCGATAATTGCAGTATCTTCATATATTACCTGATCTAAGCTCTCAATTGATGGTTCTTCATGATCAGTAATATTCTCTAGTATTTCCATTGTCCCCAATTCAGCAAGATTCATAGTTTCCTTTAGGGATAGTTGCTTTGTTTGGTACATAATTTCATGACAACAGCCTCTTTCAGGCTGGGTAGTTTTCCCTTGAGGACAAATACACCCTTACTATTAGCAAAATACTTTCTTTTTGATCATTCCTAATTAGGAATGTAAATCAGTATTTGTCCATTATTTTTAGTTTTGGCTAGATACAACCTATAATCATTACTGATTTTAGCACTCAGAAAAAGTTAGTACACAAGGGCGTTCATAAACTAATCATTAAAAATATCTGAAAAGCTTCTATGCTCTGCTTTCCTAATTTTTAATTATTAATTGTCCTGTGTTACTAGCTTTTTCAGAAGAGAAATAGACATATTCTTGATTTTTTCCCATTTATCAAATATATCCAGCCTCCTCAAATCAACATTTTTCCAAAAATATAGAGAAATAACCCTACATATCTATCCTAAATCATCTGCGAAAAAATCAGTTGCTTGTTGCCTGTTGTCTGTGTCTAAACTTCATGAAAAGGTAACAAATCAACGAAAAATAATATATGTTAAATTTTTCGTGTATTTTTTGCAAAGTTTTCAGGTTTGTCCCGTTTGGAGGATGATATTTATTGAATAAATCACCATTTTGGTACTAGAGTTATTTATCTCTACGAAAATTTACTAAATGATACAAATTACAAAAATGTAAACTTCTAATCCGGATAATATTTATCGTTTAAAAGCATCTCATATTCAAAAAGTATTTAATATCTACCAATAGATCGAAACCCTCTATACCTTATTCAGTATTTTAATTTCACGACTGATTAATAGGATAATAACATGATTATATATTATTCCATGTTTAGGGGTTAAAATCCTTGTTATATAGGAATTTTCACAATAACTTAATCTAAAGTTTATTGTCTATTCTCAATCTTCATCTTATTACTTATTACTGGTGATTACTGATTACCTAAACCTATTTCTCAAGTTCAGTTTTGTGAATATAGGTAGATAAATCAATTTCCAATTTTTAATTATTTATTACCCCCATAGTTAGAGGTAATTTACCCAGCAAATTACATCAACATCAGATTACCAAGTATGATCGATATTTGAAGTATTGTAAAATACTATTTACATATAGTAAAATCAAAGGATATAGTTAAGTTAGGTTGTCCGAAATCAACCAAGTCTGTGAACAAAATATTTATTCATAAATCGGGGAGTTATGTATAGCATTAGTAAAAGATCATCTGCTATCGCTGTAGCTGAACTGAGGGGATCATATCAATCTCAACCAAAGCCGTATCAATGGGTAGAAGTGCTTGTAGACTGTCCAGGATGTTTAGACCTATTTACCTATAAAATACCTGAACAACTACAAATCAAAGCAGGGGACATTTTAAGTGTTCCCTTTGGTGCAACACAGATAGGTGCCATAGCTATTCGCTTATTAACCGAACCTCCCGCAGATTTAGCACCAGAGAAAATCCGAGAAGTAGAAGATGTTGTTAGTCCAGAATTTTTCCCTCCCGGTTATTGGACATTACTCAATCGCGTTGCAACCTATTACTACACACCTATTATTCAAGTAATTCGTGTTGCTTTACCACCAGGATTGTTAGGGAAATCCCAACGTCGTCTTAGGTTGACTTCTTTGGGTAGAAAAAATATTAATATTTATATCAACCCTACAGCCCAGCAAATAATCGCTCTTCTACAAAAGAACCCCACCGCAGATTATAGTTATCACTACATTAAACAAAAAGTTAAAGCTGCATATCGGGGAATTCAGGAATTAATCCGCTTAGGATTAGCAGAAAACTATTTAGAACCGCCACGACTTACCCAACCTAAATTAGCAAAAGCAGTTACACTAGTAGGGGTGCAGGAATTACGCCCTGAAGATAACGATTTAAAACCCCGTCAACAAGAAATTATCGAAATTTTACGCAGACAAGGGGGGGAAATGTGGCAAAGTGAATTATTGCAACTTTGTGGTACCAATACCTCCGCACTCAAACCCCTAGTAGATAAACGCTATATAGTCATTGAAGACAGGGAAATATTACGGAGAGAACAAGGACCCACAGTCACCAGAGATTGGGCAAAATCCTTAACACCCGCCCAAAATCACGCCTTACAAACAATTAATTCCTTAACTGGATTTGCTCGAGTATTGTTACATGGAGTGACAGGTTCAGGAAAAACTGAAGTATACTTGCAAGCCATATCACCATTACTTGAACAAGGGAAATCTGCTCTGGTCTTAGTGCCCGAAATTGGACTTACACCCCAACTTACAGACAGATTCCGGGCTAGATTTGGTAGCAAAGTCCACGTTTATCATAGTGCCCTTTCCGACGGTGAACGTTTCGACACCTGGCGACAAATGCTCACAGGAGAACCACAAATCATTATCGGTACCCGCAGCGCCATTTTTGCTCCCTTACCCAATCTAGGCTTGATTGTCCTGGACGAAGAACACGACAGCAGCTTTAAACAAGATGCTCCCATTCCCACCTATCATGCCCGTACCGTGGCCCAATGGCGAGCCGAATTAGAAAATTGTCCCGTGATTTTAGGTTCTGCAACTCCCTCTTTAGAAAGTTGGGTAAGCAGAAATCATCAATATTTATCATTACCAGAACGCATTAACTCCCGGCCATTACCCCCGGTGGAAATTGTGGATATGCGTCGAGAGTTAAAAGAGGGAAATCGGTCTATTTTTAGTAGAAAGCTGCAAAATGCACTACAACAATTAGAAGAAAAACAAGAACAGGGAATATTATTTATTCATCGCCGGGGATATAGTACATTTGTATCTTGTCGAAGTTGTGGATATGTGTTAGAATGCCCTAATTGTGATGTGTCCTTAGCTTATCATCACGTCGCAGCAGAAGCCCCAGAATTATTACGCTGTCATTATTGTAATTATGGGCGCTTGTCTCCTCCCTATTGTCCCGAATGCAGTTCCCCTTATTTGAAGTTTTTCGGTAGTGGTACTCAGCGGGTAGCTCAGGAATTAACTAAAGAATTTCCCAATTTAAAAATTATTCGCTTTGATAGTGATACTACCACCAAAAAAGGTTCACATCGTGAACTTCTCAGCCAATTTGCTAGGGGTGAAGCCCATTTATTAGTAGGTACACAGATGTTAACGAAGGGGTTAGATTTACCCCAAGTTACTCTTGTGGGTGTGGTGGCTGCGGACGGATTATTGCATTTATCTGATTATCGCGCTAATGAACGTACATTTCAAACTCTGACCCAAGTTGCAGGTAGGGCGGGAAGAGGGGATGATCCAGGTAGGGTAATTATCCAAACCTATACCCCAGAACATCCGATTATTGAAGCGGTGCAAAAACATGATTATCAATCTTTTGCTAATACCGAGTTAGCACAAAGGCAAGCTCTAAATTATCCTCCCTATGGAAGATTAATTTTATTGCGTTTAAGTAGTTTAGATGCGATTCAAGTCCAAAACACAGCCCAAATTATCGCTACATTTTTGCATGATAAAGATGGGGTTGAAATATTAGGACCTGTACCGGCTAATATTTTACGAGTTGCAAACCGTTATCGCTGGCAAATATTACTTAAATTTGCTCCTGATGCTTTACCAAATTTACCAGATTGGCCAGAGGTGCGATCGCTTTGTCCCGCTTCAGTGAGTTTGGCAATTGATGTTGATCCTGTTAATATCATGTAGTTGTGGAAAATGTGGAATGGTGCGTTAAATTCTATTAACGCACTCTAGAGGATCAGCGATCGCTATCCCATACTCCATCTGTAGGTTCCTTCCCTAATTACCTTATTTTACCGGAATTATATACGGTTCAACTAGCAGCAAACTCGGTAAATTTCCGTTTGTATGGAGCTTTAAAACCCAAAACTATATCTTGTTTAGGAACTCCAGCTTCTACTAATTCATTAGCTACTCCGATTTCTGTGCCATCGCGTTCAATCCAAATTTTGCCATCTTTAATTTCTACGTAAATAATACAACCAAATATTCGCGTTAGTTCTTGCCAACCAATATTAATAACTTGATAATGATCGCGCTCCGGATCAAATATCAATTTGACTTCTGTTTGATTATTTGGGCGATTTCTTGCGTGACCTTGCAAAATTGTTTGGACTATTTCTTTGTAATTTAGTCTCTCCATATCACAATCTCCTCTTGATCTGGGTTAAAAATTAGTAATTTTAGGTCATATTCGCCAATTATTCTTTGAATAAACTTCCGACTAAAAAACTCATCATAAACATCTATTGTCCATCCATCTTTTGTCAGGGCTGTTTTAACTGTATTATGAAATAAATCTTTAGCTGGCATACATAAATTAAACTTATTTAACCACTGTTAATAGCATAATATCTCAGATGAAAGGTTCAAAAGGCAATTAAAGATTTAGAAACATAAATTATAGTAACAAAACCCAGTTTATACCAAATTAAGTTGATCTATTTGTGAGGAAACAAGGGAAAGGCTATCAACCACGGATAAAAACGTAGGGTGGGTTAGCAACAGCGTAACGCACCGAATTTAATCATAAGAGTGGTGCGTTAATGAAATATAACGCACCCTACAAGATCAGGCGATCGCACTATCGCACTATTTAAAAATAGGAATCATATTCCATTGAGCATAACTAGCACCTACAGGACTGTCAACATGAATAGTTACAGTATCAGGATAAGCTGCACCAGGAGAACAGGTATTGCATCTTGCTAAATATTTTCCTGTGTCTGCTTTCAGAGCATATTTACCATTGTTCAATAATTCTGGAGTGAATTGGGCAAAAGGCAAAGAAGGATCTGTAACGTGAATTGTGGCAGAATCAGGATAAGCACCACCAACAATGCAACCATTACATCTGGCTAAATATTTACCAGTATCTGCTTTGAGAGCAATTTTACCGTTACCTACCTTCACAACTTCAAATTGGGCATAAGGTTGATCATTTGTAGGTTTGTTAATGTGAACTGTAGCCGTATCAGGATTATTACCTATAACATTCTGACAATTATGGCAACGAGAAAGCCATCTTCCAGTTCAAGTATTGACCATTATCTCCTTGCAGGGAAATAGCTTTAGCATTGTTAACTCCAACAGTGAAGAAAACACCAAGAGCAAAAACAATTGTCAATGTTGCAGAAATTAGGGTCTTGAAATTTTTTAACATTTGCTTACCTTCTAGACTAACTGAAGATGTAGTTTTTTCTTCCCACACTATTTAGACGTTTTACCCCCCCCATTTGTGAATTTTTCGAGTTACGGACAAATTTTTTCCCAAAAAAACCACACTAAATCGCCATAACCCTTACCCCTCTTACCTTTTAAGCTTCTCCAAAATTCCCTCTACCTCCCCACGCACCGGATACAATAACTGCTGACTCAAAGCCCCTGTATAAGCCCGTCTAGCCCCTGACTTATCCCCCAAGCGAAACATCACCCTCCCTAACCAGTAATCAGCCATGGCTGGGTTCAATAACCTCAACTCCTGACATCCTTGAGCAGCTACCTCCCACCACCCTTTACTAGCCTTAGCATTCTTCAAAACTCGATAACTTTCCCCCAACCAGAACGCCGCTGGTACGGATTGCAAATAACCTCCATCTGGTAAAAGCTCCCATGCCTTTTTTAAGGCTTCCAGGGCTTCCCGATATTGACCAGCCAAAATCAACACCTGGCCATGACGTAACCAAGTATCAGCTAACTGGGGTTGTAGTTTTGTCCCCTGTTCGGAAACCTGACAACCCCGTTCAATGTCTGGAAAATGTTCCACCAATACTCGCCCCGCAGTCGTCCACATACTCCAGCATTCAGGAAAGCGCGTTAACATCTCCTCCACTATGGAAGCAAGAATCGTTTTACTCTTTTCTGGGTGAGGTGCACGGGGTAAAATTTCACACAAACCCCGATAAATTTCCCGGTCATGGGGATACAGATAATACGCTTTCTCCATCATTTCCGCCCCTTGCTGGTATTTCCCTGTGTGGAATAAACTCAGCCCATAATAATACCAACCATAAGGATAATTGGGGGATTCTGTGGTAAATTTGGCTAATACCTCCACCCCTTGCGCCCAATCCCCTCGTAAAATGTGATAGTAGGCTAAGGATTTATGGACTTCAACACTATGGGGAACTGTTCCTAGTAGAGAGGTAATCATTTTTTTAGTGATTTTCCCCTCTTCAGCAGATACCATTCTCGCCAGCAAACGTTGATCAATTTGTCGTTGTATTACTCGAAAATCATCACCAGCTAGGGCTAAAAGGCTGTTAAACCTCTCTTTTGCCGTTTGTATATCCCCCACCGCCATCAGGGCATCATAGCTGTAAATCAGGGACAGAACATCATCTGGATTGATTGCTAAAACCGGCTCTAGGCTGCGGAGTATACCCAGGGGATTTTCTACATTTTGATATACCTGTGACAAAGCCAGTCGGTGAAATACTTGATCAGGTTCTAAACTAGCCGCTAAATTAAAGGCTGTAATAGCTTTTTCATTGTCACCTTCGCAAACTGCAATCAATCCTTTTATATGATGCTGAGTTCCTGGATTTTCAGACAAAAATAGGGCTGCATCATAGGCTTTACAAGCCTCTTTTTTTTGTCCCATTAACTGCAATATTTTCCCCAATTTTAGATGCACATCAAGTAGTTGAGGTTGTCGTTCAATTACTCGATTATATTCGATAATCGCTTGTTGCCACTTTCCTGTTTCGTAAAGCAAATCAGCTAATTCTAATCTTTTTTCCCATCCTTGAGGATATTTTTCAATGTACTTGTTTAAAGTGATAATTTTCTGTTGTTGTCTGGCTGATTTTTTCTCTATAAATAACTGAGCATTCATCTTTATACCAGATGAATCGGTGAATTGTACCAATGATGTGGTAAGGCTTCCAGACATATTAAAGTTGCTTTGTAGTCAATTTCTTCTACTATTGGAATCACGACTTTTAATGAAAAGGAATCAAAAGAAGTGTTATCTTCCCCCGCAAGATATTTATTTAAATCCCGTTTTAGAATCCTTCGCGCTTCTTGAATACGTTTACGAAGGTTCTCTTCAGAAATGGTGAGTTGTTTAGCGATATCTGGATAGGATTTGTTTTGACAACAACGTAAAATAAAAGGATAGCGTAATCTATCGGGTAAAGATGCAATTTTATACTTGAGATATGCCTTCAGTTCCACATTCAAAAGCTGGGATTCAGGAAGTTGTAAATTAGGAATAAGTATTGTGTCGTCAATATTATCAATTGTTGTAACTTCTAATTGACGTTTTCGAGACACATCTATGCAACAGTTATAAGTAATTTGAGCTAACCACGATTTAGGATGTTCAATGTCATTTGTAGATTGTGTCCATTGAGTCCAAGCTTTTAGCATTACGTGATTTACTGTATCTTCCGCATCATGGTAATTACAGTTAAGCCATTTTAAACAACAGTTGTAAAGATAACTTTGATGTGAGTTCCATAATTGCCAAAAATCCTGATGATTATTGGGAATTTTATCGCCAAATTGGCTTTTTTCTGGCAATATATTTCCGTTTTTCACTTCTGACGACAAAAACAAGAGTTCTTGTTTTGACTCTACCGACATAGATGAATTACTGTTCATTTTTAACAAGATGAAGGATAATGCACTGTCTAGAGTATAATTCAGGGAAGTTCAGATATATCTAAATTATTGTTAAAATTTGTCACACAACTTACTAATGTTATGAGTTACATATATAGCGGGCAAGATGCCCGCACCACAAGCCCTAACTATTTACAGAGAGACATTTATTAAACTTATTGTCTTCTTTTTACTGTCACCTTTCATCAACCTGTATTTCTCATACCAGCAGCAATTCCGTTAATAGTTAATAATGCTCCTCGCAGTAATTCCCCTTTGCTGTAACGAGAGTGAATTACTCCAGTTGTGGGCGCATTTTTCGATTGACGTAGACGTTTTAGGAGGGAAACTTGGATAAATCCTAAAGGTACAATTGTCCCATTTCTTAATTGTACAGAACGTTGCAATACTGGATCACCATCTAATAGTTTTTGGTGTCCAGTGATTTTTAAAACTAAATCTCTGGTCAGAAAGAACTCGCTAGAAATTTGCTCAAAAACTTTCTCAAATCGGGGTTTATCTTCGGGGTTTGACAATTCATCAACATAGTGACGTGCCATTTCCATATCTACTTTTGCTAAAGTCATTTCGGCTTTAGAAATCACCATTTTAAAGAATGGCCATTTCAGGTAAAAATAGCGGAGTAATTTCAAATGTTGTTCTGGTTCTACATCCAAAAATTCTTGTAATGCTGTTCCAATTCCATACCAAGAAGGTAATAAAAACCGGGTTTGTGTCCAACTAAATACCCAAGGAATCGCTCGCAAACTACCTATATCTTTTTTACCAGATGGACGACGGGCTGGACGAGAACTAATTTGCAATTGACTGATTTCTTCAATGGGGGTGACTTGGTGGAAGAAGTCAATAAAATCAGGTTGTTCATAAATTAGGTTACGATAGTGTTGACGCGACGCATGAGATAACTCTTCCATGATCTCATTCCAAGGTTCAATGTCATCAAACCCTGTTCCTAGTAAACTGGCTTGAATTACAGCAGCAGTGATGGTTTCTAAGTGATACAAAGCTAAATCTAACAAGGAATATTTAGAAGCTAATACTTCTCCTTGTTCAGTAATTTTAATTCGGCCACTAATACTATGACCTGGTTGAGCTAAAATCGCATCATAAGCAGGACCGCCACCACGGCCTACAGAACCCCCTCGACCGTGGAAAATCCGCAGATTTACACCATAACTTTCGGAGATTTTCTGGAGTGATTTCTGAGCTTTATGAATTTCCCAGTTACTACTTAAAAATCCTGAATCTTTATTACTATCGGAATACCCTAGCATTACCTCTTGTAAGTTAGGATTAAGAGTAGCAATAGATGGAGGTGTTTGTTCTTCACTGTTGTTAATTGCGGCGTAACCACCAGCCAACATTGCCCGATATAAAGGTAGTTCAAACAGTTCTTTCATCACACTTCTAGAGCGTTGTAAATCTTCTACGGTTTCAAAAAGAGGAACTACGCGAATTGTGCCTACTGCAACTACAGGATCAAATAAACTTGATTCTTTGGCTAAGAGTAAAACTTCTAGTACATCGCTAACTTCACGGCACATACTAATAATATAAGTTTGACAGATTTTAATGCCAAATTCTTGTTGGAGCGATCGCAAAATTCGGAAGGTTTGAATTACATCATTAGTTTTTTCTGAAAATGGTAATTCAGCGGGAATTAATGGCCGTCGAGTTTGTAATTCTGAAGTCAACCAAGCTATTCTTTGTGCTTCTGATAATTCGTTGTAAGATTGGGGTAAAAGCTGTAAATATTCGAGAATTTCATTTAAAGCATCAGCATGACGGGATGATTCTTGACGAATATCTAATTGAGTCAGATTAAAATCAAAGATTTCGACTTGACAGATGAGATTTTCCAATTCTCGACAACTTAAACCTGTTTCTTTTAAGTTGCGTTGAATTAACAATAATTCGGCTAAAAATTCTGTACCATAACGGTACATAGGTGCATCTTCATTATTTGGCGTTTCTCGATTATATAAAGCCAAATTGCGATCGCGGGCATTTTCCAGGCGCTTGAGGATGTAAGATAACTTGAGGCGATAGGGTTCTTGACGAAAACGCAAGGATAGATCATCATAGACACTACTTAACTGAGATTGATCTAACTCCAGAGATTCTAGTAATTCTGGCAGGACATCACTCCAGTGCATGGATACACTCAATAAGGCGACTAACTCTTTCACTGACTTAATATACCGCTCTAAAACCATTTTTCGCTGATAGCAAGCGGTTTTCCAGGTTATTTCTGGTGTTACTGAGGGATTACCATCTCGATCTGAACCTACCCAAGAACCAAAGGAGCAAAAATTTGTTGTCGGTGGTTGTAACCAGGGAAAGGTTTCCGCCAAGGAATATTTAAAACGTTTGTATAGTTGCGTAATACCATCAAACAGCACCTCCTGGAAGTAATGAAGGGCATAATCTACTTCATCTAAAACCGTTGGTTTAAACTGATGCAATTCATCGGTGCGCCACCAGAGGCGAATTTCTTCCAGTAATCTTTCTTTTACTTCTAAGGTTTCCCAAGGATAGCTACCAGCGCTAAATTCAGCTTCATCCATTTTTTGTAACAAATGTACCACCTGACGCTGTTTATCCCGGATAGTATGACGAACAATTTCCGTCGGGTGTGCAGTGAAAACTAAGCGGATATCCAGTTGGGAAATTAGGCGTTGAATTTGTTGGGGTGGGACATTTAACTTAAATAACAGGGGAAATAAAGCCGCAAATGTACCTTTTTGGGAAGCTTCCGAGGTCATTAAGTTACTACCCATGACGAAAGATACTGGTGATTCTTCCTCTTGATGGTTAGATGAATAAATTATACTGGGGAGGTTTTCTTGATCAACTTGGGCTGTATGGCGGTTTAATTGCTGTTTTTGTTCATATTCCTGCTCAATGATATTAATCAACTGGAAGTACAATGCAAAGGCACGGGCTGCACGAATTGCTTCATTGATATTCAATTTTTCAATCAATTCTACAGCAGAGGCGGCGAGGTCGTTTGTGGCTTGTCCTTCTGGGGAACATAGGTCGCGCAGTTGACGCAAAAGATCAACCATTTCTTGACCGCATTCTTGCCGCAGTACGGATTCCCACAGTTCTTCTACTACCTGTAGACGATGACGCAGGAATAATTCTGAGTGTAGCACTGGAAAATCAATATGTTCAGCTTTCATAGTTTTCATCATACTCTCAAGATACTCAAAACATCTAACCTACCTTTTTGAGCATCCAATATCAAGCTGTTGGCTTTTTTCTAGGAGCTACTCACAGGTGACTTATCTTACTTTTAACTGCTGTTGATTCATTGTCGATGGAAAGGGGCAATTAAAATCAACTGCTTCACCAAATGCCTACTGGTTATTTTAGGATAAAGTTCACTTTTACTCAAGGCTAAACAGGAAAAAAGCTGTAGCTGGGAAGGGGAAAGGGGTCAAAAGTCTTTTGGTTTGGGTTTTTTAGGTAAATTTTGTATTATACTCCTATGGGATTTTTGCAGATGGCAATTAATTATACTATACGCTTTAGCTTTAAGTAGTATCATTCTGCTAGTTCTAAATTACGAAAATAATTGGGAATATTAAAAGCAACAGGACTTACACAACGAAAACATTTGACAAAAATTAACAATATTTGCCATAATTAAAGAATCAGAAATATAAAGACTTAATATCCCCAAAAAGCGACCTGACAAGTCAGTACTTGCGCTATCGCTCTCCCACACCTAACATCTCAGTAAAAGAGCGATCTACATCCCATCATCCGTGAGTCATTTCATTTAAAGTTGCACGGTTTTACGGAATAGTTATCAAAATTTTCTTTGGTGATCACCCACCTCCTCATTTTCATGCAGTTTACGGTGAGTATAATGCCTTAGTTGGTATTTAGTCTTTACAAATTATTGAAGGAGATTTACCCTGTCGCGCCGAAAAAATGGTAATAGAATAGGTTAGACATCTCCAAAATGTAGAGACGTTCCATGGAACGTCTCTAAAAGGGTTGTAAGTAACGCATATTTAATTTTCAGGGATGTCTAATCAATAACACCTTACCCTACCCAGAAAATAAACCCATGAACAACAAAAACAAATTACTAAAAATTGCCACCATTACCCTAACAACTTATACCGTTACAATCGGTACAGTTATCGCACAAACAAAACTCACGAGTCAAGCAAAAGTAACTATCAATAGTATTGGACCAGTGAAAGTAGGTATGAACATCCCTCAAGTCACTGCTGCTGCCAACACTCGTTTATATGTTGAATATGGTGGTAACGACGAGGCTTGTTACTATATAAGTGGAGAAGGAGACCTCAATGGAGTCTCATTTATGGTAACAAAAGATGAAACTAAAAGTCGTGATAAATATGCTACCAGTGATGTTATTGCGAGAATAGATATAGACAACCCAAAAATTACTACAGTTTCCGGTGCAAAAGTTGGTGATACAGAAGCGCGTATCAAATCACTGTACCCTGGACAAATTAAAGTTACACCCCATTATAATGGTCTACCAGGACACTATCTAACTTTTGTCCCCAAAAATAAAGCCGAACAAAACTATCGGGTCATTTTTGAAACAGATGGTCAGCGTGTCACTAGGTACAGAGTAGGTAAACTCCCAGAGGTAGAATATTACGGAGGATGCGCTTAAGTTTATTTGTATCCTTTCCCTCTTTATTGAGATACAAAAATACTCCTCCACGGTCTTAACCGGACAAGAGAAACATAGGAGAAAGCGCGAGTTTATTTATTCTACACAACCCTCCCTTTAGTAAAAATACAGTGTGCTTAAGCATGGGTGATGTCTATTTCCTCCGCTTCTCCTAAAAATTAGGTCTTAAGTACCCTAAAAATTTAGTCAATTTAGCCAAAGGAGACTCAGTTTTCAGCTTAAAAGCCAGAACTTGGGTTTTTTGTAATCCATTAAAATTATTATCGCTGATTAAAATTAGTGATGATTGTCCGTCAGGTAGTTTTGCACCTAAGGTCATTCCCTCAATATTATCTAATGATACATCTAAAGTCCGTAAATCCAACAGGAGTTTTTTACCTACTGGCTTGATTTTATCAGGTTGAACTTTAGCAATACTGTCTAAATTGCGAATATTCGTAGCTTTTTCTAAGGAAACCTCAAACAGAAAAATTGTAAATCCCAAACCCGTGAAACTTCTTTCTATACTGAGAAAATGTCCTTCATTATCCAATGCCAATAAATCTGGTAAACCACTGGTAAAATTGCCAGTAAAATTAAAAAAAGGTGTAACTGGTTGTGTCTGATAGAGAAACTCCCGTTCTAGCTGCTTAGTTAAGAGATTATACTCCAAAATCCGGGAAGAACTACCAACACCAGGTTTAGCGTCTTTACCATCTTGGATTATAGCATTTTCTGTAGCTGTAAATAAGAACTTTTGATTCGGTGTAATCGTCAGACTTTCAAAGGCCAAATTATTACGGATACCTTTTTGTTTTTGGGAATCTGGTAAAAATTTATCCAGAACTGGTAAAGTAGTAATTGTTTGACCAGAAGCCAAAGCAAATTCTTTAATAAAGGGATTTACCAGTTTATCTACATCACCTTCAGAAGAAACAAATATAGTATCCTTATCCGTGAGAGCAATTCCTTCTGTATCAGTAGTATCAACAGCAAATGGTCGATTATTGGTGTCTAATAAATTAGTTACACTGACAGGAATAACATCATTATCCGTTAATTTACCCTTGCTCAGGTCAATGGTTAAAGTATAAAAACGCGGCGGGGCTTTTTGTCCTCGATCATCGGAAATTGCGTAGTATAGATTGCTTTTGGCATCATAAGTAATTCCCGATAAACCGCCAACTTCCGTTTTTTGAAATATTAAACCTGTGGGTAAAGTAGCCTCTCCAATAAACTCTATCCCATTGATCATTAAAGAGGCAGAGGCGAAATTAGTAAACAGAAAACTAATAATAATTAGTGGTATTATGAAAACGAGAGGACGACGGAGCATAAAATAGTCAACTTTGTGATAAATTAATATTATTCGACTGATCTTTAAAAAAGCTAACTAGCCAATCCTTGACCGTGCGGGTAGCGCGACAGTCATCCTCATTGTAATCTTGAATAATTGTTAATAAACTGCGATCGCCTGTTTCTAACCATTTATCATACCAATAAATACATTTAGCCCCATTAGCCTCCTGTTCACGCCATGCAAACCCTAACCAACGAGCAATAGCCTTTAACGCATAACTATCTATTGGTAAGGCCACACTTTGAATTAACTGCTCATAGATATCAATAAACCGACTCAGTATAGGACGGATTTGCGAATGTGGTGTACGATAGAGTTTACCAAGGTTTTTCACTGTATCTACCTCATAAGCACAAAAATGATAAATTGGTGCTTGGGGGTATTGATTCACTAAATTCAGAAATTGTTGCCAAATTAGCTGTTCTTGCTCCGGCGTTTCCGCTAAAAAAGAATAAAACTGTTCATTTTGAGCCACCCTATCAACGACCAAAACACCCAAAAGATAATTTAAGTTTAAATCGGGTTGGGCTTCAATGTCAAAATAAAGTTCAATAGGGGCTGTAAAGGTGAGATATTCTTGAGAAAAGGAATTTGCTAGAATTAAGGGCTGTTTTGTGAACACAGACTGAGCTTGAATAACCAATTTAGCCGCCACACCCCGATCAAATCCTGTCAGGTTTTCCAAAGTGCTAGGATGGGTATGAGCCAGGGATTCTAAACTAGTAATAGCGAGATTTTGTAATTGAGTATAGCGAATTGGTGTAACACCGGGCAATAGAGAAAGGTGTTCTTGGGCTTGAGCAATATCATGGCAATAATTATACCAAGGACAAAGACTGCATTTTTGCCGAGAAATAAAAATTTCTGGTGCATCTACTGACTCGATAACTTGAGTATATTCATCTAAAATATCTAACATTTGTGGTGTCCATTTATCCAAATCTACCACATAAGTTTGATCTTTATCCCGCAATATCAGTCCGGCCTTACTCAGAGTCACGTCCTGAACCGTAGCCAAAACTTCAGCGTGAAAAGCCACAAGCACCTGATATTCTTGTTTAGGACGTTTACCCAATTCAATATCAACTGGGACATAGTTCCAAGCGCCAAAACGGGATTCCCCCGGCTGTTTCACAAGTAAATCCGGGCGACTGAGCAAAGTATATTTTTCTCGATATGTCGTTAATAAGACACCGCGACGAATATAACTCACTCCCTGCTGCATCAGGCTGATAGTTGCTGCTGCGCCCGCTGTCCAATCTTTTGGCGGATAATCAGGTTCATAATAACATAACTTTTTGACTATTCGCTGATGATGCAGCATTTTATCCTGTTGTATTTTCAGCGCTAACTCATTGGGAACTTCTCGCTGTTGGTAATCACCATAAATGTCTAAAAAAGGCCGGCGCTGACAGCGTTGAAATTGCAGTAAAAGTTGAGCATTAATTAACATCCTTTTAAGCTAACAATAATTCAGGGAATCTGAAATTAGGGTATATTGTTCAAGCCTACATGATTTTCTCAGGTTTTGGCTAATTTCACCTGCACCTTTTCCCAGCCTCTATTAACCATGAAAATCCTTGTTTGTTGATTTTTGCAACTCTTAATCAATTATCTGCTCATTTTTGGGCTAGATATTGCTACACTGAATTTCATACAAAATCATAATTGTTGTAGTTTGCACCTTATGAGAGCATAAAGATCAGCTTTCTGGTGTAATCAAGAAAAGAAAGATAAAAGAGCAAATCAAAACATGGTAGACTCCCTCAAAAAACCAGGCTTTGACGAAATCCGTTCTGGAATTAAGTCCCCCGCCAAAGAAACCCTTTTAACACCAAGGTTTTATACAACCGATTTCGACGAAATGGCGCGGATGGATATTTCCGTCAATGAAGACGAATTACAAGCGATTTTGGCAGAATTTCGCATTGATTATAACCGCCATCATTTTGTTCGGGATGCTCAATTTGAACAATCCTGGGATCATATTGACGGGGAAACTCGCAAATTGTTCGTGGAATTTTTGGAACGTTCTTGTACAGCGGAGTTTTCTGGCTTCTTGCTATATAAAGAACTCGGTCGTCGCTTAAAGGACAAAAGCCCTGTTTTGGCAGAGTGCTTTAACCTGATGTCACGGGATGAAGCCCGTCACGCTGGTTTCTTGAACAAAGCCATGTCAGACTTTAATCTTTCTTTAGATTTAGGGTTTTTGACCAAAAGCCGTAGTTATACCTTCTTTAAGCCCAAATTCATATTCTATGCGACCTATCTTTCTGAAAAGATTGGTTATTGGCGTTATATCACCATTTATCGTCATTTAGAATCCCATCCTGAAGATCGGATTTATCCAATTTTCCGTTTCTTTGAGAACTGGTGTCAAGATGAAAACCGTCATGGGGATTTCTTTGATGCGATTATGAGAGCACAACCGCAAATGTTGAATGACTGGAAAGCAAAACTTTGGAGTCGCTTCTTCCTGTTATCGGTATTTGCTACAATGTATCTCAATGATATTCAACGCAAAGATTTCTATGCTTCCTTGGGTTTAGATGCAAGGGAGTACGACATTCATGTAATTAAGAAGACCAATGAAACCGCCGGTAGAGTCTTCCCAGTCATGTTGGATGTGGAAAACCCAGTATTTTATGAACGTTTGGATGTTTGCGTCAAGAATAATGAAAAATTGGCAGCAATTTCTGACTCTAATACGCCTAAATTCTTCCAATTCTTCCAAAAACTGCCAATTTATGGATCTCATGCTTGGCAGTTGTTACAATTATACTTGATGAAGCCTATTGATATGGTTTCTAGTCATGGTCAAGCTCGTTAGTTAGAGTTTGATTTTACTTAAATGTGGTTTTGTTAAACACAAGGCCACTTTTTTAATATTGCTGATTGCAGGGATAGGTTAGCCTCACGCTAAGGCGCAAAGGTAAAAGTGTAATATGATGTATAAAAGTTTTGGATATCAATTACCATTTCTGCTGACGTTTTGTTTATTTACTAGTTTATTACCTGCTGTTGGTGCGGTTGTCTGTCCAAAGAATGTTAAAGAATCAAAAATAGCTAGATCTGATAATAGAGACGGTAGTAATGGCCGTAGTGGTAGAGATGGACGCAGCGGTAAGACTCAGGGGATAAATGCTGATGGTTCAGTGATCAATCTTGACTTATCTGGGAAAGATGGAGAAGATGGAGAAGATGGAGAAGATGGTTTTAGGCCTAGTTGTCGAAACAACCGGAAGGAAGGACGGGATAATATTAATGCCCCCAATGGTGGTAATGGTGGTAATGGTGGTGACGGCGGCAATGGCGGTAATGGTGGCGATATTACGGTCTATTATAGTAATTTGGCAGATTTAAAGAAAATTGCCATTCGTGCTGTTGGTGGCGAAGGTGGAAGGGGTGGAAGGGGTTCTAGAGGTGCGGTGGGTTGTTCTTGTCGTCAACAACGTTGGGAGAAAGAAGTCTGTGAGGGAAGTGATCGTAATTCTAATCGTCAATGTACTAAAAAAGTTTATTATTGTTACGACGGACGCAATGGTAGCAATGGGATCAATGGCAGTGATGGTAGATCAGGAAGATTAGGCATTTTAAGTATAATTAATAGCAAGGAAGCTTTAAGAGATGATAAACCAACTGCTGAAATGGGAATTTATAAATTAGTAAGTCAACAATATTCTAGGGCGAATATCCCTCTTAATCTTTCTAAAAATAAATGGCAAACCCGTCAAGGGGCAAACTCTTTACTAGCGACTGGTTCTATAGTTGCTAATGAATATCGAGAGTTTGAACGGCGGTTAGAGGGAACTTTTGAGTTAGTTTGGCAGGAAAAGCAGCCTATTCGCAATTTTACTGATCAATTAGTAAAACTCACTTTAAATGATAATCAACAAATAGATATTTCTTTTCCTGAAAATATCTGGGTTGATGGTACTAGTAAAACTACAGAAAATTTGACAGAGTATACTCTAAATCATGCTATTTTTCAGGAAGATGTAACTAGGTTAGCTGTCGCTGAATTAGCAAATTCAGGACAAAATCTTAGTTTTAGAATAGTTGATTTAGCTGGTAAATCTGATGTGATTAATACTCAGTTTAGAGTCAAATATCGAGCGCAAGATAATTTTGATGATTCTTGGAATTCTCAAACTTTATATGAAGGCGAAATTCCTGCATATTTGGTAAGTCGTAATTATAATAATTTTACTCTAGCTTTGGGTAAATTAAAAATTCCTAGCCAAGCTTTGAAACCGGGTGTAAAGGTTGATATTGAAGTCGTAGCAATTCGTTCTTTAGGTGGCCGTTCTGCACAGCAAAAAATTAGTTGGCAAGGGGTTATTCGTAAACGGTGATAAGTGTTCTCAATGGTTAAATTATGGGCGCAGATTTTGCGCCCCTACGGACAACTTTTGACCAATTATTTTCCTATATTGCGTTTGAGTTTTTCTAATTCATCTTCGGTTTCCCAACGCCGAAATTTATCTTCTAAATCGTCAAAATTACTGTTATAATTAGTAGCTGTATTCCAACCCTGAGTTTCAGTTTCTAACCGTTGCTGGGCTTGTGCTTTGGTTCTCGCTGTTTGTGCTGCCGCTGCTTTGGTTTGTACTTCTTGGCGACGCTGTTGGATTTTGCGAAGTAGTTCTTGAGATTGGGTAATGCGTTCCTTTAAACCTTGCATATGTCCCCACATTTGATTTCCTTCTCGCAATAGTGCAGCTTCTCTTTCTTGGGCTGGGTTAATGAGGTCTTGTCTACCTGCGGCTTGGGCTTTTTGAATACGGATATGCCATTTTTGAATCTCTTGGGCTGTGGCTAAAATTTCTTCTTGAGATCGCTTTTCTTGTAATTGTAACTCAGCAATTAACTTTAATGTATCCTCTTCTTGTTCTCGCAGTTGTTCTAAAAGTGCTTCTAACTCTAAATGAGGATTATTCCGCAAAAATTCTTCTAACCGACTTTCTAAAAACCGACTTAAATCATCAAATAAACTCACTGTTAACACTCCAAATATTAGATATATGTCTATTTTATAATAGCTAGTTGATAATTGGTAAATTTTCCCACCCCACTTTTATGCACCCTTTCTCCTGACAAGTTAAATTGGTGTTACCCAATATTTAATTCCCTGAACAATTTTTTGTTGTAATCCAAATTTCGGTAAATCATTCTCACTCCAACCTAAATAAGTCCAATGGGGAAGATCATTAACTACAGTTTGAAACCAGCCATTTTCATTTAAAGCCTGTCCTTGGGTTGGTGTTGATACTTGTAAATCAATTGCTAATCCCCAAAGATGTTGTGAGGTGCCTGGAGGTGCAACTAAACCAAGAATTTTTGTTTCTTTTCCAGCTTTTACTCGCGTCAATGTTTCACTATTTGCATATTTATTCCAAAATCTTAAATTAGTGATAAAATTGCGAAGACAATCCCCAGTATAACCTGATTTAAGATCAATTTTTGCTAAAAGTTTGGCTTTATTTAAAGCTGCTACCGCTGTTTTCTGTAAATAACATTCTTGAGTACCATCTACCAAAGATATACTGATTGTATCTTGAAAAGACTTTGTTTCTAATTCATTATCTAAAATAACTTTTTGTGGTAAGTTAATTCCTAATTCTTGATTAATAAATACTGTTCCATAGGAACGCAGTAAGGTATACTCAAAAGTATTAAATTCGGGAATTGTCGGCATTTTATTGGCAATTGTTGCTAAAAAACGTTGTTGATCATTTAGTTGTTGATTGGGAATAAATCTTGTATTTACAGATGTTTTTGAATAATCACAAGATTGCTGAGAGTTATTTAGGCATTCCTGGACAACTTCACGAGTTGGTAATGACTGACTCTGAGAAATTTTGTGAATAGAGACTAAGCTAACACTAACAAAAATAATTATCGTGATGAATGCTGCTATTTTCAGAATTAGTTTCATGAAAATATTACTTGTTTTGAAAATTTCGATTTCATCATATCGTCAAACCTAATCATTTTTTTGTATTATTAGGTTAATTACTTTCATCCTCAATCATTTTTATCAAGATGATAAATTTTAAAAAACCCCCCATCCAAACTTTAATCATTTATGCAATACTAGCAATCATCGCCATAATTATGCTGTTTCCATTGTTATGGCTAATCAGTACAGCATTAAAATCACCTACGGAAAATATCTGGCAGTCACCACCACAATTATTACCCAGTCAACCCACATTAGAAAACTTCTCCAAGGTTTGGCAATCTCTACCTTTTGGAACTTATTTATACAATAGTATTCTGGTGTCAGTATTAACAGTTAGTTTAAATTTGTTGTTTTGTTCCTTAGCGGCCTATCCCTTGGCCCGACTGTCATTTGTGGGACAAAATGGAATTTTCATTGCCATTGTATCAACAATTATGATTCCCTTCCAAATTGTCATGATTCCTTTATATATTTTGACAGTACAACTAGGGTTAAGAAATAGTTACTTAGGAATAATTTTTCCCAGTTTAGCCTCTGCCTTTGGTATATTTTTACTCCGGCAAGCCTTCCTGGGTATACCAAAAGAAATTGAAGAGGCTGCCCGCTTAGATGGTAGTTCTGAGTTAGAATTATGGTGGCACATCATGTTACCTGCCATTCGTCCAGCATTAGTGACCTTGGCGATTTTTGTCTTTATTGGTGCTTGGAGTGATTTTTTATGGCCTTTAATTATCATTCAAGATGAAAGTCTATATACTTTACCCTTGGGAGTGGCTAAGTTAGCAGGGACATTTTCTTTAGATTGGCGGTTGGTGGCTGCTGGTTCAGTAATTTCTATCACTCCCGTGTTATTATTGTTTTTGCTACTACAAAAGTATATTGTCCCTACGGATACGGGTAGCGGAATCAAGGGATAAATTAAATTAAATTAAATATAATTTAATTCCTAATTAATTTTTGAGAGGATGTTTTAACAGTCAATGGCTAATTCTCATGTACAGTTATTAGTTTTAAGCAATGGTCACGGAGAAGATATGATTGCTGTGCGGATTATCCACGCTTTACAACAATTATCCTCCCCACCAGATATTTTTGCTTTACCAATAGTGGGTGAAGGACGTGCTTATAAAAAAATAGATATTCCCATAATTGGTAAAGTAAGAAATATGCCCTCTGGTGGTTTTATCTATATGGATAGCCGCGAATTGATGCGCGATGTAGGTGGTGGATTGGTGCAGTTGACGGTTAATCAAATTCAATCTATCCGCAGTTGGGTCAGTTCACAAACAAAGTTAGGTAATCCCAAAGCTATTTTGGCTGTGGGGGATATTGTTCCCTTGCTATTTGCAGCGGTGAGTGGCGCTAATTATGCCTTTGTGGGGACGGCCAAATCAGAATATTATGTACGCGATGAAGCGGGATTATTACCGAGAAAATCAAAGTCGACATGGTGGGAAAATTTCTCTGGTTCAATTTACCATCCTTGGGAAAGATGGTTAATGAGTCGTAGCCATTGTCAGGCTGTGTTTCCTAGAGATGCTCTGACTACGAAAATTCTCAAAAAATGGGCAATTCCCGCCGTAGATGTGGGAAATCCCATGATGGATGGTTTACAGACGACTTTTACCGCACAGCAATTTTATCGTCCCCATGCTGAACTTGAAGAAGTGATTAGGCCTTTGATTGTAACTCTGTTACCCGGTTCTCGCGCCCCGGAAGCTTACAATAATTGGGAAATTATGATGATTGCGGTATCTGCGTTGATGGCTAATTTACGACAACCAGATTCCGTATTTCGAGCAGCGGGAACGATGATTTTTTTAGGGGCGATCGCTCCCGGTTTAGATTGTAGTATTTTATCCCAAACTTTACATATTCAAGGTTGGCGACCATCGACGGAATCTCCAATACCTATTTCTGACCCCGATAGCTTAATTTTTAAACAGAAAAATGCTTATTTTATCTTAACCCAACAGGCCTATAATGACTGCTTACAATGGGGGGATCTGGCCATTGCTATGGCCGGAACTGCGACAGAACAATTCATCGGTCTGGGAAAACCAGCGATCGCTATTCCTGGTAATGGTCCTCAATATAATGCCGGTTTTGCAGAAGCTCAAAGTCGGCTTTTAGGACCATCTCTTACCCTTGTCAAGCAGCCATCACAAGTTCTCCCAGCGATCCAGTCCCTACTCAAAAATCCTGACCTTTTACATGAGATTGCCAAAAATGGCACTCAGCGCATGGGATCTGCGGGTGCAGCACGACGGATTGCAGAATGTTTACAGGAAAGATTGTTAAACTACTAACCCAGAACGTAAAGCCCGAACCGCTGCTTGTGTCCGATCATCAGCACAGAGTTTATTGAGAATATTGCGAACATGAGTTTTTACTGTGCCTACGGTAATATATAATTTCTCCGCGATTTGACCATTGCTACAACCACCCACAATCAATTCTAAAATTTCCAGTTCCCGTTGAGTGAGGGGGTAAGTTTCTAAAACCTGTTCGTATTCTACTTCCAGGGCTTCGATTTTGACTGTTTTTGGTTTCTCCAATGATTGATGATCACTGGGGACAGTTTGACGCATTTTTCGTAATACTATATTAGCGATCGCTGGATCAATCCAAGAGTTACCATTGAAAGTTGCTTGTACAGCTTCAATAAATTTATTAACACTTGTATCCTTCATATAATAAGAATCTGCACCCGCAGCAAAGGCCGCCAGAACTATATTTTCGGCATTATTCATGGTCAAAATCAAGATTTTTGTTTGAGATTGTCCTGTTTCCGTTTGATAACGTCTAAATTTGCGCGTCAGTTCAATCCCGTCCATGTCAGGTAAACCAATATCTATTACAGCTACATCTGGTTTGGTGGTTTCTAGAAGTTTTAGTCCTTGGGTCGCATTGGCCGCCTCACCAACTACTTTAAACCCACCGTGTAACTGCAATTCGGTTTTGAGTCCCATCCGGGTTAAATCATGATCTTCAATCAATAGAATACTAATTTCACTCATTATTACACCTTATTATACCCAAGATCATCAAATTACTTATGTAGTTGCAGCCATAGATAAAAGAAAAAAAGCTAGTTACTTGTTGTATTGTAACTAATTCATGAAATCCTCACTATATATGATCTGTAGGTCTATAAGCATCTACCTAAAGTAATAATAAATAACTGATTTTTGAATTTAAATAGATGTAAAAATCTAGCTAAAGGTGTATAGATATTTATCCCAAAATAGCTGAAATTGTGGAAACAAATCAGGAAAATTACAGTCGTAAAATAATGACCAAATTTACAAGACATTAAACCTCTGATGACAATAGTACATGATGTTTCCATGCAACTCTCACTAATGGGTGAGGACAGTTAATGAATTACTAATTTACAATGTCTTTAATTAGATAAAGTATTTTATTTTACTTGGGGGAGTAAACAAAAATGATGTTTATTATTGGTATAATCTAGAGACCGTCAAGATAAAAGGCTCTTGAGTGCATGATCAGCAAAATCTGAAAAAATCTCATAAAGATAGCTGTGTATAATAAATGAGCGAGTATTATAGCAAAATATTCTCTCTTTCTTCTGTTTGCTGTTGCTGATTGGTAATTTGAAATAACAATTACCGAAGAGCCAAATAAAAATGCTGAAATGCTGAATATGAAGGTGAATATAAATTTGTATTGAATAGTCAAAAGAAAAACCGATGGAAGAGAATTTAAAAATTTTAGTTGTTGAAAATAATCAGGTAGACGGATTAATAGTTAGTCTAGCTCAGACTAGAACAAATATTAACATAGAAATTGATGAAATTAAAGATGTAAATAATGCTTTCTTTGCCATCATTAATAATTACTATGATTGTGTATTTCTTGACTATCATTTACTAAATGAGGACGGCTTAACATTAATTGATAAAGTGCGAGCTTCAGGGATTAAAATTCCTTTAATCATTCTTATAGATTCAGAAAATGAGGAAATAGCTAGAGAATGGATAAAGTTAGGTGCTAGTGAGTATTTTATTAAGTCTATATTATCTCCAGAAACTATAGCTCAAATTTTACGCAGTACAATTCGTATATATAATATAGAAACGCAGCTAACTTTAGCAAATCAACAACTGAAAGAAAGTCGTGAACAGATAATATTGCGGGATAAAAAGATAATAGCACACCAGGAACAAATTAAACAACAAAACTTCAAACTTTTGGCAGCATCTAGTTTAAAATCACAATTTTTAGCCAGCATATCCCATGAACTAAGAACTCCGATGAATGCAATTATTGGATTTTCGCAAATTCTATTACGTCCTAACTTTGGTCAATTGACCAATAAACAACTGGAAATGGTAGAGAAAATTCTCAATAATGGTAAAAATTTACTAATCAAGATCAACGAAATTCTTGATTTTTCTCAATTAGAATCCGGGAAACTAGAACTAAAGCCAGAAATATTAGATCTATCAAAAGTCCTTAGTAATGCGGTGACAAAAATTTCCTCCTCAGCTAAAGCCAAAAATTTATCTTTACTGGTCAACATCCTCTTAGAGAATCCATTAGTATTTAATGATCCAGCCCGACTAGAACAAATTTTACTTAATTTACTTTCCAATGCTGTTAAGTTTACGGAATTTGGAACTATTTGCGTAGAAATCCGAGAAACATTTAAAAATCAAGTTATAATAACCGTGAAAGACACAGGAATAGGTATTGCTGCTCAAGATCTTCAAAAGATTTTTGTAGCATTTCATCAAAGTGATCAAGGAATCAGCCGCAAATATTCAGGTACGGGTTTGGGTTTAGCTATTATTGATTCACTAGTCTGGATGATGGGAGGAAAAATATATATTGAAAGTCAATTAGGGGTGGGTTCAATGTTTCAAATAGAATTACCGCGAAAAATCAATTTAGAAACAGATTTAGGGAATGTCGTTTTGAGTCCTTACCAGCATCATATTAACTATTTAAAGTCGTAAACTACTAACAATTTAATCATGTCTATTCTGAAAAAAAGCCGAATTTTGTCTGTTGATGATGTTGAAGATAATTTAACTTTAGTGAGAACACTTTTAGAAGATGAAGGATATTATGTTGATTCAGCTATAAGTGGTGAAACAGCTTTAAAAAAAGTAGAAGAATTACCTCCAGATTTGATTATTTTAGATGTGATGATGCCCGGTATAGATGGTTATGAAGTTACCCAAAGGATTCGGAATAATCCCAAAATAAACTATATTCCGATTTTACTATTAACAGCACATCCTGAATCTAGTGTTATTAAAGGTTTAGATGCTGGTGCTGATGATTTTATTTCTAAACCCTTTCAAATAGGAGAACTATTAGCGAGAGTGCGATCGCTTTTAAGATTGAAACATAGTATTGATGAACAAGAAAAAATGACCCTACAGCGAGAAGATTTTGTTTCTCGTCTTACCCATGATTTACGCACTCCCCTAATAGCTGCTGATCGAATGCTAAATCTATTTCTGCAAGAAGTTTTTGGTCCAGTTCCTTCAGCAATGAAACAACCAATTAATGTAATGATTCGCAGTAATCAAAATCTTCTGGAAATGGTTAATACATTACTAGAAGTTTACCGTTTTGAAGCTGGAAAAAAAAGCCTCAATTTTGAATTATGCAACTTAACAACAATTGTGGGTGAAGTAGTCAGTGAACTAACTCCCTTAGCATTTGAGAAAAACCTAATTTTAAAATTGGATACCCATGAATTAAATTCAACGGAAAATCATCAAGTAACAGTTAAAGGAGATGGGTTAGAACTAAGACGAGTATTCAGTAATTTAATTGGTAATGCTATCAAATTCACTGATACAGGGAGCATAAAAATTCGCATTTTTGAAGCCTTATCCCCAATTAATAATTTTAATCAAGTAATTATTCAAGTTCAAGATACAGGTTATGGCATTGCAGCGGAAGATCAAGGCACAATTTTTGAGCGATTTCGTCAAGGTAAGAATCAAACATCAGGTAGTGGTTTAGGACTACATCTTTCCTCCCGTATTGTTGAAGCACATGAAGGTAAAATAGAACTTTTATCGGAACTGGGAAAAGGTAGTACATTCACGGTTAAATTACCTAAAATCACTGGATAATTATCGCAAGATTTAGGAAAAAGAGTTCTATAAAAAGCACATTTTTTGAGAGGGTTTGTTACTTGAACCCCATGAGAATAATACTTTCACCATTCTTTTCACTCTCTCAAGAGTTTTATATTAATGAATCTACTGCACTTCTAAAGCCGGACTTAGCTCAAATTTTCTACCTAGTAAGCGGTGAATAATTGCTGCTAATTCCTCAATCATATAAGGTTTAGTAATATAATCATCAAAACCAGCTTCGAGCATACATTTTTTGTCTTCATTTCCAGTTAAAACTGTCACAGCAACCACAGGAATACGACAAGTTAAGGATTCGTACTTGAGATATTGAATAACATCTAGTCCACTCATACCTGGTAAAAAAATATTCAATAAAATTAAATCAGGTTGGTATTTTTTAGCTATAAATACTGTTGTAGAACTTTCTTTTTGACAAATAGACTGACAGCCAAGTAACTCAAGAGCATAACTCATAAGCAGTGAACTATCATCATGATTTTCTACAACTAAAATTAAAGGTTGTTGATGTTTTTGCCCTTTTTTATCACTCATGAATGAACGTGCTAGATACATTTCCTCGACCGGGTATTTAATAGGGTAGTAATCCTTTTTTTCGGGATAAGACGAAATCGTGAGTCACCCTTATTGGTGATTTATACCAACCAATTTGAACAGGAAATAACAATCCACCTTTAATACCTTTAGCAGATATATTTCATTATATGCAAAAATGTAAATAAATTTATTCATAAAAATCAATAAATTTATAATTTTTCCCTTTCTTATAAAAAATATCACAATTACTTAAGAATTAATTCTAACATAAAATCAGATTTTCTTGCCAAGGGTATTGACAATAGAATCAATAAAGGTGAGAATTGATATGTATCTTTTTATATCTAAAAAGGTTGAACGGATTAGAGATTTTTAGTTTAAAGATACTTTTGTGTGACCATTATGTGAGCTTATGAATAAACAAGAAGAACCAAATCAAACACCAGTAACACAATTATTTTCTCATCTGAAATTTGAAAATAATCAATTTCAACATCAACCCGGTAGTGTATTTGGAAATACAGCCTTAATTGTAGGAACTACTATTGGTGCAGGAATTCTTGGACTACCTGCAGTAACGTTAACCTCAGGAATTATACCATCAACAATTCTATTAATTATAGTATGGGTTTATACATTAATTTCCGGTTTATTAATTGCGGAATTAACTTTAAATGTCATGCACATTGAAGGAATTACCCATATAGGCTTATTAGCAATAATCGAAAAGATTCTCGGTAAAATGGGAGCGAGAATTGCCGGAATTGCCTATGTATTTAATCACTATGCCCTTTTAGTTGCATATATGACCGAAGGAGGAGAAGTATTAACAACAACAGTTAATCAAGTTTGGAAATTAGAAAATATTTTACCTCACTGGCCAGGAATCATCAGTTTTTTCTTAATATTTGGTGGTTTGATGTATTGGGGAAAAGATAGCTTAATTGAAAAAATTAATGGGCTATTTATCATTATTTTATTAGCTGCTTTTATAGGTTTATTAATACTAGGAGGAATGCAATTTAAACCCTCTCAATTATTAGTGCAAAATTGGCAAGCTGTAGGTAGCTCTATTGCTGTTATGTATGTAGCAATGTTTTTTCACAGTATTATCCCATTAGTTGTAACTCAATTAGAAGGAGATATTGTCAAAATTCGCCAATCTATGATTATTGGTTCTCTAATTCCCCTGTTTATGTTTTTAGCCTGGAATGCCATTATTTTAGGGTGTATAACTCCAGATACTTTACAGGATAATTTTGGCAATGAAAGGGCATTTAACCCACTACAAATTCTCCGAAATGGTGAATCTGGACAATGGTTTGCCATGCTACTATCAATTTTTTCGGAATTTGCAATTATCACCTCATTTATTGGCATTACCTATGGTTTAGCAGATTTTTTTAAAGATGTTTTCACCATTACCAAAAGTGAGATTTCTCGTTTACCTCTTTATTCTTTAGTATTACTTCCACCCTTAAGCTTCGGAACATTAAATCCTAGCATTTTTCTTGATGCCCTAAAATATACAGGAGCATTTAGTGTTTCCATTTTGGCGGGAATTATGCCAGCATTAATGAGTTGGAAACAACATCAAAAACCAGCATTTACAAATAGTAATTCTCAAACCCTAGTTCCTGGAGGGAAAATAACATTAATAATCCTAATTATAGGGGGATTATTCCTCATTGTGAGGCAACTTTTTTCAATACAGCGTTTTCCGCTCTTATAAGTTACAAAGTTTAATCATCAAACTCTTGTGGTGCGGGCATTTTGCCCGCTAGATATGTACCTCATAACATCAGGAAGTGCCGGATTAGGAACTGCTATATATCAATTTTAAAAGTGAATGAAACCCCTCTTATCGGGTAATGATAAGAGAGGGTTTGGAGCTAAAGTCCGGTAGGGTAATCGGGCTATTTAATATTTAATATTGATCCTGCTTTAATCTAGTCCCCCCTAAGATATATAAATTCATAATTATTATCTACAATTGGTATCATTATGGGACTTTGTACAAAAAATCCCTTGCTTGTAGAGAGCAAACAAGGGAATGCGTTGTTAAAGGGTCGTCAGGTGATCGGAATATTTAATTATTTAATATTTATTGAATATGTCTTAATTCCTCCTTTAGGTACATAAAAATTTGGAATATCAAAACATGATTTTATATTTTTGGTTATTAATATACAACAGTTTCCAATTATATACCGTCTCTTATCCCACAACCTTGACAAGATTACACCAAGAATACTAGAATGAGTTGGAGTGGGTAAATTAGTTTCCTGCTAATTAATTAACAGATAATCGTGACTACCGCAATACATTGGCAGCAAAAAGTAGGTAATCAAAGGGATTGGGTGTGGCGTGGTTGGCAAACCCGTTATACTTATATTCGTCCTCCCCATAATTGTCCAAAAACAACACCCTTAATTTTACTTCATGGTTTTGGTGCTTCCATTGGTCATTGGCGACACAATTTAGAGGTTTTAGGTAGATCTCACACAGTTTACGCTCTGGACATGATTGGTTTTGGTGCATCGGAAAAAGCCGCAACCAGCTACAACGTAGAACTATGGGTAGAGCAAGTTTATGATTTTTGGAAAACCTTTATCGGTCAACCAGTGGTTTTAGTCGGTAATTCCATTGGTTCCTTGATTTCCCTGGTCGCCGCCGCTACCCACCCTGACATGGTAAAGGGCATAGTCATGATCAGTTTACCAGACCCCAGTTTAGAACAAGAAATGATCCCGACCGCCATGCAACCTCTGGTCAGGGGAATTAAAAGTATACTTACTTCCAGATTAATATTGAAACCTATATTTTACTTTGTCCGTCGTCCTAGTGTTCTCCGCTTTTGGGCGAGTTGGGCTTATAAGAATCCCCAAGCTATTACGGATGAACTTATAGACATTTTAGCCGGACCACCTCAGGATAGAGGTTCTGCTCGTGCCTTTAGAGCCTTATTTAAAGCAACAACAGGAGGTAATTTTAGTCCTAGTGTCAAGAAAATTTTGCCAAATTTAACAATTCCCATGCTGTTAATTTGGGGAAAAAAAGACCGATTTGTGCCTCCAAAACTAGCGCATCAATTTGTTGCCTACAATCAAAAATTGCAATTGCTATATTTAGAAGATGTCGGTCATTGTCCCCAGGACGAATCACCAGAAGAAGTTAACCAGGCAATTTTAAATTGGATTGACAATTGAAAATTGGTTAATAAAGCTCCTGAACCCATTCCCATTTAACTAAAATTGACTTGTGTTGTATCAATATCTGTACTACCATTGACAGTATGAGCCACAGAAACCATTTTGTTGAGAATATCCTGATTAGAAACTTGACCTTTTAAGACCACAGTGCTACCTGTTTGAGCAACCCATAAGTTATCAACATCATTAAGATCCGGATCTTGATCAAATGCCAATGCTACCCGCTTTGCCAAGCCACTTTGGTCATATTCTCCATTTAATCCTATACGTTCTGGGGCTATTTCTTGTGTAATAGCATCCTGATTAGAAACTGGATTAACTTGGGCGTTTTCCGATTTTTCTAACCCAAAAAGTCTTTGTAACCAACCCATAAATACTTTATTCCTGTTAATTTTCACCACTGAGAACAATATATGCTTTTGATTTCAAAACTGCATCTACCTTTGAAAATAGATACTTCAGCTAGATTTTTAGATAACTTTTTCCGAGGAAAGGAATGATTGTAATTATTAAGTATAAAATAAGAATTCAGTCCGACAACTCAGCGTGGTAAAAACTCGCTTCGCAGTTATGAGTGTCGGTCTACGTTCATGCCATGCTCCCTTAGTTGCCGATGAAACATACGCTGTCAGTAATTGTTGAAGATGAAGCCGGGGTTCTATCCCGCATTGCTAGTTTATTTGCTCGTCGGGGTTTTAATATTGAAAGCCTTGCTGTGGGACCTGCGGAACAGGAAGGTGTGTCCCGAATTACAATGGTTGTACCTGGTGATGACCGCATTATTGAGCAACTTACCAAACAATTGTATAAATTAGTTAATGTTCTCAAAGTGCAGGATCTTACAGAAATTCCCTGTGTAGAAAGAGAATTGATGCTTCTCAAGGTAAATGCTACTAGTAGTAATCGTTCAGAGATTATCGAATTATCTCAGATTTTCCGAGCGCGAATTGTTGATGTTTCCGAAGATTCTTTAACCTTGGAAGTTGTGGGTGATCCTGGTAAAATGGTGGCGATTGTGCAAGTTCTCCAAAAATTTGGACTTAGAGAAATCGCTCGTACAGGTAAAATTTCTCTTACTCGTGAGTCCGGTGTAAATACTGAATTACTCAAGTCATTACAGACAAAGGTCTAGTACCGTCCGACGGAATTAAAAATTAAAAATTCTGGTTATGAATTTTTAATAATTGATTGATTTACACCGTTATGTATTAGCTTGATTATAAAGAAGTTAACAATTGAGGTTTTCAATGTAATTAGGCAGCAGATAAAGTGTAACTACTATGTTTGCTGCTATTATTTTAATTTCCAAGGAAAGTTATCTCAAATCGGCGTGCAATTATGGCAAAAATTTTAGTTACAGGTGCGGCTGGTTTTATTGGTTTTCACCTCAGTAACCGCTTATTAGAAAGGGGAGATGAAGTTTTTGGTTTGGATAACCTTAATGATTACTATGATGTAACTTTAAAACAAGACAGACTCAAGCGACTTTTAGAAAAACCAGGTTTTAGCTTCCATTTATTAGATTTAGCAGACCGGGAAGGCATTCCCAAATTATTTACTAAATCTAATTTTGATCAAGTTGTCAATTTGGCTGCACAACCAGGGGTTCGCTATTCCTTAAAAAATCCCCATGCGTACATAGATAGCAATTTAGTAGGATTTGTCAATATCTTAGAAGGTTGTCGGCATACAAACGTACAACATTTGGTATTTGCTTCTTCAAGTTCAGTTTACGGTGCAAATACAAAAATACCCTTCTCTGTTCACGACAATGTAGATCATCCCATGAGTTTATATGCAGCTACTAAAAAAGCTAACGAATTAATGGCCCATACTTACAGTAGTTTATATGGCTTACCAACTTCAGGATTACGCTTCTTTACAGTTTACGGTCCTTGGGGTCGCCCTGATATGGCCTTATTTCTCTTTACCAAGGCAATTTTAGCAGGACAACCTATTGATGTTTTTAATTACGGTAAAATGAAGCGGGATTTTACTTATATTGATGATATTATTGAAGGTGTAATTCGCGTAGTTGACCACGTTGCCGAATCAAATCCCAACTGGTCGGGAAATACACCTGACCCAGCGACAAGTTATGCACCATACAAAAATTACAATATCGGTAATAATCAGCCAGTGGAATTAATGCACTTCATTGAAACCCTAGAAAATTGTTTGGGAATCAAAGCAAAGAAAAATTTGCTCCCTATGCAAGCTGGTGATGTGTCGGTGACTTATGCTGATGTTGATTCCTTAGTGGAAGATGTTGGGTTTAAACCCAATACCTCAATTGAGGTGGGTATTGAGCGATTTGTGCAATGGTATCGGTCTTATTACCAAGTTTAGTTTAAAAAATATACAGCGCCAATCTCTCTATAGTGAAAGTTGGCGCTGTACGGTTTTATATTTATTCGTTATCCGCTAGGGTCTTTTTCGGCTGACCCTGATATTATCGACATTAATCATCGCCTATTTTTTTTCAACTATGTACTTTCTTAAGTATTTCTTTATATTTACTTTCCTGACCAATTATGGATCTTTATGGAGATTTCTATCTCAGTCACAGGTCCAATCAAAATTCCCATCAATGTTTTTTATTGGTGATAGACGCGCCTAAAATCTCTGAGATCCAGACTTCAATATTGCGGATAGGATGGGAACGGAAGGCAGTAAAATCAGGATGGATAATTGGTTCAACTAAAATAGTAAACATTCCTAAGCGATTACCCGCTAAGACATCTGTAAACAAGCGATCGCCCACCATACCTACTTGATAGGCGGGTAAATTCATTTCTTGTAGCGCTGCTCTAATTTTCCGCCGGGAGGGTTTAGCAGCACCCAGGTAGTAAGGTAAATTCAGAGAACGGGCAATACCACCAATCCTTGCTTCACTTAAATTATTACTAACTAACCACAATGCTGTACAACTACGGATTTCTTCTACCCATGCTTGCAGTTCTGGAAAGGTAGAACCGGCTGTTATGGGTACTAAAGTTTCATCTACATCCAATACTAGCCCTTTCAGCCCATATTTTTGGATTAGATCTGGTGTCAGCGTTAATACTGAACCTGCTAAAATCAAGTTAGGCTCTAATAGATGATTGCGAGTCATAATTTTTGGATAGTTACCTTGAGCTTCTTAAGTATGGAAGTCAAGGTCGACCTTTTACTCCCATACTTAAATTTTGATGCTAATTACTCAACTTCATTAAAAAGATGTTCTTCTAAGAGGGGTTGAAATTTACGGAACTCTTCGGGAGAAAGTAATTCTGGTTCACCCGTTTTTGTAATTCTGGCAAAAAAGAGCAAGGGGTCGAGGGGAGTATAAATTGCATACTCCTGTTCATCATGATAAAAAGTGGCAATTTCCATTAATTGCTCTGGTTCTAAACCGTTTTCTTCATCTTCAATTTCTAAAGTGAAGAACTTCGATTCATCTTCAGGAGGCAACTCACCTGCTACAGTCAAGGCATAAGCAGTATTCTTGAGAATCAGATTTTGCTCAGAAAGCACAGCTTGGGCAGTGCCGAAAATTTCGTCTATGATTTCATCATCTTCCACCAAAACGGCTTCTTCTTCGTCCCCATCAGCTTGCCAAGCAAAAATTTCTATTGGTGCATCTACGGGGAGAAGGAGAACATATTTTTCCCCCTCTACTGAAAGTGTATGCTCAATATAACATTCTAGTGTCCGTTTTAGCTCGTCTGTTAAAATCAGAGAACTTTCGGAATCGTGATCATTGTCTTCAGAAAATTGAGATGAAACCATAGCTGGATTATGGAACTGTAAAAATACCCTTAAATATGGAAATCATTGAACCGCTAAATGATAGCCCTTTTGACATAAATCACTTCCCGGTGTTATGAGGTACGTATCTAGCGGGCAAGATGCCCGCACCACAAGAGTTTTATGATTCAACTTTGTACCTCATCTTCAGCGGAAAACGCTGTGTCTCCTCTTTCTTTCATGAGAGAGGATTCCTTAACGCTTCATTGGGTTGTACTATCAAAATAGTCTTAGCCCCTCAACGTTCGTTTAAAGTCTCCCAATGCCATCAGGCGACTGAACAGAATTCTACCATAATAGTCGAAAAGCCATTCTAGTAGATAGGGCTTGTCTCCCATTTTGGTCAGAAGTGGTTTTCTCCCCAAGCGTTAACTTTCCTCCAGTGGGCGAGGTAGTTGGATTGCTGCAAATTTTGATTGAGTTTAAATCCTGTGTCGTCTAGCTCCCATGAAGATTTTACCTATTCGGAGGTCACGAACTAGAACTATGGAATAGAATCGTATATCTTCAATTGTCAAGGTACAGAGGGTCCGTTAGGCAGCTAGGTTTTTAGACAGGTTAATTACCGTTCCTGTTGTGAAAAGTGTAACACCATTAAGTACAAAGGCGATAACCCTTTACCTACTTTAACCAATCTTTACAAAAGGAAAAACTCTAGGCGGTTAAAACCGCAGGATTCGCTTATATCTCAGTACGCTTTGTGACTGAGTTTTACTTTTACTGAGTATTCTTGTAATATTTTTTATACAATCAAAGTTAAATCCGCTGAAATTGTCAATCAATTGCGTCTAGCGTCTAGCCATTGTTGTAAAATCAAGGCGGCAGCTTTCCGATCAATTAAACCCTTATTTCTTGATGGAGAACGATTTTCAGCTATCAGCAATTGTTCTGCTTGATGGGAAGTTAATCTTTCATCCATGTATTCTAGAGGAAGTTTCAGCGCGTCCGCTAATCTAGCTGCAAATTTTTGCACATGACGGGCTTGAAAACCAATAGAACCATCCATTGAATAAGGTAAACCCACCACCAGAATTTGTACTTGTCGTTCGTTAACTATTTGCTGAATTTTCTCCACATCTTCGACAAAAGATTTACGCTCAATTGTGGTTATACCTGTAGCAATTAACCCAGTTCCATCACATCCAGCTAAACCGATGCGCTTACTACCAACATCCACACCTAAGGCAGAAATAAATGATTTTGATGGCTGTTGATAGATCACGCTATTGTTGCTCCTGGGGTGTATCTGTAGCTGAATCTGATGGACAAGGTGTGTCTATTATATGGGAGTTTTGGTGAGTGAAAGCCACAATGTCCGAGGGGATTGGTATGGGTCTTTCTGGTTGTACCTGCTGTGGTTGCGGTATCCATGACATACCCCCAGGGATAGGTTTCCTGGTTGGTTGTAGTCCCTGTAACATTTCTTGCCACTGAATCCCTTCTAAGGAGACAAATTTTGATTCTCTGAGTTTATGCCAGACTGAGCGAGACATGATCAGGGTATGTTCTTTACGTTTAGCCCCAACGCGCTCTAAATATTCTTCTCTCTCTGGTTGATAGTCAGAAGAAGCCAATTGTAATCCTTGTTGGGGAAAATCTTGGGCAATGCGGGCTAATTGAGACAACAGTTCAGGATACAACCAAGTATAAGCAGGATGTACCGTTAGAGTGGCTATATGGGGCTTTGTCCCTGTGCGATCAAGTTGCACCTGAAAATAACCAATGGCTGCTTTCCGCTGGGGTTCAAAGACATAACCGCTGACAACTTCTGTTTTTGTCATCCATTGCTTGAAGGCCTCACTAATGGCAGCAAAGAAAGTAGTTTTAAAATCATGGGTGTGCCGGTCAAATACTTGCCTGACTAAAGGTGGCATTGATGCTGTATCTAATTGATATAGTAAGGGAGCATCAGCATTACTGACTGGTAAGAGATTGGGTAAATCCGGTTCGGTTTGAATTAATTCTGCTAATAACTGGGGACTAATTTCCCAGTATGTCATTTCTGCCAGACGTTGAAACCCATTGTGGCGATATAGTGCTAAGGCATCAACGTCATTAATATTAACTTCTAATATCCATGTCCGCGCTTCTAAAATTGATTCAAAACAATGGCGCAGAAGTTGTGAACCTATGGACATTCGATCGCCAATTTTTGCTAACATTACCCGGTCAATTCGCCAAGTGCTGCGGGTACGGTTAAAGGGCGATACTTGAATCATTCCTAATAGTACCCGTCCTTGTTCGGCAATATAGCCCCAAAAGCGGTACTGTAAAGGGTTAGGAAACCAACTTAAGAATTTAAGTAATCCGTACCAACGTCGTAGCCATTGCATTTGCCCCATGGCTGCACCAGCTTCTTGGGGAGAAAGATGGGACAACGATTCTTGAGTTAAATGATCAATTCCATCCAGGTCCCTATGTTGGACTGGTCGGATAATAACACTGAGGTGTCGAGGGAGTAGTGAAGTCATTTTGATTCAAGCCGCCATTTAACCTTTACAAAATACGATGATTGATGTAATGCTGCAATCATTTTAATGGTTTTTTGCTCTAAGTTCTTATTTCCAAAGAGTGATTTTCCTAACTAAATATGTAAAAAAATATAAAAAGCAGAAATCGTGAGTGTACCTGTGGGTTAAAAACTACAAGATCTGCCCCTATTCTAGCTTATTTTTGGGAAAAATACCTTTAAATCTAGAACCCTTGGCGAGAAGCGAATTTTTCAAAGTCGGCTTGGGTTTGATGAAGTAATTGTTGACGACTATCTTGTATTGTTTGTTTGCTGTTGGGAACCAAGTTAGGAACTAAGTTACGAGCTTGTAGTGCCATGTGTAGTTGTAAATGAGCAACGTATTCACTTGTATCCTGATTATCTACAGTCGCGCTTGTTAATAGATTTGATTCCATTGCCACTGGGTTCTCCTTGGTGAATTTGGTGTAATTGCTTTACTAGACTAGATCAAAAGTTATCATCTTGTTTACCTAGCTTCTTATTTCGTAATGAAGGGAATAGACAAGAGGGAATATTTTTTCCTAATGATAACCGACTACTGACCACTGACCAATAATTAAACACCATGACTGAAGCAACAGGACTACGTCTGAATACTCAATTTTCAGAAATTTCTCCCAAAATTCATTATTTAGTGGGAATGTCTCAACCAGAAACCCATCTATTTGAGGTAACTTTACACATTGTTAATTATCCATTAGCCGTTCTCGATTTAAAAATGCCTGTGTGGACTCCTGGTTCATATTTGGTGCGGGAATATGGCAGACATTTACAAGATTTTGCGGCTTTTGCTGATCATCAACCTTTATCTTGGTATAAGGTTAGTAAAAATCATTGGCAAGTTGCAAAAAATAATGTTTCACAAGTAACTATTTATTATCGTGTTTTTGCTAATGAATTAACAGTTCGTACAAATCATTTAGACGCAACTCACGGTTATTTTAATGGGGCAGCATTGTTTTTAAGAATCCCCGGTTGGGAAAATTTACCTATACAAATAACTGTAATTCCTGCTAACCCTAAATGGCAAATAACTACTGGTTTACCAACAGTTGCAGAAACCACAAATACTTTTTTAGCCGCAGATTTTGATACTTTGGTTGATAGTCCTTTTGAAATTGGTAATCATCAATTATATAAGTTTGCTGTTTTAGATAAACCCCATGAATTAGCAGTTTGGGGAAAAGGCAATTTTCAACCACAAAAAATGATTGTTGATTGTCAAAAAATCATTGAGGTAGAAGCACAAATGTTTGGTGGTTTACCCTATGATAGATATGTATTTTTTCTGTATTTACTTCAGCAGGGTTTTGGAGGTTTAGAACATAAAAATTCCTGTTCCTTAATTTATCAACAATTTGGATTTCGGACTCAAGATAAGTATGAGCCGTTTTTACAATTAGTAGCCCATGAATTCTTTCATTTATGGAATGTTAAAAGAATTCGTCCTCAAGGTTTAGAAGTATTTGATTATGACCAGGAAAACTATACAACATCTTTGTGGTTTTGTGAGGGAACAACCAGTTATTATGATTTAATAATTCCTTTACGAGCAGGTATTTATAATACCAAGACATATTTGAATTATTTGAGTAAGGAAATTACTAGATATTTAAAAACTCCAGGACGAAAGGTACAACCTTTATCCGAGTCGAGTTTTGATGCTTGGATTAAACTTTATCGTCCAGATGCTAATAGTGGTAATTCTCAAATCTCCTATTATATTAAAGGGGAAATGGTATCACTTTTGTTAGATTTATTAATTCGCGTTCATCATGGAAATCAGCGTTCTTTAGATGATGTAATGCGGCAAATGTGGGAGCAGTTTGGTAAACAGGAAATTGGTTATACTCCAGAACAATTAGTAGCAGTAATTGAGTCTGTAGCGGGTATGGATTTAGGAGATTTCTTTAACTGCTATTTGCATGGATTAGCAGATTTACCTTTTAATCAGTATTTGCAACCTTTTGGTTTACAATTAGTAGAAGAAAAGAATGAAGAACCTTATTTAGGGGTGAATATAAATACTGAAAATGGACGGGAAATAATTAAATTTGTCGCAACAGGTTCACCGGCACAACAAGCGGGAATTGATGCTGGAGATGAGTTATTAGCAATTGATGGTATTAGAGTAGGAAATCAGTTAAATGAACGCTTGAAGGATTATCGAGTCAGTGATTCCATTGATATTACAGTCTTTCATCAAGATGAATTGCGGACTTATTCTGTCATTTTAGCTGCATCAATTCCTGGGAAATATCAACTTAAATCTGTGGAAAATCCTTCCTTATCAGAAATGGAAAATTTTAGAGGTTGGTTGGGTGTACCTTTGACAAGTATTCAGTAATATTATCAGAGAAATTTCTGAATCAGAATCTCTAGAATTAAGAGATTAACGGGATAAAAAAATGCAAAATATAGATAATTAAATCCCGGAAATCTTTAAATATTTTTAATTCTGATTCAAAGAAATTTCTGGGTTATTTATTTTGACTTTTTAATACTCCTGGTTCTTGCTGAATTGGCAAAATATCTAAAGTATCAATTTGGGAACAATATTTCAGGTCTTCCAAACATTCTAAACCTAATAATCGTTGACCATGACTAGCTTGATGAAGTAGTCCTAATAAGTCATTTTGCCATTGGGAATAAAGAGCAATCGCACCAATTGCCTCATCATTACCACTAATTTCTGTTAGGGAACAATTAGTTTGTTGCCAAATACTATGAGCGATCGCTCCAGCACATACTGTATCCTCTAAAGAATAACTACCCTCCCAACCAGAACCAACAATCCAGACAGTTTCCGGTTGCTTTTCCAAAAGAAATTTCACCACAGATGCCCGATTAATTAAAGCTGCTGCAAGGACAATAGGGGCGTTTTGTATCCGTTTTAAAGCCCGTGTACCATTGGTGGTACTGATAAATAACCGTCGTCCTGCAACTAATTCCGCTGTGCAATCTAAGGGTGAGTTACCTAACTCAAAACCAGCTACTTTAGCTCCACCCCGTTCTCCAGCTCTTAATCGTTTTTCTGAAGGCCATTGTTCACTCACAGTCATGAGTTGATCTAAATCGCTGAAAACCTGTACAGCTTCCCCACCAGCGGCTAAAACTGTCGCCATGGTGCTAGTTGCTCGCAGAACATCAACAGCGATCGCGCATTCGGGAACTGTATCAATTGGGGTTAATTCGGGAGTGTGATATATAAATATCTTCACGTGCTGGCTACACCTATTTCATAAGACTGCGGTAATATTCTAACTACTTGATGACCCTAACGGATGATACTATTTATCAATGAATTATATGGAATAAGTCAGAGGTAACAAGTAGCAGGGTGTTTTAAGTGATAATTTACACCCTATTTTATTGTTATTTTGATTAAAACTTGATAGTTGTACCAGCAAAAGCTAAAGTACCCCAACCAATCATTAACGCTAATCCTCCTAATGGTGCAACTGCTCCCCAGGATTTGATACCTGTTAAACTGAGAGTATATAAACTACCGGAAAAAATCACTACACCAATAATAAATAACCAACCACTAACCAAAAGTATAATTGGTGGATTTTCCCAACGACTGATCAAAATGGCAACTAACAAAAGTGCGAGAGCGTGGTACATTTGATAACGAGCAGAAGTTTCAAATATTTCTAAAGAGCGATCGCTAATTTTTTCCCGCAAAGCATGAGCACCAAAAGCGCCTCCAGCAACAGACAAACCGCCAAAAATCGCGGCTATAGTTAAAAAAAACTGTGTCATCTGACCTATTAAACATCAAAATGATATGATACAGCCTTTTATTCAGTCTGAATTTATGGTAATTTCAACTCCCATGTAGATAGCTGATTCAGTCCATGCCCATAAGTCAGATTATATTGCAACGGAGTAATACTGATGTATTTATTTTGAATAGCATGAACATCGAGGGGAATGTGAGTTGGTAAATTTAACTCTAGGGGTGGTTCTACATCCTCTATCACCTCTCCAGTTAACCAGTAATAAGTTTTACCTCTAGGGTCAGTTCGCTGGTCAAAAACATCTATATAGCGTCTAACTCCTTGTCTAGTGAAAGTGACACCAGCAATTTCCTCCCAAGATAAAGGCGGAATATTAACATTAAGTAACATTAAATCTGGCAGAGGTTCAACAGCGATTTTAGCCACCAGAATTTCGGCAAAATTAGCCGCTGGTTGAAAGTCTTTATGAGTATGACTAGTTAAACTAAAAGCAATGCTAGGAATACCTTCTATCAAACCTTCCATTGCGGCCGAAACCGTCCCAGAATAAAGAATTTCTGTCCCTAAATTTGCACCTTGGTTAATTCCAGACAGCACTAAATCCGGTGGAGAATCTAATAAAGCCCATAATGCCAATTTTACACAATCAGAAGGCGTACCATCACAAGCCCAAGCTTTAATTTGAGGATCAAAACCCGATTCCACTATTTCAGCCCGAATTGGTTGCATCAAAGTTAACCCGTGTCCAGTTGCTGATCGCTCTCGATCTGGACAAACTACAGTCACTTCATGACCCGCAGCGGCCAAGGTATTGGCTAAGGTGCGAATACCCAAAGCAGAAATCCCATCATCGTTACTAATTAGTAATTTCATTATGTCAGTTGTTAGTTGTCAGTGGTCAGTTGTCAGTGGTCAGTTGTCAGTGGTCAGTGGTCAGTTGTCAGTGGTCAGTTGTCAGTGGTCAGTTGTTAGTTGTCATTAGGAAATAATATTACCTGTAACCTGTAACCTGTAACCTGTCCCCTGTTCCCTATTCCCCTTTCCCTGCTATAGACTAATGACTAATCACCAATGACCAATGACTAATGACTAACAATTTAGAGGATCAACTTTTAGCATTACGCCAGGAGGGAGAAACAGCCATAGCCGCCGCTGATACCCTAGAACGCCTAGAAGAACTCAGAGTTAACTATTTAGGCAAAAAAGGAGAATTGGGGGCGTTATTGCGAAGCATGGGGCAAATGAGTGCAGAAGAACGTCCCAAGATTGGGGCGATCGCCAACACAGTCAAAGAAGCCATTCAAAACAGCCTAGACCAGCAACGCACATCCTTAGAATCCGCTCAAATTCAGGAACAGCTAGAGGCAGAAACCATAGATGTCACCATGCCCGGTATTTACCGTCCCCAGGGTCGAATTCATCCCCTCAATGGCATTATTGACCAAACTCTAGATATTTTCGTCGGTATGGGTTATACTGTTGCCCAGGGATCGGAAATGGAAACAGACTACTACAATTTTGAGGCGCTTAACACTCCTCCAGATCATCCAGCCCGTGATATGCAGGATACCTTTTATTTACCAGATGGTAATTTGCTGCGGACTCATACCTCCTCAGTGCAAATTCGCTACATGGAAAAAGAAGAACCACCCATTCGAGTTGTGGCCCCAGGTCGAGTATATCGCAGAGATGATGTAGATGCGACCCACTCAGCAGTTTTCCATCAAATTGAACTTTTAGCCATAGATGAAGGACTGACATTTACAGACCTCAAAGGAACTGTAAAAGTATTTTTACAATCAATATTTGGTGATTTACCAATTCGTTTTCGTGCCAGTTATTTTCCCTTTACTGAACCTTCAGCCGAAGTAGATTTACAATGGAAAGGACGTTGGTTAGAAGTCATGGGTTGTGGGATGGTTGACCCCAATGTATTAAAATCTGTAGGTTATGACCCCGAAGTTTATAGCGGATTTGCTGCTGGTTTTGGTGTAGAACGTTTTGCTATGGTATTACACCAAATTGATGATATTCGCCGTTTGTATAATAGCGATTTGCGTTTTTTACAACAGTTTTAATTATTTACAGCGTTTTCCACTGAAGATGAGTTACAAAGTTAAATCATAAAACTCTTGTGGTGCGGGCATCTTGCCCGCTAAATATATACTTCATAACATCGTTGATCAAATGAAGATGAGTTATAAAACTCTTGTGGTGCGGGCATCTTGCCCGCTAAATATATACTTCATAACACCGTTGCTCAAATGAAGATGAGTTATAAAACTCTTGTGGTGCGGGCATCTTGCCCGCTAAATATGTACTTCATAACACCGTTGCTCAAAATCCCCCTATCCCCTAAAATTAAAAATGCTGCGTTATTCTTAATCATGTCTGACTCCCAAGTAAGTGCTGCTGTTGCTAAACTCTACGATACCTACCCATTCCCTCCCGAACCCATACTAGACGAACCACCACCAGGTTACAATTGGCGCTGGAATTGGTTAGCTGCTTACAACTTCTGCACCGGGAGAAAACCACAAAATCAACATATCCGCATCTTAGATGCTGGTTGTGGTTCAGGAGTAGGAACGGAATATTTAGTACATCTTAACCCCTACGCGCAGGTAGTCGGAATAGATTTAAGTGCTGGTACATTAGAAGTAGCAAAAAAACGTTGTCAGAGTTCCGGTGCTGATCGTGTAGAATTTCATCACCTGAGTATTTATGATGTAGACAAGATACCAGGACAATTTGATTTAATTAACTGCGTTGGTGTGCTTCATCATCTACCAGACCCCATTCGTGGTATTCAATCATTAGCGAAAAAACTCGCCCCAGGTGGATTAATGCACATCTTTGTCTATGGAGAACTGGGAAGATGGGAAATACAACTAATGCAACAAGCGATCGCTCTCCTACAAGGTGATAAACGCGGTAACTATCAAGATGGTGTCCACATTGGCAGAAAGATCTTTGCTTCATTACCAGAAAATAACCGTATTGTCAAGCGAGAAAAAGAAAGATGGGCAATGGAAAACCAGCGGGATGAATGTTTTGCTGATATGTACGTACATCCCCAGGAAACTGATTATAATATTGATACATTATTTGCATTAATAGACGCTGCTGGTTTAGACTTTGTGGGGTTCTCAAATCCTGGTTTTTGGCAATTGGAAAATTTGTTAGAAAAAGAACCGGAGTTAATTGAGCGAGCAGCAGAACTCACAGAACGTCAACGTTATAGATTGGTAGAATTACTGAATCCCGACGTAGCACATTATGAATTTTTTCTCAGTCGTCCTCCCTTACCCAAAACCGACTGGTTAGCAGATAACAGATTATTAGCAGCTATACCCGAACTTAACCCCTGTATAGATGGTTTTCCCAGTCAATGTATATTTAACTATGATTATCAAATTGTTAAGTTATCAACAGCAGAATTTGAATTTATGCAAAACTGTGATAGTAAATCTACCGTAGCAGAGATTTTAACCAAAGTGGAATTTAATTTAGATGGAGTTAGACATCTTTGGAAACAACATCTCATTTTACTGACACCCGGTTAAGTAGAAGAAAACCAACTTTGGGGAAGTTCATCTACATCTTCCACCAAAAAATCTTGATACACCCAGACTCGAGAAGCATTGTAGAGATCACTAAGAATAGGTTTTAATGCACCATTTTTATCCCAAGGTTGAAGATCAGAATCTAGTTCACAGAAACCTACCCATGAATGTTCTTGTTGTTGCAAATCCTCAGCCCTGACAAGGATTGCAGCCAATACAGCCAGATCATAAGGTTTTAGGGAAGTATCCATTGCCCCAATATAAACTTGCCGTTCTAGCATAGATTCTGAAAGAGGAAAAACATTCAAATTTGGATGTTCAGCTAATTCTATCAATCTTTCTGGAACTTTCGTTAGTTCATTAGCAACTAATCCATCAAACTTATCAAAGACTCGAAACGCTGCATTAGCATCTTCTGTAGTCATTTTTCCTTGTCTTTTAGCCCATTGGACAAATTTACGTAAATCTTCAGAACGAGAGCGTGGAGTGAATCGTCGAGGTATAGTTTCACGCGCTTCTGTTAGGCAGATAGCAGGTAGATATAACTCAAACTCTCCAGTTTCCGCTAGTGAAAGCAATTGAGATGCTTGTTGACTCTGTAAATGTGCAGGCGCAACAATATCTACCACCCAGTTTGTTTCCACAAAAACCGCTTGAGGCTTCATTTTACAACTTTACTCCACGCCCTGGGTCCACCAGCCCTGATTTCACCAAATCGCAGAAGATTGATTATCCGGCCACCAAACAAATTTCTCAAATCATCTGGTAAACTGTCTACATTAGTTTGAAGTTTCAATTTCTCTAACCATCGCTGAACTTGTGATTCAAACTCAAGGTAATCAAGGTAAGGGTTTCCCCTCCATTGCTCATCTGCTGGTGGTAATAAGTAACTTGGAAGCTTTGCTTCACCAACTACGCGAATTGATGAACCATGAGAGTCATCAAAAGAATCTTGGAGAACAATAACACGCTCTCCTGCCACAAGTAAGCCAATGGAGCAACCAAATTCAACCATTGAGCCTTTAAGCTGATTAATAATATTTTTAGAATTGTTAAGATGGATATTAACATCATTAAGTTTTATTTCAACAATAATCAAATATTCTCCATCTGGACTGGTGACAATAATATCTGGATGTGATATTTTTTCCATAGAAATGTCGAATTTGAATTCATGAAAAGCTGTGATGGTAAAATTACCGTAGCAGAGATTTTAACCAAAGTGGAATTTAATTTAGATGGAGTTAGACATCTTTGGAAACAACATCTCATTTTACTGACACCCGGTTAAAAGGTGCTTTACTTCGTAAAGTATAACTTAGAATTTTATTGCTGGCAAAACTCTTACCGGACTTTCTTTAATACTAATAAATCCACAAATATTCGTAATTATCCGCCCTTATGTACCGATATTTAATTTAAATCCTTCCTGAGCAACTTTAAATATCAAAACTCTGTCAATTAAATATCCGTTTTAGGATACAGCAGTTCCCGGCATCTATCAAGCAAGCCGAATATACTGTATTTTTCCTTTTGCCTGAATAATACTTTTCGGAGCTTTCTAATGGTTAATTCTCGTCTTGTTGCCACACTCTATGTTAATCCTGTTACAGGAAAAGATACTAATAATGGTTCTCGTCCTGCTCCCTTCAAAAGTATGACCTGCGCCCTCAAAAAAGCGAAAACATCAACAATTATACAGTTAGCCAATGGAACTTATAGCACAGCTAACGGTGAGATATTTCCCCTAGTCATTTCACCAGGAGTCTTAGTAGTAGGAAATGAGGCAAATAAAGGTGAGGAAATTATCATTTCTGGTGGTGGGGAATATCAAAGTCCTAGTTTCGGGGCGCAGAATATCACTTTACTATTATTAGGTGATGCCAGTCTTTTAGGTGTGACAGTGATTAATCCTACAACTAAAGGTACTGGTCTGTGGATTGAATCATCAATACCCACCGTAGCCAATAGTACATTTAAGAACTGTACCAGAGAAGGAATTTTTACCACAGGTAATGCTAAACCAGGGATTGTAGATAATTTGTTTATTAATAATAAAACAGGTGGGTTAGTCATAGCTAAAAATAGCAAAGGAGAAGTATTGCGGAACGTATTTGAAAATAATCCCCTAGGTATAGCAGTTAGTGATTTTGCAGCCCCTCTGATTGCCAATAATAGACTTTCAGCCAATGGGACAGCCATTGCCCTATCTCGTGATGCTAAACCCGTATTACGGCGGAATCTCATTGCTGGTAACACCCAAGGAGGCCTTTCAATTGCTGGTAATGCCATTCCCGATTTAGGTAGTCCCCAAGACCCCGCAGACAACATTTTTCGAGAACAGGGTAAATTTGATTTACAAAATGTTACAGATCAAAAAATCACCTCCGTTGGTAATCAATTAAGTATTACTCAAGTAATTGGGGCGATAGACCTTCTCGCTGCTACCGCAGATACTCCCAGTCAAACGGGAATTAGCAGTAGATTTGCTGATTTAGAAGGACATTGGTCCGCTGCTTTTGTAGAAGCTTTGGTTAGTAAAGGTTTTATTGGCGGCTTTCCTGAGGGCACGTTTCAACCAGCTACACCGATTACCCGCGCCCAATATGCGGCCTTGATGACAAAGACATTTGAACTACCTGAAAGTAAGCAATTAGATCAATTTAAAGATGTTAAATCAGACTTTTGGGCGGCCAAAGCCATAGCCAGTGCTGCCGATAGAGGCTTTTTAAAAGGCTTTCCCGATGGCACATTTCGACCTAGTAATAATATTACCAAAATCCAGGCCTTAGTGTCCATTGTCAACGGTTTAAACTTGAGTGGTGGTAATCCTAACGTCTTAATGGTATACCGAGATCGCGCCCAAATTCCCAGTTACGCTACCAATGCCACTACCGTAGCTACACAAAAACTATTAGTTGTTAATTACCCGCAAGTAGATCAATTAGAACCATTGCGGGAAATTACCCGGGCTGAAGTGGCAGTTTTAATTTATCAAGCATTGGTGGCCACAGGTCTAGAAAATCCTCTCCCCTCTGCCTATATTGTCAAACCAGAGACAGAGATTCCCTCCTTTTCCGATATTGTCGGCCATTGGGCAGAACCATTTATTCGCGCTTTAGTTAGTATGAACTTAACCCAGGGTTTTACTGATGGTACATACCAACCAGATCAAGTTATGAGCCGTGCCCAATACACAGCCTTAATTGCGGCGGCTTTTAATCCCCCAGCTAAACGTCCGTCCCCAGAATTTACAGATATAGCCAAGGATTTTTGGGCAGCTAACGCCATTGAAATAGCAGCCAGAGGCGGTTTTGTGGGCGGATTTAGCGATCGCACCTTCCGTCCTACCCAAAACGTCCAACGACTACAAGTCATAGTCTCCTTGGTCAACGGACTCGGACTTGCGGTAACTGAACTACCGGCAGCTGCGCCTCGCTATCAAAAAACCTTAACCTATATTGACGAAGATAAAATTCCCGAATATGCCCGGACAGCAGTTACTATCGCTACCCAGCAAAGAATTATTGTTAATTATCCAGATCCCAATTTACTAGCACCGACCAGAGAAGCCACCCGTGCTGAAGTTGCAGCAATGGTATATCAGGCATTAGTAGCTAGTCAACGCACAAAAGTTATTAACTCACCTTATGTTATTTTGCATATCAGCAATTGACGATTAGAATGGAAAACACGGCCTATCAGTTTTGCAACTTGTGAAAAAAACTCATGTAGCTAAAAATACGTTAGGCTAGATGCGATGGGTGAAATGTTTATACCTATTGCCTATAACTCACAACCCATGTTAACAACAGACCCAATCACTCAAACTTTTGCCGTTCCCGCGGAATTAGCAGTTAAGTTATTAACTCACTATAGCTTTGATCTGAATGGATACAATGTTAGTGAATTAGTTAACCAATGGCAATCCGCATATCCTCTTCATTGGTTACATTTAGCAGTTATTGAAGCTTTGTATCAAGGTCGTTATAAAGCCATTTCTGTACAGCAGATCTTGACCTTTTGGCAACGAAAGGGAGAAACAACCTATCATTTCAATATGGAATTTGAACGGATGATTTGTAGCAAATTCCCTGAACGCCTCACTTCTGCGTCTCTACCAATTTTACCAGCCACCAAACAGGAAATCAGGATGGAAGAATATAAACATCTCCGGTTATTACCTGCCCCAGTTAGTTATAAGTATCAAATAAATAATAATTTACAGCCAATTGAGCAAATTCCTCCCCAATCTGTCCCACAGATGATGCTATCACCAACTGCCAATCATCCCCCTATTGGTCAGTTTATGCCCCAAAGGAGCGACTGTACTGAATCTTTCACGTCTAAGCTTAAAGCCCTCACTAGTGAAAGTTTGGAGCTTGTTTTTTAGTAAGTTATCCATTGTCCGTTATGAATTAGGAATGACGAATGATGTACAAAACATTAAAAATGGAGTTTGAGAATGGTTTTAGACCACAGTCACATACAGCAAACTGTTTATCGCATTTTAGACGCTAATTTAGATCGCGCTCGTGAAGGTCTGCGAATTATTGAGGAATGGTGTCGTTTTGGTTTAAATAATTCCGAATTTTCAAGTATATGTAAACACCTACGCCAAGAGTTAGGGATTTGGCATACTGTGGAAATTCGAGCAGCAAGAGATACACCGGGAGATCCAGGAACGGATTTAACTCACCCTCAAGAGGAAAAACGGGTTGATATTACATCTCTATTACAGGCTAATTTTTGCCGTGTCCAGGAAGCGTTGCGGGTATTGGAAGAATATGGCAAACTTGATGACGGGAATATGGGGATAGCTTGTAAAAAAATGCGTTATCAGGTTTATACTCTGGAAAGTAATTTGATGGGTTATCAACGTCATCAGTTATTATGGCGATCGCATTTATACCTGGTAACCTCTCCTGTAGATAATTTACTGGCAATTGTGGAAGCGTCCCTTCAAGGTGGATTAACTCTGTTACAATATCGAGAGAAAACCGCTGATGATTCTCTGCGTTTAGAACGGGCTATGCAGCTACGGCAGTTATGTCATCATTACGGTGCTTTATTCATTATAAATGATCGAGTAGATTTAGCTTTAGCTGTAGATGCTGATGGTGTCCATTTGGGACAACAGGATATACCCATTGCTGTAGCGCGTCAATTACTAGGAAGTCAGCGCCTTATTGGTCGCTCCACCACAAATCCGCAAGAAATGCAAGGGGCAATTAGCGAAGGTGCGGATTATATTGGTGTGGGACCTGTGTATGAGACACCAACTAAAGCGGGTAAAGCCGCAGCGGGTTTAGAATATGTTAAGTATGTTTCTCAAAATTGTCAAATTCCTTGGTTTGCGATTGGGGGAATAGATATGAGTAATTTAAATGATGTCATGAATGCGGGAGCGCGACGGGTAGCTGTAGTGCGATCGCTTGTCCAATCGGATCAACCTACTCTAGCAACTCAATATTTTCTTTCTCAACTACACAGAATTAAATAAATTTAACATCAAATTGGCGGTTAGAAACCGCATCTACACAGGTAAAACCTACCTACGTGGGTTCTTAATTACCGCGAAGGCGGACTTTGCTTGTGTAGCCGCGACTTCCAGTCACCAAGGAGTTCCTTTTTATGAGCATATTTCTAATTTAGAAGCATCATTTCGGGGTGCCTTACCTCTTTCTGGTCCCTTACCCGCTTTGCTTTCCGAAGCATTGGAAGAAATATATTATGACCCGGAATGGACGGGAAGCGAAGAAGGAACACCAGAAAATTTACAAATTCCCACCATGCGAGATTTATATGAGAAAATAACAGCTTTATTTGCAACTAAAGATTAATTGGGAATATTTGATCAATTCTATCAAAAGGTATTGAATACAAATAATCAAATTCGTCGTAGTCATTATCAACAACTTTGGCAAAAATTATCTCGTCAGATGAAAAATACTCAACAACAGATAATCAATTTAGCCCAGGTTTTGCGGATATTCAAAAATTAAAGGATAATCTTGATTATGAACAAAGACGTATTACTGATGTTGAGGATTCGTCGTTAAAAGACACTTTAAAACGTCTGCAAAATGAGAAACACGAATTACAAGAGAAGTTAACGGAGGTTTTGAGTTTAGCTATTCAACAAGGGAAAATTAATAAAGTTAAACATGATTTACAAATAGGAGTAAAATAAGTACAATAACTGTAGGTTGGGTTAAGCCATAGCGCAACCCAACATTGTGTAAAAGTTGGGTTTTATTCTTAAACCTAACATTGTGTAAAAGTTGGGTTTTATTCTTAAACCTAACATTGTGTAAAAGTTGGGTTTTATTCTTAAACCTAACATTGTGTAAAAGTTGGGTTTCGTTCTTAAACCTAACATTGTGTAAAAGTTGGGTTTTATTCTTAAACCTAACATTGTGTAAAAGTTGGGTTTCGTTCTTAAACCTAACATTGTGTAAAAGTTGGGTTTCGTTCCTCAACCCAACCTACAAGTTATAAAATTTATAAAATAGGAGAAATTTACTTTGAATATAGCAGTTAAAAATCTGGTTTTGTCTTACGAAACTTTAGCAAATCAAGCGATAAAGTTCAATCAGGCTTATTTACAATTATTGAAAATATATGAAGAACTAATTTTAGCACCTGATTGGTTTTCTGAATTGGAAAAATCTGGAAATTCACCATTAAAGACTGTTGTTTCTATGCAGCAAGAACAAAAGATAATTATATCTAAGTTTCAGGAATTATCAAAGTTAATTGCTAAAGCACAATTATATTTTACTACTAATCTTGAATCTCAAGAATTGGCAAATATTGCCCATGATTGCCAAATAATGATAGATTTTGTAAATACCATAGATTTGGTAGATTTACACGATATGTTTATAAAAATCAAGAAATAATAGAGGTTAAGAATTATGTCACAGATGGAATATAGCGATCGCCAGGATTTAGAAAGAGAAGTTAAGGACTATGGTAAACAAATTGAGACTTTAGGAGAATCGCAAAAAGATTATCAGGAAGACATGGAAAGTCTGCAAAAAAGGCTGAAAATGCTAAAAAGTCAACCAGGAGTTTATGCAAATTCAGATAATAAATTAATTGGTACGGTTGCACTTGCTGACGAGATATTACCTCATATCCAACCAAAATACAGAGTAGCAGTAGAAAAAAGAGTTCATTTAGAAACCCTTGATTTTTCATTAGTCCACGCAGGTGGACTTCGCTTGTGTAGTAGCGATTTGTAATCGCCGTCAACTAATGTCAATTAGCAAATATTATCTATAAATGTAACCCAAACTCCTATAATTTTCATAACCCCTGAATTCAAAGTTTTTATTTATGTCCAATCAAATTCATCTCCAAGTCAATGGAGAAACTCATCATTGTATATCCCCAATTACTTTACCCGAATTACTCCAACAGTTGGGTTTTAATCTTCGCCTAATTGCAGTAGAATATAACGGTGAAATCTTACATCGTCAATTTTGGACAACAACTGAAATCAAAAATGGTGATTGCTTAGAAGTAGTCACCATAGTTGGTGGTGGTTAATTCAACAAACAAGAATAACCAGATTCAGGACTATATAACCAACGATGATAGGTTTTCCTTTTCGCTAATTCCTTACCTTGACGGCCGAGTTTTTCCCGAAGCTGTGAATCTTGACACAAACGATTAAAAGTTTGTAAAACCTCATAACCAGAATCGGGATTTACTAACAAGCCATTTTCTTGATGATGAACTGCATCTAAAACACTACCTAAACGAGAAGCGATTACAGGTTTACCAAAATAACCAGCTTCTAAATAAACCAGTCCAAAATTATCTCTGGTTTGATCCTCATGATAATCTGAATTTAACATAGCGAAAATATCACAAGCTATATAATAACCGGCTAAATCCCGTTCTGGAACATATCCTGCAAAATGTACTCTTTGATCAATTCGTAACCTTTGAACTTGGGATTTTAACTGGGTTTCACAAGATCCTTTACCACAAATAATGCAATGAACATCTACACCAAAATTTAGCAATACGGGAATATTATCAATTATTCGATCAAAATTTTTATATTTAACCAAATTACCCACAGAAAGAATAACTATTGCTGTTTCAGGAATATTGTAACTCTGACGGATGCGTTTACGCAAATCATCAATATGACTAAGACTAGTAGGATTACCAAATCTTTCTGGTCTCACGACTGGGTTAATAACATGAGTGGGTGTATCCAAGCGAAAAGTATTTCTTAAAGAATTGCGAATATAAGAACTATTACAAACAATTCCAGCAGCGCGTTTGAGAGTTAATTTTAATAACCATCTCCACAACGGATTACTAGCTACACTTAATAAATCATTCCCATGTAAATAGATAAAAAAGCGAATTGGTAAAATATAACTGAGTACGAATAATGCTGGAAAATCATACCCATGACACCATTCAATATAGCGGTAATGATAGCGAAAATATAACTTAATAGCCAATAAAAAAGTAGCACTAATATTAAAACCAGTTTGGATCATATTTCCTAACCAGTTATCACACCAATTAGGAAAATTAAACCAACGATAAACGGGAAATTGTTGAGATTTATCAAATTTTTTATCCCCAGGACAACCACCAGCGAGAACAATTACCCGATCTGGATCTTGTAAACAACGATTATAAACATATTCACCAATTACAGCCTCCTCTGGGCAGAATGTTCGGGAAATAACGAGGATATCTGGATAAGCTGTTTTATCTCTAACTTGTGACCCTAGCTGTGATATATTTTCCATAATTAAGCTTGATAAATTAACTGGAATTAGGGCATTATCTTAAATTCTTGTAGGGGTTTAGTATTGCTAAACCCCTACTTTATATAGAAATAGTCAACAAGTATTATGAAAATTGTTAAACACCTAGCGAGCAAAACCATAAATTGATCACCTATTTTGCCGCTAATTATTGTTTAATTTGTTCGGTTTTATCAATACTGGATAAGTTATCTGCATAATCAAATATAGCTATGATTTATTAATGATCTTCCCAAGAGATTACTCAGAAACTACTCGGGAAATTGTTAAATCCAACTATTTCTTCTATAATACTGTAAATATTGTCTATTTTAGTGCCAAAACGCCAGAAAATATTAGTAGTTTTGTAATCTGTGTCATAGCATTTACTGCCAAATAATGATTTAATATTGTCCATTCTTTTTACCTTGGTTGCTTACATGATGTTTATGATTTATCATGGTATTAATTATTGCGTTCAGCCCAGTTTAAAGTTGAATACCCTTAAATGATAATCATGGATATATTGTCCACAATACAATCTATTTTCAAGGTTAATTTCTCAAATTAACTTAACAATTGATAGATAGTAAATGTAAAATTTTTAATTGTTACTTTGCTTACATTGCTGACGAAAACTATAACCCCCTAAAATATAAGTGCTAAATATTCCGTCTCTATCCGGAAAAAATTAGTTAGTAGAAAAATTAGTAAAACTCGTATCATTTACAAAACTATTGTTTAGATACTTGAGCAATACTTATCAGTAACAGGATTTACATCTAAATAAACAAGTGCTAGAATCTTAAATAACAATGTACCTGTCCAGCTATACAATTATCACTATGGCCTCACCGAAGATGAGAAATAATTAATTGTTAATTGATTCCCAAATTTTTTGATAGTCAGGATGTTTGCTGGTACGGTTATCAAGACCAGAAATCTCTCCCTATTTCCTCCCTAACCAAGATCAGAAGCGGTAGATTAGAGATAGCGCACTTCTTCAAAACAGGGGAAGTCACCATAAAAATACAGTTGTTGCCATAAAGGTCTTATGAATAAAAGAATACAAGGATTCCTCAAGCCCCTATTTAAAACGGTCTTTATCATTAGCTTAGTGCTAACTTTGGCCTTTAGTCATGCTAATGAGGCCTTAGCAGCCCGTTCCGGTGGTAGAATTGGTGGTGGTTCTTTTAGAATGCCTACTAGCCGTACCTACACCCCCCGGACAAATATGCCTAGTGGTGGCGGTTATTACGCCCCCTATGGTGGTGGTTTTGGCTTTCCGTTTCTTTTGCCCTTGTGGGGTTTTGGAGGCGGTTTTGGCGGGTTGTTTGGGATTTTAATCTTTTTTGCCATAGGCAATTTTTTAGTCCAAACCTTCCGCCGTGTTACCAGTGAAGAAACGGAAGAAGTAAGTTATAATAGCAACTCTTCTGTGTCTGTCACCCGGTTACAAGTTGGGTTACTAGCTCAAGGAAGAGATCTACAAACTGAATTAAATCACATTGCGGAAATTGCTGATACTAATACCCCAGCGGGAAGAAGTGAAGTTTTACAAGAGGCTAGTTTAGCTTTATTACGTCATCCTGAATACTGGGTATATGCAGGTGGTGGAACTCAACAAGCCAAGTTAAATTCCGCAGAATCTCAATTTAATCGGTTGTCTTTAGCCGAACGGAGTAAGTTTAGCGAAGAAACTCTCTCTAATGTCAATAATCAACTAAAGGCTGTTCGTCAGGAAGCTTTATCTGGTGAAGATAACCCCACCCGCTTAATTAGCCAAGGTCCTGGAGAATATATTATTGTCACTTTATTAGCGGCAACTTTGAGTAAATGTGAAATTCCGGCTATTAATAATGCTGATGATTTGCGTCAAGCTTTACGTCAAATTGGTAGTCTTGGTGGTGAACAACTATTAGCTATTGAAGTTTTATGGACTCCCCAAGCGTCAGGGGATACATTGACATCAGATGATTTGTTTGCGGAATATCCTGATTTGAAGTTGGTTTAATTGAGGTTTAGGGACCAAAACAGTTAGAAGTGACTTGTAATGGAAAATTGCGACATTCGTTTTAAGATTATTTATGTCACAATTGAGGAAACTACCATTTTCAATCCTACTGCTGTACAAGCCCTAACCTGTCTCAGGGTTTGCCAGATGGTCTCTAACAGCTTTCTAGACATTCACTTAATTCGGTTTAATGAAATTAAGGGATATGTATACATTTTGGCAGGTGATGAAATGGAAATTTTAATCTTTCCTGAAGGAAATTGGAGGTTTATTGATGAAACCTAATTTTGCTCAAATGTCGAGGTCTGAATTAAAAGCTTATGTACGGATAAACCACGATGATTTGGAGGCTTTAGATATTCTGGTTAGTCGTCGTACTCCTGATTCAGAAGCTACATGGTATGCGCCAATGGTGACAGCAGAAGGTGTACCAATAGAAGAAAATATCCGGTTAGGGGAACAAGTTATTCAGGAACGAATTGCCTTAGAGCGCGAAAAGCAGTTAATTAGGACTGACATAGAAAGGGAGACGGAATATAACCGTTTGATTGAATATATGATTATTGCAGCAGAAAAATATATAAAACTTCCTTTGATAGAAGAAAAAAACAAAATCAATCAAGAATCTCAGAATCAATAGCCTTTGATAAGGCTATCCTTACTGAAATATTAACTATTTAGGAAACTGTCCTTCTCGCACTTCCACAGCGTAATCTTGTACAGCTTTAGTAATTGTTTCTCGTAAGTTTGTATAAACTTTGGCGAATGGTGGTTGTTTTTCCGAAAGTCCCAAAACATCAGAAGTTACTAATACTTGACCATCACAGCTAGAACCTGCACCGATACCGATAGTGGGAATACGGATTTTTTGAGTAATTTGCAGCGCTAGTTTTGCAGGAATGTGTTCTAATACTATAGCAAAAACACCAGCTTGTTCGAGAGCGATCGCTTCATTAAAAATTCTCTCTCCTGCTTCCGGAGTTTTTCCCTGCTGTCGCAGTCCTAATTGATGGATTGATTGAGGTATTAATCCCACATGGCCCATAACCGGAATCCCCACTTGAACGAGTCTGGTAATAGTTTCTACCATTGCGGGATAACCACCTTCTAATTTTACCGCTTGCGCTCCTGTTTCTTTTAGCACCCTACCAGCAGAGTGCATGGCTTGCGAAATACTTTCTTGATAGGTCAAAAATGGTAAATCTACCACTACTAAAGCATTTTTAACACCACGACGCACAGCTTTAGCATGATGGATCATTTCATCTAAGGTTAGTGGTAAAGTAGTTTCATAACCAAGGATAACAGCAAGAGAATCACCAACTAGAATCAAGTCTACACCAGCGACATCTAAAAGTTGAGCGATCGCATAATCCCAGGCAGTTAAGGCAACAATCGTCCGTCCCTGTTGTTTCCATTGAGTTAATTGTTGGGTGGTAACTGCCATAAATAATTGGTAACTGTCATAAATAACTGATAATTGTCAATTGTTAATTGTTAATTGTTAATTGTCAATTCTTCCCTATTGTACATAGCGACCAAAACCAAAATGAGGTTGAGCTTGACCGACTGAAGGCATTAACCAAGCTAAACCCTCCATTGTTCCTACCCATAATTTATTACCAAGATCTGGTACAAGGGTCAAAACTCGACTGGAAGGAAGTCCAGCTACTTGGTCTAATACTGCTCCTGTATGTGGGTTTAATCGGAATAAACCATTGCTAGTACCAACCCATACACTACCATCTTTGGCAAATTTGACTGATGTAACATTGCGTCCGCGCATGGGAGTTACAGAGCGTAAGACAATACCATTTTTGGGGTTAATAACTAACAATTGATTTGGCATTCCTGCCCAAATTAACCCTTGGGAATTAATAGCTAAAGCTTGGACAGTTCCTCCTGGTAGATTTTGGATTCTCTTCATTATTAAAGCGCTGGCGGTATTTACCTTGACTATTCCCTCTAGAGTCCCAGCCCATAGTTGACCATCAGCATCTAAGGTCATGGTGTTAACACTGACACCGGGCATATTTTTAACAGTGGTCATGATCATACCTTGGTCGGGACTAACCAGGGTTAAACCGGCATCAGTTCCTACCCACAAGTAACCTCGTTTATCAATTAATAGTGATAATACTCGTTTGGAGGGTAATAATAAATTTTGGGCTGTAATTTGACTGGTTTGGGGGTCTACTCTTGTTAAACCTTCATTGTTTCCTACCCATAAACGGCCTAATTTATCTTGTACTAAGGCACTAATTATAATATTTGGTAAACTGATACGAGAAATTACCCTACCTGTATTCGGATCAATACGTGATAATCCCCGCCACGAACCGACCCAAAGATTACCTGTAGGATCTCCTAGTAAGTTACTAATCCGATAATCTACTCGTATTTCCCTTTCTTGTAATTCTCTCTCGTTTGGTAGGGGTTTTACTGTTTTTGGTGGTGGTGCGGCTGGATAGGTGGGGGTAGAATTGAGTTGATTAAGATTGGGATTTTTGTCAATATTACCAGTATTATCAATTCTTTGGGCTGTGGCTGGTGTTACCATGGTCGGTAAAGTTATTAAGCCCAGTAAGGCGGAAATTATTAATAAGTTACTATGTTGGTGAAATAAAGTCACGGTGATATTCCTGCTCATAAAAGTATCCAATTAATGACTTAAAATAACATAAAAAGTTTTGGGTGTAGATAGAAGAAATAATATATTACATACATTTTCAGGACTATCGTTACTCGCTGCTAGTGGGTAGCAAACAGGATACATACAGATGGGGGATATGTGGTTTAAGTAGGTTGACATTTGCGTTAATATAGCTAGGTAAGAGGCAATGGGCAAAATTACCAATTACCAATTACTAATTACACACCTAATAATTTGTAGATAATGTTATTGATAATAGTAAGAACAAAAGCGCCTAAAACAGCACTCCAAATACCAAAACGTAACCGGAAGCCATCTATTAACCAAGCAGCAATACTGAAACAAGCAAGAGCAATCATAAAAGTAAAGATACCAGATAATAAGTCAAAGGTGTCTAAATTTGGTATCACGAACAAAATTTTGAGAACTGGTTTAACTAATGCTGTAATAATACCTAAAACTACTGCGGAAAAAAGTACCTTTTCTGGAGTATCAATTTCAACCCCCAAGGGTAGTTTACTAATCATCCACAAGCTAAAAGCCATGACTAACCAAACAATTAATAGTGTCACAATATCCATTGCCATAACCCCTGAAACGTAAATGGTGATAGCTCCTACGGAATACCGCAGGTATTGAAGATAAATTACCTGGTTGACTTGGTTTATTGATGTAAAAATCTTTGTAGCTTAACCAATTATTTATAAATTAGCAGAATTTCTGACTATAACTGGAATTTGTTCTAGATATCTTTATGTTTCTTCTTTTGATGCAAATGTATATTTGCAAGCGTTAGATCCCTGACTGTTTAAATGAGTCGGGGATCTTGTTTTTCATAACTAATTTAGGATTGCTATATAAACAATACTTGATTGTTATGGTAATGGACAAGGGGTTAAAACACCAATTTTTCGTGTTTATTTACTACCATAGAAAAAGGCAATTTCTTTTTCTTTTAAGGCTGCAAAACCAGCGTCAATTAGCTTTTGATCAAGTTCAACTTGGGGAATATGTTTAGCACCAATACGGACAATTCGAGAACGCATGGTATTGGATACACCACTGCGTTGTCTATTGGCTTCTAAATCCATAACTTGTTTATACAATTCTAACTTGGCTGTGGGAATAGGAGAACCATCAAAATCAATTCCCTGGGTAATTGCTTGATCAATAGCATCAGCACCTGTGGTGGTTTCTGTAGTCATGATAACTCATTTTCAAAGATATTGAACTATTTTACCAGGGAATAGGGAGCTAACAACTAATAACTAACCACTGACAACTAACCATGTCTTTCTTCTTGTTTAATATCTTCCAATGTAGGTTGTAGTACCACTAAATGTAAATTATATTTAGTATCTGCTTGTAAATAACGTTGTTGTAGTGGTTGCCATTCTTGCCACAATTGATAACGATTTGCGGTTAATAGGGTCGTTAACCCACGTAATTCAGTCTCAAGTTCTGATTTAAAGATATTCTCTAACCACCCATGTAAAACTATGTTATCTTGAATCATGCCTAAGATTTCTTGTATATTTTTCACGTCGTGAATATGAGCGGTAAAAGATTCACTATATAATTCAGTAAATAACTCCATTTGGTAGCGGAGACGTTTGGCTTGTTTCCGCAAATTATGTAGAGTTTCAGACTCTGTTTTCAGATGTTTTTCTAATTGGCTGGGTGTCCATTTTGTTTGTACTAATATTTCTGATTTAGCAATTTTAGCACCAATTAACCATCCTGGATGTAAACAAAATTGACTAACTTCTGGTGAGAGTAAATCTGATAATACATAATGAATTGGGACTGATGAAAAAGTTTGATACCTGGGATTTTTTAACCAATTTTCACATTCATTTTTAAAAGATTTATAAACTTGATCTTTAAATATTTTCTGAACATGATCAACTGCAATTTCTCGTTCTTTATCCAATTCTGTAAAAGCTGTTTCTAGATATTTTTGTTCTTTTTCCAGGACATGGGGTTTGTAATTCTTTTCCAGACTTTCTTTGAGTATATCTAAATCTCTGAGACTGCCTAAAGTTCGGGCAAATTTACCAATATTTTTATCAGTAACTGATTTTGGTAAATCTAAATATTTCTCAAATTTACTAACAGCAGTTCTTAACCGTCGCATTCCTACACGCATTTGATGTAGTGGTTCTGGATCTTCATCTTTTTTAACTGCTTTTTCCCATTTTATAGTTTTTGTAAAGTGTTTTTCAATGGCTTGGTGTGCAGTTTCACCGAGGGTTTTGATGGATATTTCTGAGGAGATTTTCATAAATAAAAACAATTGGCGATATTATCTATTTTTTCGATCATATCACTAGAAAAAATCAGTCATTACTCCTATATTTTCTTTTGAAATAGGAATAATAATTTGATATTTGAGCTATTATTAACTCATACTTAATTCCTACTTAAAGATTAGTTGAAATAGCTTGTACAGGGCAGGTAGGAATACATTGTTCGCACACAATACAACGAGATCGCACAAAGGTGAGTTTATATGTTTCTGGATTAATAGCTAGAGCTTCCGTGGGACAAACTCCCGTACATAAACCACAGTCAACGCATACATCTTCATCAATGATAATTTCACCCAAACCCAGGGAAACATGAATATGTTGGGATCTCATCCATTCAATTGCGGCATCTAATTGATCAATATCTCCCAATAATTCTACTACCAGTTTACCAATTTGATTAGGGGCAACTTGGGCGCGGATAATATTCGCAGCGACATTAAACTCCTTTGCTAGTCTGTAGGTAACTGGCATTTGAATCGCACGCTTAGGAAAAGTCAGGGTAACTCTTTTTTTCATTATGTAAGAAAACAGTAAACTAGATGATGAACTAAGTTAATAAGTCTTAATTAATTATGAGTACCGAAGTTCCTGTAAATTCTAGTAATCGCATCAAAAACTTCTTGATTGCTATTGTAGCGATCGCTTTGGGAATTGTCCTCTTCTTAGGGCTTAAAACTGATTCTACATCAGTTTCCCTGATGGACTTGAGTAAAACTGCTATTCCCTTAGAAGTAGCTGTGAGCAACGGAAAACCCTCTCTGGTCGAATTTTACGCCGATTGGTGTAGCGTTTGTCAAAAAATGACCCCCGACATGGCCAAACTCAGAAAACAGTATGAAAACAGCCTAAATTTTGTGATGTTGAATGTTGATAATACCAAATGGTTGCCAGAAATGCTCAAATATCGAGTAGACGGGATTCCTCACTTTGTATTTTTGGGTAAGCAAGGGGAAACTATCGCGGAAACCATTGGTGATATGCCCCGGACTATAATGGCTAGTAATTTAGAGGCCTTAATTGCCGGTTCTACCCTTCCCCATGTTCAAGATAATGGTAAAACCTCCCAATTTTCCGCACCAGTCGCAACAGATGGTAATCAAGATGATCCTCGCAGTCATGGTAGCCAAGTTGTAAATTAGGTGATTGGGGATAAGGAATTGGGATGATTTCAGGTAAAGGATAGGGTTTTAACCGCTGGGAAAATTAAACCGGGTAAGATGGTGTATCATTGTCTTTTTTCTCAAAATTTACCATGGCTACAATTAACGACAACTACCTGAAACTAAAAGCTGGTTATCTGTTTCCAGAAATTGCGCGACGGGTAAATGCTTTTGCACAGGCTAACCCAGATGCGAAAATCATTCGCTTGGGGATTGGTGATGTCACTGAACCCTTACCAGAAGCTTGTCGCACGGCCATGATTAAAGCTGTGGAAGATATGGGCGATCGCTCAAGTTTTAAAGGATATGGACCAGAACAGGGTTATAATTGGCTAAGGGAGAAAATCGCTACCCACGACTTTCAAGCGCGAGGAGCAGCCATAGAAGCCGATGAAATCTTTATTTCCGACGGTTCTAAATGCGATTCTGGCAACATTTTAGATATTTTTGGCAAAAATAACGTTATCGCTGTTACAGACCCCGTATATCCGGTTTACGTAGATACTAACGTTATGGCGGGTAATACGGGAGACGTGAATGAAAAAGGCGAATATGGTGGTTTAGTTTATTTACCTGTTACTGCTGAAAATAATTTTACGGCGGAAATTCCTAGCCAAAAAGTTGATTTAATTTATCTTTGCTTTCCTAATAATCCCACAGGTGCAACTGCTACGAAAGAACATTTGCAAGCATGGGTAAATTATGCTAAAGCTAACGGTTCAATTATCTTTTTTGATGCTGCTTATGAAGCATTTATTAAAGATCCTAGTTTACCTCATTCTATTTTTGAAATAGAAGGTGCTAGAGATTGTGCAATTGAATTTCGTTCTTTCTCTAAAAATGCAGGTTTTACTGGGACTCGTTGCGCTTTAACTGTTGTTCCCAAAACCCTCACCGCTAAAGCTGCTGATGGTTCTAATGTTGAACTTTGGAAACTTTGGAATCGTCGTCAGTCTACTAAATTTAACGGCGTTTCTTATATTATTCAAAGAGGTGCAGAAGCGGTTTATTCAGAAGCAGGACAAACACAAATTCAAGCTTTAGTAAACTTCTATTTAGACAATGCTAAAATCATTCGTCAAGAACTCACAAACGCTGGTTTAAGTGTTTATGGTGGAGTCAATGCACCTTATGTATGGGTGAAAACTCCCCATGGTTTATCCAGTTGGGAATTTTTCGATAAGTTATTAGAAACTGTGAATGTGGTGGGAACTCCCGGTTCTGGTTTCGGTGCTGCGGGTGAGGGTTATTTCCGCATTTCGGCCTTTAATAGTCGGGAAAATGTGGAAGAAGCTATGAAGCGAATTACAGCTAAGTTTACGGTGTAATTCAAGTTTAATTATTTGTGGTGGGTCATTCCCACCCTAATTTTGTTAAACTTAATCAATCAATAATAATAATAAATGCTATGAGTGTAGCTATTCCTGTTTTCAAAGCCGTTAGTCAGATACAATTAACGCCTGGTAGTACAATTAATATTCCAGATATTAGCTGGGAAGAATTTGAGGCGATTTTACAAGAACTGGGAGAAAAAAGAGCTTCACGAATTGCCTATAATCAAGGTAATTTAGAAATTATGGTTCCTTTACCTGAGCATGAAATTTCCAAAGATCTAATTTCTGATATTGTTAAAATATTGTTGAAAGCTAAAGGGATTAAATATCAACCTTTTGGTTCAACAACTTTTAAAAAACAAGGTATAGCAGGAATTGAACCAGATGCTTGTTTTTATATTCAAAATTATCAACAAATGATTGGTTTGCGGAGGTTACAACCTGATCATCTACCACCAGATTTAGCTATAGAAATTGATGTGACATCAAAAACAACTCTTGATGCTTATGAAGCCATTGGAGTTCCAGAATTATGGATATATGATAGTGGTAAATTGGCTATTTATTTGTTGAAAAATGGTAAATATATCAAATCTGATCAAAGTCCTTATTTTGAACATATAGCTATTACTCAGATTATCCCTAATGTGATCAAAAGGAGTTGGGAAGTAGGCAGTTTTCAGGCTTTGGAAGAATTTGCAGTAAAAATATAATCCATATCAATGTTATGCATTGGTATTGTAATGACTCTATTCTCAATAGACAATGGATTTTACCTGGGTAAAACGCAAAGATTGTAAAGTTTTATTGCAGGATTCAACACTTGTGGTATAATTCCAATATGTAATATTTCTCAAAGAAGAAAATTCACATGAAGTTACTACAAGTTCAAGTACCAGATTTCCGCGTTTTGAAAGATGTTGATATTAAGTTTGATAGAAGGTTTGTCCCTAATATCTTTCCTTTAGGAAGTCTCAATGGAGGTGGTAAAAGTACACTTTTACAATTAGTTTTTGTGTTATTACATTGCTGCACAAATCCAGAAAGACACCATTATATAGAAAATTTACTACATGGGTTTACATTTAATAATGATGGTAGTGACAGAGTATTAGCTATTATCAATATTTGGGATGGTGAAAAAGAAGTTGAAATTAAATTTCTGGTTGGTGATTATCCTATTGAAGATATAGCAGTAGATTTAGATGATGAATACCATAATAGAAATGGGATACATCCTCCCGTTTTGCGTGAAGAACACATAATATATATATGTTCTTATTTTTTATCGGTGGGTATGGGTGAAAACCGTTTATTATGTCGAGTTAGTGGTAATTTATATAGATATCAAGCAAAAGATTTGTTAGACGAAATATCAAATAAAATATTCTTAGCTGCTCCTATTACTCAAGTTTTCTTATTTATTTCTCGAGAGTCCAGATACCGATTATTTGCAAAAAATGGTGGTGGAAATTACGATTCAGATTTAAAATTATCTAAATCAAAACTACCAGGATTTTTCACTTATGATTTTGCTCCGGTAGATTTATTAATTAAAGCATTCACAAGTGCTAGAGATGAAGATTTTATAACTGCTATTGAAACTGAAGGTGAGTATGGTAAGAGATATAAAGAATTATTAGCTGAGTTGAATTTATTGTTAGCTAATAAAAAAGTGAATATTTCTACAGATTTCTCCAAAATCACATTCAAGTTAGATACAAATGATGGAAATATTGAACTTTATCCTGAAGATTTAAGTCATGGTGAATTAAAGAGATTGAGTATTTACCTATGGCTAAAATATAATAAAATCGAAGATGCTATTGTTCTCATGGATGAAATTGAAATAGGATTTCATCCAGATTGGCAATATCGAATAATTCCAGATTTAGAGCAATGGTCTCCTAGTAATCAATATATTCTGGCCACTCACTCCTATGAATTATGTCAGGCACTTACACCTGGCCATGTCAGGGAACTAGAACCAAAACTTATCAAATCAGATAAGAATATTTCACTATGAATACTTATCAAGAAATACTCATACAACATTGTAAAAAAATTCTTGGAGATAGAAGAATTAGGAATAAAATTGTTGTTTTATGTGAAGGTCAAGGCAGCATTTTAGATGATAAGACAGTAGCAAATTATGGAAAAATGGAGCAGTGGCACGATGCCTATTTTTATAGAAAATGCGTTCCAAACACATGGACAACATATATACCAATATTTTTTAATTGTAAAGGTAGATCAGATGTTATACAGACCTATTTTAAGCTTTTGGAATTGCATGAAGAAGATGCTCAACAATCTTACTTAAATCCTAATAAGCTATTTGCTATAGTTGATTTAGATTTACAGTCCCAAAATATTGATAATTACCATTTTTCTAATACGGAGGAAATTTTCTTAAATCTTTACCAGCAAGGTCAAGTTAATGAAGAAAATGCAAAAAATCATCGCATTTGGGTGACAGGATTAATTCACAAAGAATCATATTTTATGATACCCGAACTGCAAGAAGTCTTTAATAGTCAAATAAACTCTCCAATGTATAATTGTCAAAGTGTTATTCTTGAAGATATTTATATTACTATGGCAGATGCTATTATTAATAGCAATGATTTAAACAATAACTTATCAACCGTCTCTAATCGCATTAGTCATTGCTCAGGATTAGATTGTACAGATTTAGAAAAGTTGCGCGATTCCTGGAAAGAACAGTTTGAAAATTCTCCAGATGAAACACACAAAAATGAGTTAATTTATGCCTTATTAATGCTTAAAAAAGTTAAGGATAACAAAACTCAAGAGGATTATTGGGAAGACATTAAACCACCAAGTGATTGGACTAATACAGAGGAGGTATTTAGGGATGAATTATTAAGGCAAATAGCTAAATTTTATTCAGAGCAGAGTAATTATGCTAAATATCATATTCCTACTTTTATGCAATTTTTAAAACATTTTTCTACTTTGAATTAATTTCACCCTATTCTCTCCTTTCCCCCGCAGTTCTAATCAATTCCCCTATCAAAGCCACAATCGCAGTCGTAGAAATTAACATCACACTTAAAGCATTAATATCCGGTTTGACTCCCGTTCTAATGCGGCTAAAAATTTCCATTGGTAAAGTATTAGTCCCACTTCCCGCAGTAAAACTAGCAATTAAAAAATCATCCAAACTCAATACAAAAGCCAATAAACAGCCAGAAATAATTGCTGGCATTAATTGCGGTAATAAAACTAAAATAAAGGCTTGTATGGGGGTTGCACCTAAATCTAATGCTGCTTCTTCTAAATGAGGATTAATATTATTCATGCGCGAAGAAACCACCAAACCCACATAAGATAGACAAAATACAATATGGGCAGCGATAATAGTCCAGATACTCAAAGGAATAGCAAAGGCTGCTAAACATACTAACGTAGAAACAGCGATCGCAATATCAGGAATTAACAACGGTAAAGAAGCAATTCCCTGATATAATTTCTTACCAGGAAATTCATAACGCGCTAACCCCACAGCCATTAATGTTCCCAAAACTGCGGAAACCCCCACAGCACAAAAACCCACCAATAAACTATTATATAAACCCGATAAAATCCGTTCGTCACTAAATAATTTTGCGTACCATTCCAGGGTGAATCCTTGCCATTTAGCACTGTAAGGTGACTGATTAAAGCTATAAAAAGCTAGTACCAGAATGGGTAAATACATAAACACAAATACCACCAGGGCAAAAACTGCTGGCCACGAAACACGCGGTTTTTTAATTTGTTTGTATATATTCATGCTGTTTAATAGATGCAATTTTTTATTTGTCGTATTACATGATACTGATTTTTTTATTTCAAGTCAAGTTAAAAATTAGATTATAAATATAATAATTAGATTATGTTTAATTTATTTCTTAAGTATCAGACATTTACATTACCTCAGATAGACAAAAAAAATCAGATATAAAACCAGAAGTGTTGAATGTTAAGATTTTGAGGATTGTGTCCAAGTTGTGCATTGGTATTGGTGATACCAAATTTGATCAATTAATGACTCTATTCTCAATAGACAATGGATTTTACCTGGGTAAAACGCAAAGATTGTAAAGTTTTATTGCAGGATTCAACACTTGTGATATAAAACATAAGATTTAATAGTAATCATAAATAAGGATGGTTTTTGTATTTTTGCCTATTTCTCTGTTAGTCATTTCATTTATTCATCAACTAACTAGAAATAGAAATCTGATATTTTAGGAGATTGACATGAAAATTGCTCAGGTTGCTCCCCAATGGGAAAGAGTACCCCCACCAGCTTATGGTGGTATAGAATTGGTAGTAGGTTTATTAACTGATGAATTAGTCCGTCGAGGACATGAAGTAACATTATTTGCATCAGGAGATTCTTTAACTTTAGCCGAATTAGTATCAGTTCATCCCCGTGCTTTAAGGTTAGATCCTAGTATCCAAGAGCCAACTATTTATGAAATGTTGTTGTTAGGTTTAGTTTATGAACAAGCAGAAAATTTTGATATCATTCACTCTCATGTAGGACTAGCATCACTGGTATATGCTAATTTAGTCAAAACTCCCACGGTTCACACTTTACATGGAATTTTCACTCCAGATAATGAAAAAATTTTTAAATATGGCAAAAAACAGCCTTATATTAGTATTTCTAATTCTCAACAAGAACCCAAACTAGGATTAAACTATGTAGACACTGTTTATAATGGCATTGATGTTAGTAGTTATGAATTTTATCCCCAACCAACAGAACCATTTTACTTAGCTTTTTTGGGAAGAATGTCTCCAGAAAAAGGACCCCATTTAGCAATTGAAATTGCTCAAAAAACTGGTTGGAAGTTAAAAATAGCAGGTAAGATAGATCTGGTAGATTTAGAATACTTTGAACAGAAAATTAAGCCACATATTGACAGTAAGCAAATTGAATATTTAGGTGAAGCTAATCATAGTCAAAAAAATGCCCTCATGGGTGGCGCTTATGCAACTTTATTCCCCATCACTTGGCGAGAACCTTTTGGATTAGTTATGATAGAATCAATGGCATCAGGTACACCTGTAATTGCCATGCGAATAGGTTCAACAGAGGAAATAATTGTTAATGGCGAAACAGGTTTCCTTTGTGATAACATCGAGCAATGTATTAATTCTCTTGACAAAATAAGTAACTTAAATCGTTACGCTTGTCGTCAATATGTGGAAGAAAATTTTAGTGTTCAGCAGATGACTAATGGTTATGAAGCAGTTTATCACAGGTTAATTGCAGAAAAATTAGTGCAACAAAATGGTTTTTTCCGCAATGCTTTAGTTAGTTAACCCTAGGGGTGGGAATCCCCCCAGATTCCCCACTAACTTCCCTGTAGATATTTAACCTCAACCACTGTATGCACATTTCCACGGGGGGTAAAGTCTGTTTTTACAATCAATTCCAAAGGATTACAAGCAGCGACAAAATCATCTAAAATTTGATTGGCTGTTTCTTCATGGGAAATATAGCGATCACGGTAACTGTTAATATAAAGCTTGAGCGCTTTCAACTCTACCACTCGTTGATCTGGAATGTAACTAATATAAATAGTCGCAAAGTCAGGATAACCGGAAAATGGACATTTACAAGTAAATTCCGGTAAGGTAATATTAATATCATAGCGTCTTCCAATACGGGGATTAGGAAAAGTAATTAAATTACCTTCCATAATTTCCCGTTCACCATATTTCATTTCTTGACTTGCTGGGGAATCAGTTTCAGGTGCAAAGCTACTCATGATGTTAGTAAAAAGAAATGCAGAGACTCACAATTATTAACTTAACATTTTTTCACATTTTCCCCAGATTGACAAGTTATTTACAGACAGAAATATTCGGTAAGTTTAAAGCACAAGATCCAAGAATGTTAATCAATTTCTTTTTCCCAGTCTGGGCAATTTCCATCATCTGAACCATGAGGGTGCATACCACAGACTAATAAATTCCCACCATAAACTTGTCCATGATAGTTGCTACAACCAATGCAAGCAATATTCTTTTCTAGTGTAGCTTCTACTTTATACGGAAAACCCGGATCTAAATCTTCTGAGATATCTTCCCAATAAATTCCTAAAATTGGTTCAGTTAAGTCTTGTAAAAATTGTTCGTGCAAGGTAGTGAAAGCATCAATATCAGCCGCAAGTGTGCTTTGTACTTCTTCGGTAACTTCTTCCGTAATCTCAAAAAAAGCGTCTACCATGTCATTTATTCCCAGGAAGAACTGCTCTACTTCATCAGCAACAGCTTCGATCATGCTGATTAAGTCTTTTTGCCACTTTTCCATAAATTATACTCTCAAAGGCTAAAAACATGACGGTTAAAACCGTATGACAGGAAGTTCTAGGGTTAACGGTTGGTAATCGCAAATCAGACTATTTTGGGTATAGCGTCATTTTTCCAGAACTAAATGTCCCCAATACCCAAAGTAAAAAATTGCTTTTATGGTTCGCGTTGCAGCCGTTTTAACTCTTCCTGTAGTTCTAGCACTTGATTACGTAGCTGATCTACATTATCGCCATTTTGTTTATTCTTCTGATTTTCTTTTTGCTCCTCCTTAACAGTTGGTTCTTCATCAACTTCGAGAATTTCGATCCGACGGGGTTCAGAAGAAGCTGTTTTTTCAGGTGCTTGTCCAGATGTTGATTGCTGTTGTGCTTGTCTCATCATATCTTCGACAAAGCGGCGAGCTTCTTCTGTGTTCATCTCGCCTTTAGCTACCATTTCATCTGCTAATTTTTGGACTTGCGATCGCAGTTCGGTTAACTTCCCCCCAGCTTTTTCACTGGCGTAAGAGGCTAACCCCACACCGAGATAAAAAGCTTTTTGTACAATATCTCCAAAACCAGGCATTGCTGCTGAAAGCTCCTAAAAATAAGGCGACCCGGAGACTACGCCTACTGCAAGCATCCCTTATTGCTGCTACCTTCCGGTCCTGACAAGATTTGGGCGTTGCAGTTGCATAGATCCAGGTCTTCCATCATCATAACACTAAAATTTAAAATTGGTGTACTATTCCACAACAATTTGCCATTCAAATAGTTGATAACTGACACAATCGTTGTGTACCAAGGGATCAGCCCCTACTATTGCTTGTGCCTCATCCATTGACTCCGCCTCAAATAACATCATTCCACCACCCTTTTGTGACCAATAACCTGTTTTAGCTTTGTGACCCTTAGTAATTAACTCTTTTACGTAGGACTTGTGGGCAGGTACATATTGATCAAAGGTGGGTTTATCAACCTTACCAGTTTCAATTTTGACAAACCAAGGCATATTTTAGACAAGTATTCTGAGATTAGTAATGTTTCATTTAGTTTAAAATATCATGCTTTGTTATGGTATCCCGGTTAATTCATATATTTTTGTCATTTGTCTAATATTTAAGGTACACCTGCATACTATATACTTAGTGAATAATTAAACTGAATGCAATCCAACCTACCAGGATAAAATTATGCTCAATAAATTAAACTTGGACGAAACTCTCAGACAAGGTGCAACAGGACCAAAAGTTCAACAACTACAAGAAATCTTAACGGTACTGAATCTCAATCCAGGGACAATAGATGGTGATTTTGGTAATAATACTCTCAAAGCCGTCAAACAATTTCAAAGTCAAAAAGGGCTTGAAGCAGATGGTATAGTTGGAAAAAATACTCAAAATGCCTTAAATGATGCTCTTGGACAAGTAACAACAAGCGCGGTATCATCTATATCATCTCCAACTTCTAGCGTTCTTACTTCATCATATTTTGGTGGTACAACTGGAAAACTACCACTTCCAGCAATTCCTCTAATTAAACAATTTGAAGGTTGTTATTTAAAAGCTTATCCAGATCCTTTAAGTGGTAATTTACCTATTACCATTGGTTGGGGTTGTACTAAAAAAAGAGATGGTAGTAACTGGAAATTAGGTGAAAGTATTACTCAACAAGAAGCAGATGATTTATTGATGATTCAGATAGAAAATAGCTATCTCCCACCACTGCAAAAAATTCCGGTTTGGGATGAATTAAATGCTAATCAACAGGGTGCTTTATTGAGCTTTGCTTATAACTTGGGAGCTAATTTCTATGGTGGTTCTGGCTTCTCAAGTATGACTAGAGTTTTGAGAGATAAAAAGTGGGATGAAATTGAAGAAACTTTTCTAAAATACAGGAATCCTGGTAGCAATGTAGAAGTAGGATTAAGACGGAGAAGACAGGCAGAAGCTGACCTATTTTTAACTCCTGTTTAGTTAATAATTGAATATCCGTAGAGAGGTTTCATGAAACCTCTTTACATGACAAGAATCCTATTTAATTACCATTGAGACGCTAAATAATTGTCTCTACTACTCGTCGTTTTGCCTGTGGATCAATAGACTGGGAAACGCTAGAATTAAGGATATTACCATGAAAAAGCTGCATAAATATAAAACTTTCTCTTACTGTTTAGTAATTAAGGATATCAGCACGAAAAAGTTCCATAAATTACTCATGACTATCACCGTCATGATTTCGATATTTGGGTGGAATATTCACAGCACTCCTGTTGCAGCCAAGCCAAATTATCTAGGAAGATGGTACAATGTGGGACTTAGTAATGAATATATTTCTAAATATAGAGTGTTTCAGAAAGATGGTCAAGTTCATGATTACCAAAAGCTGAAAACTGGTCTAATTGGCTCATCTTATAAATGGGATTATCAAGTCCTTTCCAATGGTTCAATCAGAGTTTTTAGTCTATTAAAAGAGACTTGTGTACTAACTAAGATTAATAAAATGCAATGTTACTCTGACGGGAATAGCCTCAGTGATTTGGGACTTTACATAAAAACGTAGTTGCCGTAGGGTGCGTTCCCTAATGCAAGTCCTACCGCTCCACCAATAGATTTTTGGGGAACGCACCATGCACATTGATTGAATCTGTGAGTTTAAGTGCGATCGCCAAATATTATAAAGTACAATAAAAATACTTAAACAAAGGGCTAAAAATGGTCAAATCAACTTTGTACACAACAGCAAAAGTCCTACCAGGAAATAGAATTGAAATTCAATCTCCAGATCTGACTGTAGGACAAACTGTTGAAGTAGTTATTTTGGTTGAAGAAGTTAGTTCTCATTCTTCTACCACCGAAGATATCTCTCCATCCTTAAAACAGCGTCTTGCTTTTCTGAAGTTACCAATGACTGAACGTAGGAATATTCTCGAAAGTCAAGCTGATATAATGCTCTCTCACTATCAACAAGATTCTGAATGGCAAAAGTTAATGGCAGGTGACATCATTGAGTATTAACCCTGATCTGCCAAAACGTGGAGAAATTTGGTTAGTCAACTTCGATCCTACTGTTGGTGCAGAAATCAAAAAAGTGCGTCCTGCTGTCGTCATCAGTTCCGATTCAGTAGGAAAGCTTCCTATCAAGCTTATTGCTCCTATTACAGACTGGAAAACATATTTTTCATCAAATTTCTGGCACGTTAAAATTGAACCTAACAGTATCAATAGATTGAATAAAGATTCTGCAATTGATACTCTTCAACTAAGGGGGGTGGATTTACAAAGGTTTATTCGTAAATTAGGAAGCATTTCTGAAATTACAATGCTGGAAATTATAGCTTCCATTGCTACTGTAATCGAATTTGAGGTCTAACAAATCATTGCACCCGAACGTGTGTTAGATAACTCGTAATAATGTAGTGTAATATCATGTCCGCGAAATTAGTTACGATATGGAATGTGCCGAGTTGTTGTATCCCCAAATATCAGCATTATTTTTATCGTAAGTGTTTAAGCGGACATGATATAATATGAGCGATCGCTATCAAAAATTATCCGCTTTAGCCTTTAACTATTTATTCACGTTATTCACGACATTACCATGAATCACTTATCTAAACTCATTATCGCTGCTACAACCATAGGATCATTTTACTTGCTATGAGGACGCTGAATAATTGTTTCTACTATTCTTCTTTTTGCTTGTGGGTCAATTCCTACTAAACGCACATATTCACCGCTATATTCAGATAAACAAAATTCTAAATTAGAAATAGCATCGGAATGGGCATCAATATTAAAAAAAGAACCGCAACTTTGCCAAGAACCTGTACGGAAACGTCTTTCATCAATGTGTTCAATCCCAATTTTATAACCTTGAGCTAAAATTTGTCGAACTTGTTCTTGAGTTTCTAAACTTAAATGGGTGGGTTGATTAATCACAGGTTTATTAACTGGAAGTTCCGCAATGGGAGCAGTTGATTTATAACCTTTTGGGCGATTCAAACGATTATATTCATCAACTAAATGAGAAATTTCTACCCGTTTTTGTTCGTCTACCATAAATTTACCAGACTCAATTAAATGAGATAAAGTAAAATCTGGTTTGGTAAAAGCTGGGGGTCCTTCTAAACTATTGACAACTCGCAAAGAGACATTTTCAAAACCGATTTGATGGATAAAATTACGAATTTGTTCATCATAAATCCGAGAACGCAAAGCACTAAAAAAGTCAATAGATTGATGGGGAAAAGTATCAACTAATTGGCTAATTTCTCCTTGTGAAAGTCCATCTGGTGCAAAAATTCCGCTGACAATTCCTATCTTATCATCGCGGTTGGGTTCCCAGTAAAATTTATCCATTCTCCCATCACGAATTAATGGAGCATAGAGGGTAGAAAAATCATTACCGGTGACAATAATCGGGACACGACATAAAGGATTTGAATCATAACTTCCCGGTAATTGGACATCTGTGGGATTATCAGCAATATTCATCAATGTAGCATTTACTAATTGAGTATTTACTGTATATTGAGTTCCTTCGTCAAAACGTCCCGCACCTGCATCTAAATCATTAATCATCAGTACGCACATTTTCCCTCGTACCTTGATTAATTCTGCTGTTTCTCGATATCGTAACCGAATTAACCGCGCAGGATCTCCAGCGTCTGGACTTTCTAATTCTCCTCCAGATATTAAAGTTACCCCGATACCCATTTTTTCAAAAACTAACTCGCATTGAAAAGTTTTACCCTCACCTTTGCGGCCATGAATACCTAAAATTAGGGGAACTCGAATACCGGGAATATTTAAAAAGTTTTTGGTGATATGTACTGCAAGTTTATCAAGAAAACTGGGAGCAATGTAGTAACTCATAGAATGTATCCCTGGTCAGTTGTTAGTGGTCAGTGGTCAGTTGTTAGTGGTCAGCGGTCAGTTGTTAGTTGTCAATTGTTAGTTGTTAGTTGTTAATTATCTAAGTCACTTTCGAGAACAGAAGCTAAAACTTGTTTTGTATTAGTTTTAAATTCTGTCACATTCACACGATTTAAAAACCAAATTGATATCAACATTCCTACAGCTTCTAATCCAAATACCATGCCATAAGCTAAGACTAAATTATCTGGTAATAACTTACGACCTATATCTAAAATAGCACCACCAGTTACAGTTGCTATGCCTCTAGACATAGACTGAGCAAGTCCCCAAGCGCCAATAAATGTACCTGCGGCTTCGGCAATTGTTAAGTCTAACATTAAAGTAACCGCTGCGGTAGTGACAAAACCAGTCGCTAAACCAAATAAAACTAAAGTTGATTTCAGTATAGACGGATTTGCGGAGAAACCGGAACAAGCTATTAATAATGCCGCAAATGCGACTAAAATACAACCTAATTTTATAGTTCTGCGTTTACCTAACCGAGGGACAATGAAAAAACCTGTAATTCCGTAGGAAATTAATATCCCTGTACCGTAAAAAACGTTGAGTTTGGTACTTTCTGCTAAGGACATTTTAAATACTTGTCCCGCATAAGGTTCTAAAATAGGATCTTGCATAAACAAGCTAATAGTCATCACTAATAAAAATGTGAAAAATAAGCCTGTTTGTGGACTAGCTGTTAAAATTTTCCAAGCACCTTTTAAGGTAATACTATCTTCCCTATTTCCTGGGTTGACACGATTAAAAAATCGGGAATATTTTTTTTCTACCCCTACAGTGGCAATAATTGCTAAACTAAAAACTATGCTCGGAACAATCACAAATAAACGATTAATTGCCGCTTGTAAAGTTTCTATGGGTGCATTTGCAGTTAATTCTTTTAATATCGTAGAACTGATAATTGCTCCAATTATAATTCCTACCATTAACATTGACCAAACAATTCCGACAACTTGAGAACGGTTATCTTCTTCGGAGATATCAACTAATAAAGCTGCAAAAGCTGTACCACTAGCACAAATTGCTAAACCGTAAATTGCGAAAACTAAACCCAGAACTCCTGTCCAACCGATTGTTTGGGTAGTCCATACCCACCTATCACCAATATTAGCGCCATTTAACTGCCACATTATTTGTACTGCTAAAAATGCAGCAATGGCAAATATTCCTGCTCCTACCCAGACATAAGCTGTACGATGATAACCTAATAAGGGTTTATTGTCGGATATTTGTCCAAATAAAATTCTTGTTGGGGCTATAAAATAGGGTATTGCTAATACTAAACTACCTATAGTTGCTGGAATTGCGATTTCCTGAATCATGACTCGGTTCAGTACACCCAAAGTCAAGATAGACATCATACTTAACCCCATTTGAAATAATCCTAGCCGAAACATGGTCAAAATGTTGACTCTGGGGATAGATAAGGATTGATTTGCGGTTGCAAAAATATCATCTGTTGCCATAACTGCTTTTTTGTATTATTTTTTAGATAGTAGCATATTATGGATATTTCAAAAAGCGAACTGTGTTGTAATTTAATTAAAATATAATATTCACCATGAATGATTTATCAATTACCATTACTAAGTTATTAGATACAGATTTGGAAGAATTGAGGAAAATTAGTCAAGAAATTTGGTATAGTCACTATTGTTCAATTCTCAGCTATGCACAAATTGAGTATATGTTATCTAAAATGTATGCCAGAGGAGTAATTGAAAATGAAATTTATAATCAAGGAATATTTTATGATCAGGTATTACATAATTCCAAATTAGTCGGTTATTTATCTTATGGTTCAGAAACGAGGGATAATATTAGTTATTTAAAACTACATAAATGTTATTTATTACCATCATTACATGGTTTTGGTTATGGTCAAAAGATGTTATTTCATGTATACCAAAAAGCGCGAATTATGAACTTAAAGCAAATAATTCTCAATGTCAATAAAAAGAATGAAAAAGCCATTAAAGCTTATTCTCGATTTGGTTTTAGAATTATTGATAGTCACATCAAAGATTTTGGTAATGGCTTTGTCTTGGATGATTATATCATGGGTTACGAACTTTAAAAGAATGATGCGCGGATTTCCCTGAATTATTTATTATCATTAATTCTACGTTACGCTGTTATTGATTATTGTTGGGTTTCCTTACGTCAACCCAACCTACTAAATTACTGCTGTCATTTTAATTTTACCTGTAATAATTCGTTGAATAGTAGGATAAGTTAAACCTAAATTAACAGCTAAAGTATTTTCGCTGATGTCTAATTCTTCTAAAAATTCATATTTTAAAATTTCACCAGCATGGGGATTATGTAGTAAGTTGTTTTCTATGACATTTTCTCCTAATGGTAATCCACTATTTCTACATTATAAGCATTTCCATTTTCCCATATAAAACAAATTCGCCATTGCTTTAGTGAGATCATTTTTTTATGAAACTATTTGGAAGATATTTATTAGTTTCAAGTGAAGGCTTTTTTTAACTCCCATTTACTACAACATTATTTAATTGGGAGTTTTTTCTTTCTTGGCTTCCTTTATTTCATGCAACCGCCAAGCATAATCATTAAAAGTATCATCACCTGCTTGGGCGTAAAATTCAGCAACTTTATCAGCATTAACTCGATGTTTTTCCCAAGTTTTACCTATAGGATCAACCTCTGTTAAATTTGGTATATTTTGATTCTGTGGGTTGATACAATAGCTCATTTGCTAAAAAATATTCTGAGTGAAAAATCTCTATTTACTTCTCAATTGCAACTCTTTTCTAGAAATATATAGTATTTGTCAAAACAAGAAAATTCCCAAATTTTTAATAAATTGGGAATCTCTGTATTTAGATAAAATTCACCTATTAAGCAAAGCGAATTTTCAGATAATCATCTTCCATTTTTGCCCCTGCTGGTTGCAGTGCAGCTAAAGCTTGAGGTAATACTAAATTACGGCGATGATTACCAATAGTAATGTTTAATTCATCTCCAGATTTACTCAGTTGAACTTGGCTTTTGGGAATATTTGGTAAATAGAGTTCTAAACTGTATTGGTTATTCTCTTGGACAACTCTGAGAGTAGTTTCTTTATAATAAACTTGAGTCGGATCTTCATCTTTGTAGAGAGTTTCTTTCAATCTTTCCAAAGCTGCCAAACCACACAATTCTTCAGAGTATAAAGGTACTTCTTTCACTGGCAAAGGTAGGAAATTGTCATGAATTTCTTGACGGTATTGTTCTTGATTTTCCTTCCACCTTTGGAAAAATGGATCTGTAACTTCTTGGGGAATAATTCGGTTAGCAATTACCAAATCTGTCGCTACATTATATAAACTCAAATAGGCATGAGCGCGAAGAGACTCTTTAATTACCATTTTTTCGGGATTGGTAACTAGACGCACAGAAGTTTGTGTATTATCAGTTAAAACTTTTTCCAAAGCTTCAATTTGCTCATAAAATTCATAGGGTGCGTCCATTACCTCCTTATCTGGTAAAGAAAAACCAGCAATGGGTTTGAAAAAAGGTTCTACCAGCGGTCTGAGGGCAACGGAAATATTTTGAAATGGTTTGTAAAAACGACGCATATACCAACCACCAACTTCAGGCAAACTTAACAGCCGTAATGCCGTACCAGTGGGGGCAGAGTCAATAATTAAAACCTCATATTCGCCGTCATCATAATGACGTTTCATTCTCACCAAGCCGAAAATTTCATCCATACCTGGTAAAATTGCTAACTCTTGCGCTTGAATGCCGTCTAAACCTCTGGCCTGTAAAACTTGGGTAATATAGCGTTTCACAGCCCCCCAATTACCTTCTAATTCTTGCAGAGCATCCAATTCTGCACCCCATAAATTAGGACGAACGAGGCGGGCATCATGTCCTAATTCAATGTCAAAGCTATCTGCCAGGGAATGGGCGGGGTCTGTGCTTAAAACTAATGTCCGATATCCCAGTTCTGCACAACGGAGTCCAGTGGCTGCGGCAACGGAGGTTTTTCCTACGCCACCTTTCCCTGTCATTAAAATTACTCGCATCAATGATTCCTTACTGCCTGAAGTTTATTTACATTTATTTACATTATGATGGTTTTTTCCCAGAAATGAAATGTTGCTTAATTACGTCTAAACGGGAACAGTGCCAATAATCAATATGGGAAACAATTAAACCCTCGGCATTCAGACGTAATTCACTCCAACCAGAAACGGAAATATACGGTTTCCAAGGTAATGGAGAATGCCAACTCATTGTCCATTCAGTTTTAATAATTTCTTCCTCATGTTGAATATCATGTAAATCTAGTTTGAGATTGAAGAAAAAAGTTTGAATGAATTTAATCATCCATTTATAAAGTTCAATTCCCCGAAACTTGAAAACAGCATCTTGAAAATAAACATCCTGGGCATAAATGCTGTAAGTTTGATTTTCTGGAAATCTAGCATAATCTGATTTAATGATTTCGATAATATTCATAAATTAAGAATAGTAGGAGTCAGGAGTTAGGACGCAGAAAAGGTTGATTACTTATTTACAAAATTACCAATTACAGTTTGTAATTTTACTCTTGCACAATCTCTTTCTTCTGTGGGTAAACAGGATAGAGCAAATTCAAACTCATCTAGCTTTTCGGCTAAGGCATTGACTAATTCTTGTTTACCTTCCGTGAGACTAAGTTCAGATTTTCCTGGATCAATTTCTGTAGATTCTAAGGACGCTAAAATTAAACTACTTTGGTGATTTTTTTCTAAATCAAACTTATTTTCTGCTTCAGGACTAATCATTTTAGATTTAGTTATTTCTAGAATCTCTTCAGTAGAATACTCTAAATCAGCTTGGGCTTCTTTTAATAGCTTTATGGCTTCTTTAAGCTTTTTCTTTGCTGCTTTTTCAATAATTTGTTTCTGCTCCAAAAGTAGAGACAATTCTTTTTGAGAATCTAATAATGCTTGCTGCTGCTCCTTGATTTTAGCTGTTTGGTTATTGATTTGAGTTTGAATTTGTGGGAGTGTCATTGTCTGGATTCCTTAAAGATTTATAGGGGATGTTTTATTAATTTTGTTCTCTTTATTGCTTGCTATTTATTCACAGTTTAATCAAGGTCGGTATAAATAAACTAACCATTTTCCAGCTACCTCCGCCTAATTGTAGTATAGCGGTTATAAATTCAATGCAATACAATTAAGAGTGGGAAAGCCTGAGCATGAGGCTTAATGATTGACTGTCTGTATCTTAAGTGCGTACCGCTATAGGGATTTTTATCATTTTTCTGATTTTTCAAATACTTTTTAATAAAAAATGACATAATAGTCAACACCGTTTGAATAATTTATCCTGGAAATTGGATGTTATGGGAATTGTCCACCCAACACTAGTTAGATATTGTTCAAAACTCAGATACTTGAATCAGTTGACAGATAATTGTCATGTATGCCTATACTAGAGTAAAAATATTACCATAACCACTCTAGCTAAAATAACTTTCAGTTATGAAAAAAGCTGTCTACTGGATAATTGGGGAAAGAGCAGGACGAACCATAGTTGGGACTTGGAACTGGTTATGGGGAATGCCTGTAGAGTCTGGTGGTAAAGTGGCTGTAGCAGTTGCTGAAGAATCCCTTCAGTCAATGCAAGAAGCCGTTCAGAAACTAGCGGGAGCAGTTGCGGCTCAAGAAGGGGCTTATAAGACTGCCAAAAATAAATATGAGACAAAAATTAAAGAATTCAAAACCTTAGAGCAGCAAGCCGTGATTGCTCAAAAAGGTGGTAATGAAGAAGCGGCGCGAATGGCTATGGCTAAGGCTATTCAAACAGAGCAAATCTTACCTAAACTGGAGGAAATGGTTAAACAGGCGGAAACTGCCGTTAAGGCTTCTAAGGATAGGCTCAACCGGGAGCGCGTAAAATTAGAAACCTACAAATCTGATATGCAGAACATGAAGGATATGTCAGAGGTAAATGAAGCCCTGGCTATGATTGCTAAAGTCAATAATGAATTTGACATTGGTTCTGCTAAAAGTGATTTTGAAAAAGCAAAAGGTGCAGTTGAACGTCGGAACCTGAAGACAGAAGCTTTAGCAGAATTGTCGGAAAATCCAGTGGAAAAACTACAGGCCGAAATCGAAAATATGACCTTAGACGACGAAGTTGCCCGTCGTTTACAAAGATTACAAGATTCTAACCCTAAACAACTACCAGAATAATTAGGAATTTTTATGAGTCAGAAAAGTGGTCCGCCGCCTATTGTTTTCATTTTGCTATTCTTAGGGCTTATAGGTGGTGGTTATTGGTGGTTTTTTATGCGTAACCCTGCCCCAATAGTAAATAATTCCCCCACTGTCACCCCTGGGGCTTTCCCGTTACCAGGGACAGTGGCCAGCGGTACTACCGTAAAAATAGACGGTTCTACTAGTATGGTGACAATTAACCAAAGTCTCAAAAATGGCTTTGAGAAACAGTTTCCTGGTACGAAGGTGGAAGCTGTAGCGAATGGGACAGATAAGGGAATTCAGGCTTTATTGGCTGGTAAAGTTGAGATTGCGGCGGCTTCTAGACCATTGACAGCACAGGAGCAAAGTAAGGGATTAAAAGCTGTGATTGTAACACAAGATGCGATCGCTTTGATGGTCGGTACAGCAAATCCTTTTAAGCAAGGACTAACCAGTAGTCAAATTTCAGATATATTTCTGGGGAAAATTAATAACTGGTCAGCGGTGGGGGGTCCATCTGCGACTATGCGCGTTATTAATCGTCCAGCAATTAGTGGTACTCACCAAGGGTTTAAAGAATTGGTGCTAAAAGGAGCTAATTTTGGAACTACACCCAATATTAGAACATTACCACGAGATGCCACAACTCCCTTAATTCAAGCCTTGGGAACAGATGGTATCGGTTATGCTACCTTTGCTCAAGTTGCTAATCAAACACAGGCGCGAGTTCTCTCCGTAGATGGTTTGACTCCAGATGCAAGTAATTATCCTTACCAGCGATCGCTGTATTATGTCTATAAAGACCCTGCTAGTGCTGGAGTACAAGCATTGCTAGGTTATGCTACCTCACCTCAAGGACAACAGGCTTTAACGTTAGGAAACTAATACAGGCAAAATCAGCGGTTAGATTTGGGAGTTAGAGGTTAAAATGAGTTCTGACTCCTAAATTCTAACTTTTGGATTCTATTTTATTTATATTATCTTCTGTGACTAGAACTCGTGAACCCTTAATTAGTTTAGCACTGTATCACGCCTTTAAGTGGTCGGTGATTAGCCCTTTGCTGCACACATACTTTCGTGGCAAGATTTATGGTGCGGAAAATGTCCCCCAATCTGGACCTTTAATAGTTGTTAGTAATCATGCTAGTTATTTTGACCCTCCCATAGTTTCTACTTCTGTCCTGCGTCCAGTCGCGTATATGGCCAAGGAAGAATTATTTAAAGTTCCTGTTTTAGCACAAGCAATTAAATTATACGGTGCTTACCCTGTCAGTCGCGGTAGTGCTGACCGCAATGCGATCCGTTCTGCTTTAGAATATTTAGATAATGGTTGGGCTGTAGGCGTGTTTTTAGAAGGTACACGCACTACTGATGGTCGTATTCATGACCCGAAAAGAGGTGCAGCCCTCCTTGCAGCTAAGGCCAAAGCTCCTTTTTTACCTGTATGTTTATGGGGAAGTGAGAAGATTTTACAACCTGGTTCTCCCGTACCCCGTTCTGTACCTTTAACTCTGAGAATTGGGAAGTTAATTGATGCTCCTACTTCTACTAAGAAAGAGGAATTGGAAAGAGTTACTCAAAGGTGTGCGGACGCAATTAATGAAATGCACGATTTGGGCAGGTAAAATTTTTTACGTGGCAGACAAGATGCCTACCCCATAAGGGTTTTCAGCATAAATAATAAATGCGTTTTTATGTAAGTTAATTATCAAATTCAGCCTAATGCAACCCGAAAATTTACAAGTAGGTTTATTTGGATTAAATCATTCTAATAGAGATTTTTCTCAAAGAGAAAGTTGGGGAAAGAATCAATTTAATAATTCTTTTCCTGCATCCTTAGCTTGTTATATGTATCAGAAAGGGTTAAAACTCAATTATTTAACCTTAGACAAGCAGTTAAAAATCCAGCACCAAGAAATAGATATTTCTCAAATATTTGGTATCACTCCTCTTTCTGATCATTTATTCTTCTCCTTTGAAAGTGACTATGTACCTTATAGAAAAATAGTTGTTGGTAAATTACCGCGAGTTGATTTAGTAACCCATGATCTTAGTAGAGATAATGCTTGTTTACGAAGTATAGAAATTAAATTAACTGCATTACCTGATAATTCCACTTATCGGTTACCAGATCATCAATACGGCTGTGAAATTGTTACCAGACCAGATACTATTGTCTATCTTGCTTTGAGTATTGCTCATGAATTTGAAAATTCAAGAGATAAATTACTCAATTATCTTCAACCTGTATGTAGTCAAATTGAAGATTGGTCAAGTATCCGTCACGTATTGCCTTTTATTCCTCAAATTGTAGATAGTTTAGATACTTTAATAATTGAAAATATAGCAATTCAATCTCCATTGGTCATGCAACCAATATGGAAAACGGTTGGTAAGACTTCCAAACTTTATCAAAACTGTTTAGATATTTTTGTTTGGAGTAACTTTGGTTTTACCCGGCTTTTCTTTGATATCACTAAAAGATTAGCTAAATCAGAAGAAACTATCCAAAGACCTATGCGTTCTGTGGTCTGGTTGGCAAAAATGTTATATGAATTTGCTCTTGTTGGTAAGATAAATCATAAATTAGTTATTGATACATTAACCTATAACACTAAGAATGATAAAGCCTTTGCTTTAAGTGGTTCTAATACTCGTCCTTATATGACTTGTGATAATTTAGTTAAACCCAGGATTACCAAAGAAGAAATTAAAAATATCATTTTAGGAGGAGGACAAAACTTTTTAAGTCCTGAAAGAAGATTTGATGCTATTATTTTCAGCAATCCAGAAATTTTTGATGATAGAATAAAAGAAATTTAATGAATACACAAATGAAATCCTCTCCTTTAAAAGTCATAGATGTATTTTCCGGTTGTGGTGGATTATCACTAGGATTTCAGAATAGTGGATTTGAGATTGTTGCTGCTTTTGAAAACTGGAAATCTGCTATAAATGTTTATCAGCAAAACTTTGATCATCCAATTTTTGAATATGATTTGAGTCAGGTAAATAATAATTATTTAATATTTAAAGAATTATTACCAGATGTAATTATTGGTGGTCCACCCTGTCAAGATTTTTCTAGTGCTGGTAAGCGTAATGAAGATTTAGGGAGAGGAGATTTAAGTATTACATTTGCTGAAATAGTAGCTAATGTTTCAAGTCAATGGTTTGTTTTAGAAAATGTAGAATTGTTTAGAAAATCACACAAATATCAAGAATTTAAACAAATTCTTAAATCTGCTGGTTATGGTTTAACAGAAAAGGTATTAGATGCTAGTTTATGTGGTGTACCACAAAAAAGAAAGAGATTTTTCTGTATAGGAGAACTTGGTGGTAAAGATGATAATCTCACAACTTATCTAGAAGCTAATTTATCTAAAAAACCGACAACTATTAGAGATTATTTAGGAAATAGTTTAGGACTTGAATATTATTATCGTCATCCTAGAAGTTATCAAAGAAGAGCCATTTTCAGTATTGATGAACCCAGTCCAACTATTCGAGGTGTGAATAGACCAATACCTAAAACTTATCAACAACACCCCGGAGATGTTGCACCATTAACATCAGATTTGCGTCCATTAACTACTCGTGAAAGAAGTTATCTTCAAACTTTCCCTGATAATTTTATTTTTGCAGGTTCAAAAACAGATTTAGAACAGATGATTGGTAATGCTGTACCCGTTAAATTAGCGGAATATGTTGCTAAATGTTTGCTGATGTACATTCAAGATCAAAATAAATACCACATATCTAATGTTATGATATCACTAACTGTTTAAATAAAATTCATGATTAATTTCTAAAAAAGCAAAAATGATGTAAAAAGTTTTTTATAGGGAACAGGGAATAGGAAATAAATTAGCACCTCAGAGGGTGTTTGAAAAGTTATGGTTGATGTATCAAATATTTTTTACCCCACCCTAACCCTCCCCTTATAAAGCCAGGGCATTTTCATTCTCGGGGGTAAAAAAGAAAAGAAAAGTGATCTTTTGTTGATAAAATTACAAAAGTATCACTATTTTTTGTCTTTTAAAATATGTTAAATAGTTTAATCGAAAAACTCAAAGAAGTCAAGGACTTTCGGAAAAGTCAAGGAAGAAGGCATGAGTTATGGGTAGTCCTTACTATTATTATTTT
>Ga0082207_1000022_pt1 | contig 106704 bp, 115 predicted proteins | sample LakMenEpi10Aug09_FD_71540 | JGI IMG/M metagenome (GOLD analysis project Ga0082207, IMG submission 71540) | reverse complement strand
TAGCCAAACCATTTACCGCACCTTCCAAAACCAGACATTACTTCATCTGCAATCCATAAAATTTCATACTTATCGCACAACGCTCTAATGCCATCTAAGTAACCTTTTGGTGGTACCAATACGCCGGCAGTTCCTGGAACACTTTCAATCAATATTGCTGCAATTGTTTTAGGGCCTTCAAAAATAATGGTTTGCTCTAAATGCTCGAGCGCTCGCTGACATTCTTGTTCTTCACTTGTTGCCCAAAAAGCAGATCTATATAGATATGGTCCCCAGAAGTGAACATGTCCATACCCAAACTCATTTGGAAATCTTCTTGGGTCCCCTGTTGCATTTATCGCAGAGCCAGTATTGCCATGATAGGAACGGTAAGTGGACAACACTTTATGTTTATTGGTGTGAAGTCTTGCCATACGAATTGCATTCTCTACTCCATCTGCGCCAGCATTTGTGAAAAACACTTTCTTAAATTTATCCTCGACTAAACTTAAAATACTCTTTGCTGCTTCATTTCGCGCTTCATTTGCATGTTGGGGTGCAATAGTTGTTAAGACATCGGCCTGCTTTTTAATTGCATCAATCACTTTAGGGTGCTGATGGCCAATATTTGTAAAAACCAACTGGCAAGAAAAATCTAGATACTTTTTGCCATTAAAGTCCCAAAAATAAGAACCACTGGCACCAGCAATTGGCATAGGAGAAATCTGTGCTTGGGCAGACCAAGAATGAAATACATTTGCTCGATCATCTGCAAATACTTTTGCTGCCTTTTCTGGATTAATCTCTGGGGTACTCAACGTTGCTCCTATTGCTTCTAAAGTTATAGGCCAATCTAATCATCTATGCTCAATTTTTGGTAGCAGGTAGAAGTGAGATTAAACCTGAAGTATTGTTACTTCCATGAATTCCATTTCACATTGGATCAATGGGTCGGTCTATCCTGCAAAATCAGATAGGTCAGGAGAAATTTTTAACCCTGCAACTGGAAAAATTTCAGGGGCTGTAGCTTTTGCAGATACTGCAACTGTTGATAAGGCAGTTGATGCTGCTGAAAAGGCGTTCCAGGATTGGCGCCACTCCTCACTAACAAAGCGGACTCAAGTTTTATTTGCATTTCGAGAGTTAGTAAATAAAAACAAAGAAAAAATTGCTGAATTGATTACTGCAGAACACGGAAAAGTTTTAAGTGATGCACAAGGCGAAGTCACTCGTGGCTTAGAGGTAGTTGAATTTGCTTGTGGTATTCCACATTTATTAAAAGGTGGATTCTCAGAAGAGGTTTCTACTGGGGTTGATGTTTACTCAATTCGTCAACCGCTTGGTCCAGTTGCCATAATCTCGCCATTTAATTTTCCAGCTATGGTGCCAATGTGGTTTTTCCCAATTGCAATTGCTTGCGGCAATACTGTAATTGTTAAACCATCAGAAAAGGACCCAAGTGCAATTATGTTGATCGCGCAGCTTTTAAAAGATGCAGGTCTACCTGATGGTGTGTTCAATGTCTTGCACGGCGATAAAGTTGCAGTGGATGCATTGCTTATTCATCCAAAAATTAAATCAATCTCTTTTGTTGGGTCAACTCCAATTGCTAAATATGTTTATGAAAATGGCACTAAATCAGGTAAGCGTGTTCAAGCATTAGGTGGAGCAAAAAATCATATGATCGTTTTACCTGATGCTGATTTAGAGTTAGCCGCAGATGCAGCCATTAATGCCGGTTTTGGTTCTGCTGGTGAAAGATGTATGGCAATTTCAGCGATTGTGGCCGTTGAACCAATTGCAGATAAGTTAATTGAAAAAATCAAAGAGCGAGCAGTAAAAATTAAAACAGGTGATGGCACAAAAGGTGCTGATATGGGACCTTTAGTTACCAAAGTGCACCGAGATAAGGTGGCTGCTTACATAAGTGCTGGCGAAAAAGAGGGTGCAAAGGTTGTTGTAGATGGTCGAGATATAAAGGTAGATGGTGATGGATTTTGGCTAGGTCCAACATTATTTGATCAAGTTAAACCTAATATGAGTATTTATCTAGAAGAAATATTTGGGCCAGTTTTGAGTGTGATTAGAGTAAAAAGTTATGACGAGGCGCTAAAGCTTGTAAATGATCATCAGTATGGAAATGGAACTGCAATTTTCACCAATGATGGTGGGGCTGCTAGGCGTTTCCAAAATGAGGTTGAGGTAGGAATGGTTGGGATAAATGTGCCAATTCCTGTACCAATGGCTTATTTCTCATTTGGCGGCTGGAAGAACTCGCTATTTGGCGATTCTCATGCGCACGGTACAGAGGGCGTGCACTTTTTCACTAGAGGAAAAGTTGTTACATCTCGCTGGCTAGACCCTAGCCATGGTGGAATTAATTTAGGATTTCCACAAAATACCTAAACTTAACCGCGAAGAGTTTTTGCTAATTCCCTAAAATCATTAACCATAAAATCAATTTCATCTTGGCCGTGAGCCAAACTAATTAACCACTGCTCATCTAATCCAGGTGGCGTCATGATGCCATGGTTTAGTGACCATAAAAATGATAACTCTGCTACCTGAAAATCTGTAGCTTTGTAATCTCGATAGTTACGAACTGGTTTATCTGACCAAGTTACGCATCCTTTTACACCAAATCCAACTGTATGAGCAGGCAATTCATACTCATCAATAATCTCTTTAATTTTAGTTAGTGCTTGAATATTCAATGACTCAGCTTTTCCTAATGCTTCGGGTGTACAAACTTTATCTACACCTTTTACTGCTGCCATTGCCAATATATGACCATTAAATGTGCCAAGGTGAGGAGCTCTACCATCTGAAACTGGTTTCATAAATTCAGTTTTTCCACCAAATGCTGCAAGTGGAATTCCACCGCCAATAGATTTTGCAAGACAGATTAAATCCGGAATTACACCAAGTCTCTGGGCTGCTCCTTGAGGGCCAGCAGTTAAACCAGTTTTGACTTCATCAAAAATTAAAACGATTTTATATTGATCGCACAACTCTCTTACAGCCTCTAGATATCCTTCATCAGGTACAACTATGCCAATATTTTCTAAAACTGGTTCAACGATAAAGCAGGCAATTGTTGAGGAATGCTCACTAAATACTTTTTCTAGCGCTTGGATATTGTTGTAAGGAACAACATAAGACTCACCTGGCACTGCTGCATTTAGTGGCACAGAGTTTGGAGCTTCAGCTGGCCCAGCTTTATCTAATGATGGTTTAGTAGAAACAGATAATGCATCTCCACTGCCGTGGTAGCCACCTTCAACCTTTACAACTCCTTCTTTACCTGTGTAGGCACGAGCTGTTCTGACCGCATACATAGTGGACTCAGTTCCTGAGTTAGTAAATCGAATCTGATCAATGCTAAATCTCTTGCATAACCTTTCGGCCGCTTCTCTAGAGATTGGAGATGGTGCGGTGTATAAAGTTCCGACAGAGAGCATCTGCTCGATTTCGTGCATAACCTCTTGATTTAAGTGTCCAACCAACATTGAACCAAATCCCATGGATAGATCAAGCATCTTTCGACCATCAACATCTGTCATCCAAGCACCCTTGGCTGATGCAATTGATATTGGATATGGATCAAAGGATTGAAATGATGAGTGAGCACCAAGTGGAACGCTCTTTAAGGCTGTTTGATACTCTAAATCTGAACTCATTAATGAGCTTTTATATTTTTCTAATTGCTCTTGAAATAATTTTTCAAGACGCGACTTATCAAGTGGTTTTGAATGTGTTGGTATAGATCTAAAAGTTTGTGGGTGGTTCGTTTGGGTTTTCATGCGAATTTGTACAACAAGTGGTTTTTATAAAACCTATTTTTGTAGTGCACACTCCAAGTCGTAAGTTGTCTTACTAGGGAAGTTTAGCAGTTTAAAACTTATTATCAACCACTAATATTTATGCGTAAAATCATGAAATTAACTTTTTTGTGATGCAAATAACTAAGATTAATCAAGTAAGATCTTTCTGTGATTAATACCAGAGTTGACCTCTCGCCATCTCAAATTGAACATTTAAAAACTTTAGTTTCAGGTTCTGTAAGTACTAACGAAACTATTCTTGACCAACATGGAAGAGATGAATCTGCAATTCCACCGGTTCGTCCATCAGCTGTTGTTATGCCACGCAGCACAGAAGAGGTTTCTAAAGTACTTAAGTACTGTAATACTGAGAAAATCCCAGTTGTCGCATTTGGAGCTGGCTCATCTTTAGAGGGACATGTGCTGCCACTATTTGGTGGTATCTCGTTAGATCTAACTGAGATGAATAAAATTATTGAGATTAAAACTGATGACCTAGTTGTAAGAGTTGAACCAGGTGTTCATCGAATGGCGCTAAATGAAAAACTTGCAACACAAGGCTTATTCTTTTCAGTAGACCCTGGCGCAGATGCCACATTAGGTGGCATGGCATCTACTGGTGCTGCCGGTACAACTACTGTCCGTTATGGCGCTATGCGAGACAATGTTTTAGCTCTAACTGCAGTAATGGCCGATGGCACAGTGATAAGAACTGGTCGAGAGACTAGAAAGTTATCTGCTGGTTATGATTTAACAAGGTTACTGGTTGGATCTGAGGGAACACTTGCTGTAATTACTGAGTTAACCCTAAGAGTTTTTGGTATTCCTGAAAAAATGGCGGCAGCAATAGTTCGCTTTCCAACCCTCTCAGATGGCGTCACGGCAGCAACTGCAATTGTTAGATCTGGTATCTCAATTGCACGATGTGAATTTCTAGATGCAAAATGTATTAAAAATGTTAACTCACATGATGGGTTAAATCTTTCAGAGATGCCTACATTATTTTTTGAATTCCATGGTTCACCTGTTGGTGTGGCAGAGGATGCTAAATCTGTTAAAGAGATTGTGGAAGAGTTTGGTGGCTCAGAGTTTGAATGGACAGCAGATGAAGGAGCTCGCCGAAAATTATGGCAAGCCCGCCATAATGCTTATTGGGCTGGTATCGCAGCGCATCCAGGTAAGCGTGCAGTAAGTACTGATGCCGCCGTTCCACTTTCAAAACTTTCAGAGGCAGTACAAATTGCAGAACAAATTCTTTCAAAACACCCTTATCCATTTTCCATTTTAGGTCATGTTGCAGATGCAAATTTTCATTGCTTTATTGTTACTGATCCAGCAAAACCAGAAGAATTAGAAGATGTACGACATATAACCCATGAAATAACGATGAAAATGATTGAAATGGGCGGGACCTGCACCGGAGAGCACGGGATTGGCTCGGGCAAGATCGCAGCTTTAATCGAAGAAACTGGAGCTCCTGCCGTTAGTATTATGAAATTGATTAAACAGACTTTAGATCCAAACAATATTTTGAATCCAGGAAAGGTAATTAACTGATGAGTATGGCCGTTTGGGAAATAACCATTGCAGTCCTACTTGCAGTCTTAGCCTTTGACTTAGCACTTGCCATAATCCGAAGAAACAAAGATACCTCCATGCGAGAAGCTTCAATTTGGACCGCGTTTTATGTAGGAGCTGCAATAGTTTTTGGTTATTCATTAGGTCAGTGGAGTGAAACTCAGGCAAGAAATGAGTTTTTTGCGGGCTGGATAACTGAGTACTCCCTTTCGGTAGATAATCTATTTATTTTTATTTTAATCCTTGCTAGATTTCAAATTGATAAAAAGAAACAGCAGTTAGTACTTCTTGCCGGAATTGCAATGGCGCTAGTTTTAAGAGGTATTTTTATTGCTCTAGGTGCTGCAGCGATTGATCGGTACTCCTGGGTTTTCTATATATTTGGCGCATTTCTTATCTATACGAGCTATAAGCTGTTTACTGAAGATGAAGAAAGGGAATGGAAGGAAGGTAAAGCAATTTTATGGTTAAGAAAAAGAGGTGCCTCTTCATTGACCATAGTTTTAGTAGCGATTGCCTTTACTGATCTAATATTTGCATTAGATTCAATTCCTGCAATTTTTGGACTAACTAAAGATCCATACATAGTATTTACTGCAAATGCATTTGCATTGATGGGTCTGCGACAACTTTATTTCCTACTCGGTGGATTAATGGATAAATTAATCTATCTAAATGAAGGACTATCGGTAATTCTTGGGTTTATTGGAATAAAGTTAGTGTTAGAGGCAGTTCATGGCGGTGGAACTCACAAATTATTAGGGATAGAAGTTCCTGAAATCTCAACGCAATTTTCCTTAGGAGTCATACTTATCACCTTGATTATTACAGTTGTTGCAAGTCTAGTTAATACTTCTAAATCAAAGGTGGCAGAATAGCCCTTATGAGTGAGGGTAAAAATAAGGTTCAAGTTTTTGAACCCCATAAATCAAAGCTGCCTCCGCTTAGACCTTACCTAAGGGATTTTTGGCAGCGCAGAGAGTTCGCGACCGAATTATCAAAGTTTTCCGATAAAGCTGAGTATTTAGAGTCTCGGCTTGGAAATGTTTGGTTAGTGCTAAATCCATTATTTCTTGCGATTATTTACTTCTTGCTTGTAACCATAATCCAAGGTGGTAGAGGAGGCTTGGGTGGTTTCACTACTTTATGCCATATTTTAATTGGACTTTTTACATTCTACTTTGCACAAAACTGTATTACCTTAGGTGCACAATCAATTACCTCTGGCGGTAAATTAATTTTAAATCAAGCTTTTCCTAGATCGCTGCTTCCGTTATCAAGTGCCATCAGTGCTTTTAGACAGTTCTGGCCAACCATTCCAGTTTATATATCAATTGTAGTAATTGGTAAATTAACAATTAGTGACACAACTATTCCTGGCCTTACCTGGAATTATCTTTTAGTGCCTTTTCTTTTTATTATTTTGGCAATAACTAGTTTTGGATTAGCACTTTTATTTGCAACATTGAATGTCTATTTTAGGGATACTACAAAGTTACTCTCTTATATTATGAGGATTTGGCTATACGCATCTCCAGTACTTTGGCAACCAGATATGCTCTCTGGTGCGTATCGGGTAATACTTTATATCAATCCACTAGGCCCAATACTGTCTGCAAACTCTAGTATTTGGATTGATGGTGCGACTCCAACACTTTCACAAATCATTGGATGCCTAGTCTGGGCTTTTATTGCATTTATTTTTGGTGGATATTTCTTTATATCAAGGGAGCGTGATTTTGCCGTCCGTATCTAGTAAAGAAGTTACGATGCCAGATAGTTTGGCGGTACAAATTGAGAATCTTTCAATTAGTTATAAAATTAATGTCGAGGCAAAAAAGACTTTGAAAAATGCTTTGATGCGTGCCAGCCGCGGGGAAAGAATTAGAACTAAAACAGTCGAGGCGGTAAAAAATTTATCTCTTGATGTTCCACATGGATCTGTATTAGGAATTGTGGGCGCAAATGGTGCTGGGAAATCAACACTGATGCGCTCAATAGCTGGCATATTGCCACCAACAAGTGGACGAATCTTAGTAAATGGAAAAATTTCGACATTGCTTGCACTTGGAGTGGGATTTAATAAAGCTTTATCTGGGCGCGATAACATTATTTTAGGTGGCTTAGCGGCTGGAATGAGTCGAGATGAAATTGAGTCTCAAACAGAGACGATCGGGCAATTCGCTGACTTGCCTAATGGATTTATTGATATGCCGGTAAGAACTTATAGCTCAGGTATGTATGGCAGAGTTGCATTTTCAGTTGCGGTAAATATGACGCCAGATATCTTGCTAGTTGATGAAGCTTTATCTGCTGGTGATGCTGCTTTTAAAGAAAAGTCCTTTAATAAAATTAGAGAACTTTGCCAAGAGGCCCGAACGATTCTGATTGTTTCTCATGCTCTCTCCTCTTTAAATGAATTATGTGATCAAGCCATCTGGATGCATAGGGGTCAAATGCTTGCCTCTGGAAAACCAGAGGAAATAACTGATAAGTACTTAAAATTCTTAAATGTTGGTGAGCTACCTTCTAGTTACGAAGATTTATAAAGGCAAAACAAAAAATATTGCAGTGATTAATCCAGCCAAAGCAATTGATTGAAATAAAATAGAGACAGCAGTTTTGCGATCTGCTTTTTTATCTTCTGGTGATTGAACTTTAGATATCTGTCCTAATTTTCCAAAGTTAAATGTGCCGGCTAATCCATAGGCTAAGCAAAACTTTTTACGAGATTGAACAAATCCAATTGAAAAAATTAAAGCAGGAATAAATATAGACAGGCGAGCGCCTCTGTCTTGATCTGTAGCTAAGATACCAGCAGAGGAAATCACAATAAGAATCAAACCAAAAATAGCAACTGCTTGTCTACGCTTTACTTCTCCCTGGCCAATATTGCATGTGCCTGGAACATAAGCACTACTCATTTTACGTCTTCTCGTTCTTCGTCATCACTCCATACTTCATACTCATCACTTTCAGAGCGAGCAAGCCAATTAAATAAACTCTTTATTGCGCCAAAAGCAACCAAAATAATACCGAAGAGGGCAAGTAGTCTTTTGAAGGCTTTGATCATGGGATAAATCTACTCTTAATTTTAATTAAATTTGGTCAATTTCCTGAGTTTGCTAATTTTCCTAGTTCTTTCCCAGAAACCCTAAAAACTGTCCATTCATCCATAGGTAGTGCACCAATTGAATTATAAAAATCAATTGCGCTCTTATTCCAATCCAAAACCCACCATTGCAGTCTGGGGTAGCCTCGTTCTATACAAATTTTGGCTAGCTCTTTTAATAGCGCCTTTGCATGGCCTAGGCCTCGAAACTTAGGATCAACATATAGATCCTCTAGGTAGATACCATGCTTGCCCAGCCAAGTTGAGTAATTAAGGTGCCAGATGGCTATTCCGGTGACCTGCTGATCAACCTCACTAAGCAAACAATAAACTTGAGGTGACTGACCAAAAAATGATTGCTCTAAATCTAAGTGAGTTAAAACTGCCTCATCTGGTGCTTTTTCAAACTCTGCTAAGTCCTTAATATATTGATGAATGATTGGAACATCATTAATTGTTGCACTACGAATTACAACTGACATTTAGTTGATACCAGCGGCAGAAAAAGAGTCTTGGATATCTGCCCAAAGGTCTTCAACATTTTCTATGCCCACTGAAAATCTAATTAAATTTTCAGGGATGGTGTGGCTCTCAGTTGCCCACCGCCGGCGGCGCTCCCAAATCGATTCCACCCCGCCTAGGGATGTGGCATTGGTAATCAGTTTTGATGAGTTACACATATTTTCGATTTGAGAAACCTCAGCCTTAACCTCAAAAGAGATCATTGCACCAAATCCTTTCATAAAAGACTTAGCTCTTTCATGATATGGATCAGATGGTAGCCCTGGGAATCTAACTTTTGATACTCGCTTATCTTTTTCTAATCTTTTTGCTAATTCCATAGCATTTTCCTGTGAGCGTTGCATACGTAAAGCAAAAGTACGTACTCCCCTAAGTGCTAGCCATGCCTCAAATGGACCAGCAATTGCTCCGCCATATCTTCGAGATTGCTCGAGTCGATCCAAGAGTGATGTATCTTTTACAACAGCACAGCCAAGCAAAATATCACTATGCCCTGATAGATATTTTGTAACTGAGTGCACGCAAATATCGGCTCCAAGTTGTAATGGATTTTGAACCATGGGAGTTGCAAGAGTGTTATCTACAACTACTAAACAACCTTCCTTTTTTCCAGCAGAAATGACTTTAGGAAGATCGACGACTTCGATTGCAGGATTTGTAGGCGACTCTAAATAAAGCATATTTGCACCAGGTAATGCCTTTAAGACTTGTTCGGTATCTGGCAAATTAACAAATCTGACATTAAGTTGCTTATGCTCATGCATTTTCTTAAGCATTGTTGTTGTGCCTTGGTAACCATTTTCAGCTGCAATTATTGTGCTACCTGGCGGTAACAGTGAAAGAGCTGCGCTAATTGCTGCCATACCTGATGAAAAGATTAAAGTTTGGCCGCCTTCAAGAATTGAAATTGCCTCTTCTAGCGCACTCCATGCTTCGTTGCCATATCGACCATAACCAATTGGTCCACCTTCATGAAAAGTAGAATTAAGGGCAATGGGCGGATTTAATGCTCCATCTGGTTTTTTTTCAGGACGGCCAGCTGCCACAACTTGTGATTCGGTGGCTAATTTATTCCAATCAATATTTTGGCCCATGTAATAAGCCTAACCTAAATAACTTAAAGTTAAAGTATCAGCTAGGGATTTATGTGCAAACTGCCAAAAATGAGAGTAATAATTATTTTTTAGGTTCTAATACCAAAGCTACTGAGTTAATACACCATCGTTGATCAGTTGGTACAGCATAACCTTCACCGGTGAAAACATGGCCTAGGTGTGATCCGCATGCTGAACATCTAACTTCAGTTCTAATTCTTGGAAATAATGACCTATCCTCAATTAATTCAACTGCATCTTCCTTGGTTGGTGCATAAAAAGACGGCCAGCCGCATCCTGAATGAAATTTTGTATCTGATCTAAAAAGTTCTGCAAAGCATGCCTTGCATTTATAAACTCCAATTGTTTCAGTATCTGTGTACTCACCTGTGAATGCAGTCTCAGTGGCAGCTTTTCGCAAAACTGCATAGGAAAGTTCATCTACCCGATTCTTTAAATCGGATTCATCAATCTTTACTGGATATGGCTGACCCTTTAAGTTATCTGGAGTTATTTCATGCATGATGAGTATTTGTCACCAAAGGATAGGCAACTCCAGTTGAAGAATGGCAATCATATCCATTTGGATTTTTTTCTAAATATCTTTGGTGATACTCCTCTGCTATCCAGTAGGTAATTCCCTTGGCGGAAATAATTTCAGTGACTATCTGGCCTAAACCGTTTTCAGTAAGTGCCTTTTGATAAATTGATTTACTACTTAAGGCAATATCTAGTTGTTCTGGGGTGGTTGTATAAATTGCAGATCTATATTGCGTACCAACATCCCCGCCCTGTTGATTTAGTGAGGTTGGGTCATGCATAACCCAAAATTCAGCTAATAATCTTTCGAAGCTAATAGTTGTTGGATCAAAGATTACTTCAACTATTTCAGCATGATTAGTGGTCCCGCTGCAGACCTCTTTATATGTCGGGTTGGATTTATTCCCACCCATATAACCAACAGATGTAGAGATCGCACCGGTTAATTGCCAAAACCTTCGCTCTGCTCCCCAAAAACAACCTGTTGCAAAATATGCAGCTTGACTCATCTGCAAATTCTCCCTAATTATCTCCAAGTATGCAATCTCAATACCTTTATACAAATTTTATGGAGCCACCCAACTTGATAATCTTTAATGTCATGTTCAGTGGTAGCCCTTAAAGCTCACGGGATAGCGCCTCGCCTCTAGGGGTGAGCTACAGGTTTGATTTGTACCAAAATCACTTATTTATCAATTTATGCCATCAAATTATTAAAATAATTTAAATTTGAAGCCAAATATCCTTGTGTATTAATTAAATTAAAGAGAGAATACGTATATAAATTATTGATATTCAATAATTAAAATTCAACTACCTAAGGAGATGAGTGCCGTATGGATTGGCGACATGAAGCTGCTTGTCGCGAAGAGGATCCAGAGGTTTTCTTCCCGGTAGGAAATACAGGTCCAGCCTTAGCCCAAATTGAAGAGGCTAAAAAAATTTGTGCTAGGTGCTCGGTAAAGGATCCTTGTTTGGCTTGGGCACTAGAAAGCGGACAAGATGCTGGAGTTTGGGGTGGACTTTCCGAGGATGAACGAAGAGCAATGAAGCGAAGAGCGGCAAGAAATCGTGCTCGATTGGCTGAGAACCAAAACACTTTTTAATTCACTAAAAATATGATTTGACCGCTAGTCAAATTCCCATTTCTGAATAAGTTTATACTTCCATTTAATTCATTTTTAGTCAGGGTATTTGCAATTTGTAATCCCAGATTTGATGATTGTTCTAGATTGAAATTGTCAGGTAGGCCAGCTCCATTGTCAGAAATAGTGACTGTATAGCGATTATTATCATTCTTTACTTCAATCACTAATAAATCCCCAATTTCAGATAGCCCATGCTCAATAGCATTATGGATTAATTCTGTTACAACTAAAGAAAGTGCCGTTGCAATTTTTGAATCAAATGATCCAAATACCCCAACTTTCTTAAACTCAATTTTTCTTGGAATTAACTCAAATGCGTTATTTATGATTTGATCAAAGACTTGATCAAATTCAACTGACTCTGAAGATTGATTTGATAATGTTTCATGAACTAAAGCGATAGAAGCAACTCTTCTAACTGCTTCTGCTAGTGCAGCACTAGCGGTGGGATCCTCAACTCTTCTAGATTGCAATCTTAAAAGTGCAGAGACGGTCTGTAAATTATTCTTTACTCTATGGTGAATTTCTTTAATAGTTGCGTCTTTGGTTATTAGCGCCTTATCCCGATTTCTTAATTCAGTAATATTGTGCAGTAAGACAATAGCGCCAATTCGATCCTTCCCTTGAGTTAAGGGAATAACCAATAGATCGATTACCCCTTTTCCACTGTCATACTCCGCCCTTCGAAGAAATTTTCCACTTAACAATGTCTTCCAAGACTCATCTACTGGTTGTGTGCCATCTTTATCTAGTGATGAGAAAACCTCGCCAAGATTTTTTTGTTCTAATTCATCCTGATATCCGATACGGCTAAGAGCTGACCTAGCATTTGGACTTGCAAAAAATACTATGCCATTCACATCTAGCCTAATCAGTCCATCGCCCACTCTTGGTGCTGATTCAGAGCTATAAAGACTATTTCTAATAGGAAAGTTTCCTTCTGAAACCATTTTAAAAATTAAATGAGCTATTTCTCGATAATTTAATTCTAACTTTGAGGGTGATCTCATTAAATCTGCGTTCCTGTGTCTTGAAATAATGGCTAAAGTTTTATTATCTAAAATTACGGGGACTGTCTCTTCTTTGATCATAATTTCGCCAACTAATTCTGGTTGCGTGTCCTTAACAATTTCGCCCTCAGATAATGCCTGGTCCATTAATGGACGCTGACCCCAATTAATTTTTGACCCAATTAAGTCATCTCCAAAAACTGTTGCTGCTGTGGTTGGTCTAATCTGAGCTATAGCTACATAACCTTGTGGCCAAGACTTTTCATCTTTTCTAATTGGAAGCCATAACACTAAATCTGCAAAGGAAAGATCAGCAAGTAATCGCCACTCTGCAACAAGTTCAGCTAGGTGTTCAACTTCATGCTCTTCCAGTGCCGAGTTAGCATTAACTAACTCACTAAGGGTTGCCATGGACTAATGGTAGAGCTTTTTCTTGCCAACCTGGGCCGCTATTTTTGCTAGTTGCTTCTGAAAACTATTCATACCCCAGATCGATGACTTACCTTGTTTGCTAGAAGAATCTACTTCTATTCGGGAATTAAAGGGTAGAACAAAATTACTATACCCGCCCATTAATTCCTTGAAACTGCTTTGAATCTCTTGACTCGGTCTATCAAATCTTTGTTGATTTAGGATTACAGTTATTGATGGTGGATTAATCAAATTGCTAAAATCCTTCATAAATTCAGTTAAGTAGTTAATCCCCTGTGTATTTGACTTAACCACATAGATTAATTGACTACTAGACCCAACTACCTCTCTTAACCATCTTGCACCGACTCTCCTATCGGACAAAGTACTAGTTAAGTTTATCGATGAGCCAGCGTCAATTAAAATTTGATTATTTAAATCATCTTTTAGAATCGGAATTATATTTTCCGGTGATATATTTTTGACAATTGCATTACCAAGTGGCCTGAGATTTTGATGACTTGAACAAACCACAGTGCACTCCAAAATTAATCCAAGAAAATTGGCTAATGTAGACACTCCTGGTGCTCCTGGCGATCCCATAACTGAAGTTACATTTGGCAAACGTTCGATAGAAGTTGCCAAATAATTATGTTTAAAACTTGATATTTCAGATAAAATCATAGCCGGATTAAATGTTTTTGGTTCAAAACGTATATACCGATGTTGGCTATCAAACTTAAAACTTTTTCGGAATTCTAACTTCGATTCAAAACTATGGTCGTATATAACTACAAATGAATCTTTTTGGTTACTTATAAAATTGTATAAGGAATACAAAGATAAGGCCCTAAATGCGATTTCAAAACCTTGGCTAAAAAGGAGTGATGTGACTATTTCTTCACTTTCTGAATCAGATATTGCAGTTACTATTCTCAATTGTAATTACACAGATCTAACTATTATCACTCTTGTATCTGACATAATTTGTAATATTGGCAAAACTTGATCATCACTAAATATTGCAACCACGCTAACCTTACCTGAGTTATTCTCTTTTAAAACTTCGGATAAGGAAATACTTTGTCCAACTAGTTGTGCTTCAGTTGTAATCTTGGAATCCCTCGTAGGTACTGCGTAAATATCAACAACATCTCCCCTTTGTAAGTTAATTGGACTATCGGTTATTTCAGTTGTGATTGGTACATGTCTTTGATTAAGAGAGTTTGGCGCTGCTGCGATTGATGCAACTGGTATGAGATCTCCAACATTTACTTGATTTACGACTAATGCTCCGATTATTTGAGCTTGACCAGATATGTAATTCTTAGAACTTTCTGGCAATAAAACTGAGACTTTGATTAAATCTTGATCGGATAATCTCATTCCTGGAGCTAAATTGGATTTTGTTGCCCAGACTTCAACTGTCCGATTAGCCTCTTTTGAGATTAAACCTGCAGTAAAAATTGCAATAAGTAGGATTGAAAGCCCAAGGACTAACTTGGAATTTTTAAGATACTCGATCTTTCCAAAGCTCATAGGCTTTTTATATTAGGAACCTGAGAACTTTTTATCATCCTTTCGGATGATTCTTATATCTTTATTTGAGTCAAGATCATCTTATGGCAATTACACAAACAAGCACAAAATTAAAGTCTAATAAGAAAATATCTTTTAGCCTAACTAATGACCCTGATTTTGGTGAAGAATGGTCGCACCCTAAATTTTCATTCACTGCATCAACTCTTTCAGAGTTGCCGGATATCTACGATTGGAGTAAAAGTTTTATCATCGCATTAATTGAAATTTGGTATGGTAGAAGAGGGATATCTCAAATTTCTGGAAATTGCCATAAACTGGTAGCACGAAGAATCATCTACTATCGAAGTAAATTTAATGGAAATTTAAAAGTAAGAAGAATTTATATAAGTCAACCAATTGAAGGCGTATCTGAAATTACCGTTACTCTAAAAAATGAAGAACGGGTTAGATCATTAATATTAAGATTTGAAGGGGTAGATCGAAGGTGGATTTGTACTGAACTATTTATTATTTAGGACGCACCATGACATCTTTTATATTTTTTACCAGATCCACATGGGCAAGGGGCGTTGCGAGATGTTTCCCCACTGGATGTAGTTTCTATCTCCGCTGCTGAGTATTGAAGTTGAGAAACTGGTGCAGGAGTAGGTGTTAATCCCTTCGCTCCTACTTGATCTCCCTCAACCTGAACTTCGGCACTAAATAAATGGCCAACCAATTGCTCTTTGACTGCATCCATCATGGCAGAGAAAAGATCATATCCTTCTCGTTGGTACTCAACCAAAGGATCACGTTGCGCCATAGCTCGTAAGCCAATTCCTTCTTGTAAATAATCCATCTCATAAAGATGCTCACGCCATTTTTTATCTAAAACGGAAAGTAAAATTTTCCGCTCTAACTCTCGCATGATTGGTGCACTTAGCTCAGACTCACGTTTTTCATAAGCGCTGCGCGCATCAACAAGGACTCGATCAAGCACAAACTCTGAATCTAGGGCGCCAACTTCGCCAACTTCATTAATAAGATCTTGTGCTGAAAAAGAAATCGGGAATAAAGCTTTTAACGCAAGCCAAAGTGTATTTAAATCCCAATTCTCAGCCACACCATCACTGGTAGCCGAATTAACATAGGCAGTAATTGTCTCTTCTAAGAAATTATTAGTTAAATCCTTAATATCAGCACCTTCTAATACTTCACGTCGCTCTGAATACACAACGCTTCGTTGCTTATTCATTACATCGTCATATTTCAAGACATTCTTACGCATTTCAAAATTTAATGATTCAACTTGCGTCTGGGCTGACTTAATTGCATTGCTTACGATCTTGGACTCAAGCGGAGTATCTTCTGGCATACCAGCAGCACCTAAAAAGCGTTCAACTAACCCAGAATTAAATCGCTTCATTAACTCATCTTGAAGTGATAAATAAAATCTGGACTCTCCGGGATCACCTTGTCGGCCAGATCGACCACGTAATTGATTATCAATTCTTCGAGATTCATGTCGCTCTGTGCCAAGTACATATAATCCACCAAGAGAAACAACGGTTTCATGTTCTTTTTCTACGGCAGCTTTCTGTCGTGAAATTTCATCTGGCCAAGCCTTTTCATACTCTTGTGGTGTTTCAGATGGATTTAAACCTTTGCGCTGTAGTTCAAAATCTGCCATAAATTCTGGATTACCACCAAGCATTATGTCTGTTCCACGACCTGCCATATTTGTTGCCACAGTCACTGCACCGATTGTTCCTGCTCGAGCAATAATTGCAGCTTCCCGTTCATGCTGTTTTGCATTTAGTACTTCGTGTGGCACACCTCTTCGTTTTAGCATGGCTGATAATTCTTCAGATTTTTCAACACTCACAGTTCCAACTAAAACTGGTTGCCCTTTTTTATTTCGATTAACGATATCTTCAACAACGGCCGTAAATTTCCCAACCTCTGACTTATAGATCAAGTCAGACTGATCAATTCGTTTCATATTCTTATTTGTCGGAATAGGAATAACGCCAAGTTTATAAATTTGCATAAATTCAGAGGCTTCTGTCATTGCTGTACCAGTCATACCGCTGAGCTTTTCATATAGCCTGAAGTAATTTTGAAGTGTGATTGTGGCTAGGGTCTGATTTTCATCCTGAATTTCGATTCTTTCTTTTGCTTCTAGGGCTTGGTGTAAGCCTTCACTATATCTGCGACCAGAAAGCATACGTCCGGTATGTTCATCAACAATAAGTAACTCGCCATTCATAACTACGTAATCTTTATCCCGTTTAAAAAGCTCTTTTGCTTTAATTGCGTTGTTTAAATATCCAATCATTGGCGTATTTGCAGCCTCATATAAATTATCAATTCCGAGCGTACTTTCAACTATGGTAACTCCGGCTTCCAAAATACCAACGGTGCGTTTTTTAACATCTATTTCATAGTGGGTATCTTTACTGAGCTTATTAACAATATTGGCAAATTCAACATACCATTTTGTTGCCTTATCGGCTGGTCCAGAAATAATTAATGGGGTTCTGGCTTCATCAATTAAAATTGAATCTACTTCATCCACTATTGCAAAATTATGATCACGTTGAACACAGTCTGCAAGGGTCCAAGCCATATTATCTCGTAGGTAATCGAAACCAAATTCGTTATTTGTTCCATAGGTGATATCAGCTGCGTAGGCTTCACGTCGCTCTGTTGGTGACATATTTGAAAGAATTACACCAACTTTTAAACCTAAAAAGCGATGAACTCTGCCCATCCATTCACTATCTCGCTCGGCTAGATAATCATTTACTGTAACAACATGCACACCTTTTCCTGACAATGCATTTAAGTAAGCTGGCAATGTTGAGACTAAAGTTTTTCCTTCACCAGTTTTCATTTCAGCGATGTTTCCTTTATGAAGAGCAGCACCACCCATTAATTGAACATCGTAGTGACGTTGGCCTAAAGTTCTTTTTGCTGCTTCTCTAACTACAGCAAACGCCTCTGGCAATAAAGAATCTAACGTTTCGCCTTTACTAATTCTTTCTTTAAATTCTGTAGTTTTATTCTGTAAAGAATTATCATCTAAAATTGAGATTTCGGATTCAAACTTATTAACTTTTTGAGCTATTTTTTCTAGTTCTTTTATAGCCCTACCTTCACCAGCACGCAAGAGTTTGTCTAATAAGCCCACAACATCCCCCAACGGTTATATGTATGATTTATATCAATATTCAGTGGCTTATCGTATTAGAGAATTACGACCCGTCGCACACGCTGTAACCGCACCAATAGCCGTGATTTTGGCATCAGACAGGGCTCTAAGCCCCTCCAAAATAGAGCTCCCGGTGGCCACTAAATCATCTAATAAAATGAACTCACCACCACTTGGTACTAGACCCTGCAAACTATATGCATTCTCTAAGTTATCCAACCTTTGATTCCTATTCAATCTAGATTGATCTTTTACTCTTTTAGATACTCTAAGCAGTGGAGTGCTTGTAGCTGCAATTGAAATATTTCTTAACTTTTTTATTACATTTTCACATAACTCACTTATATGGTCTCTTCCTCTTTTTCGAATAGCACTTGAAGCAGAAGGGATTGTCACAATATTTAATGGCACTTCCACCCTTTGATAATTTACAAGTAATTTTATAGATTCAACTAGAGCACTAGAAATCACATCTATGGCAGTAGTGTTGCCATTTTCTTTTGCTAATAGAATTACTCTTGATGTATCTAAGTTATATTCAGATACATAATACAAATAGTTATCACCTATACTTGATATTTTAGGTTTATCACTCCATGGTTTAAGACAAATTTCACAAATACTGTAATCTTTTTTAGCGCAGATAATACAAAACTTTGGATAAACTAGTTCCTTAAATCCTTGGAGAATATTTCTCATAAACGCTTTATAGCATTTATGGCTACCTTAAGAATTCTGTAGTGTTGATTGGCTATCTGTCGGTTTTAGATCAATTGGAGATGATTGGACTGAGGTCCCATGTCGCTTCGGTAGGGTTAAAACAAAGTGAGCGCCTTTATTTTTTTCACCCCACGCCAGTAATTGTCCTTGATGAAGCTTTGCATCTTCTAAAGCAATTGATAGGCCTAGCCCAGTGCCACCACTTGTGCGGGCTCTAGATGGATCTGCGCGCCAGAATCTATCAAAAAGTCGTGAGGCATCTTCTTTATTAAAACCCAGACCGAAATCACGAACACCAATTGCAACTTCATTTTCACTTTCTGTAACTAAAACTTTTACAGTTTTTCCCTCGCTATGTTCAAAAGCATTGGTAATTAAATTTCTTAGAATTCTCTCTATTCGCCTTGGATCTGCCTCAATAAATATTGGCTCTTTCGAAATAGTTATCTCAAATATCGGAGATTTACTTGGATGTAAATAATCTACGGTCTTACGAACCATGCTACATATATCAAAACTTTCAACGCCAAGTGCTGCAGCTTCAGCATCGAACCTGCTTACTTCAAGTAAGTCAGATAGCAATAACTCAAACCTATCGATTTGATTGATCAATAATTCGCTACTTCTTGCAATACTTGGATCAAACTCACTTTTCTGTTGATAAATTACCTCTGCAGCCATTCTGATAGTTGTCAGTGGCGTACGAAGTTCATGGGAGACATCCGAAACGAATCTTTGTTGAAGCCTTGATAAATTCTCTAGTCGATAAATTTGTTGCTGAATTGATACTGCCATTTCATTAAATGAATTACCTAAACTGGCTAACTCATCTTGGCTGGAGACAGCCATGCGGCTGGATAAATCCCCGCTTGTAAATTTTTCTGCAACAGCTGCCGCTTCCTTAACTGGTGAAACTACCTGTCGTAAAACAAATTGAGTACTTAATCCGATAAGTAACACAAGTAATAAACCCGTAAGAATCAGAATCCAGGTAACATAAGTAATACTTGCAAACTGAGCATCTAGTTTAAATAAATAATAAATTTCATAAATACCAGATCTGGGAATATTTAGTTTTCCACCAATTAAAAAACCTGGATGCTCATTCCCATCAGAGTATCTAATTGTAATTCGCTTATCTAATACTTCTTCACTTTCTCTAACTTTCTCTCGAAAATCTTCAGGGATAGAGTCTAGAACTAAAAGTGTTGGAACAGTTTGATAAATATTTCTGTTATTAAAGTTGTTAATCGGCAAGATAACAGTTTCTCTACCTGATAAAGAACCATCTTCTCGACTTGATGTAATGAAATCTTGAACAACTTTGTTTAATCCTGAGTCATCCTGAAATCTTGCAATATTAAAGTGGCCTTGTGCTAAAAATAAGGCATTTCTAGTTTCAACTTTAGAAATAGCTATTTTTTCATTTATAAAGGTCGAAGAAACTCGATTATGAACAATTACTCCAATTACTATAACAATGATAAATGCAAATAGAATGTTAGCCGACAATACTTTTAGGCTAAGAGATTGTTTTATCTTAACCCAACTTTTTAGCATTTTAGTTTTTTCCTACTCCAGCTTTATATCCAACACCTCGCACTGTTAAAACATATTTTGGATTATCAGCATCAATTTCAATTTTGGATCTAAGTCTTTGAACGTGAACATTTACGAGTCTGGTATCAGCTGCGTGTTGATATCCCCAGACTTCACTTAATAATGCCTCTCTGGTGAACACTCTTCCAGGTTCTTTTGCTAGTGCAACTAATAAATCAAACTCTAATCGAGTTAGAGGTATCTCTTTTTGATTACTAATAACTTTATGTTCCATTTGATCAATAGTTAAGTCTCCAATTACTAATGATCCGATTCGAGCATTTCTACGAAGTCTGGTCTTAATCCTTGCTACCAATTCTTGTGGTTTAAAAGGTTTAATCATGTAATCATCTGCTCCGGCTTCAAGCCCTAAAACAACATCCTGAGTATCACCTTTTGCAGTCAACATAACAATTGGCACCATTGATGTTTCTCTAATTATTTTACAAACCTCAACACCATCAATGCCTGGAAGCATCACATCCAATAAAACTAAATCAGGAGTATGTTGATTAAAAATATCCATTACTTGGTCACCACGATTTACTAAATCAACCTCCATGCCAGCACCGGTTAGTACGATGCTTAGCATTTCAGCTAAGTCTTGGTCGTCATCTACGACCATGACTAGTGGCATTTATGAACCGTGTTCCCAGGAATTTAGGTAAAGCTCTTGTGCGGGGGTTAGAACATCTAACTTAGCGCCCATGCTTTCAAGCTTTAGTCTTGCAACATCCTTATCGATTGTTGATGGCACATCATGTAAGCCGGCAGGTAGATCTTTGCCTGACTTTAACAACCATTCAGCAGTTAATGCCTGATCTGAAAATGACATATCCATTACTGATGCAGGATGACCTTCAGCAGCTCCAAGATTTGCCAGTCTGCCCTCGGCAATAAGCAATATACGACGGCTATCGGCCATTACATATTCATCAGTTTGATGGCGCATCTTTGAATTTTTCACTTTAGCATTTTTCTCTAGCCACGCAACATCAATTTCAATATCAAAGTGGCCTGAATTTGCCAGGATCGCACCATCTTTCATTTGCTTAAAATGTTCATCTCGTAATACATCGCGGTTTCCAGTTACCGTAATGAAAATATCACCAATTGCTGCGGCTTTGGTCATTGGCATAACTCTAAAACCTTGCATAAGAGCGTCCAATGCCTTAGTTGGATCGATCTCAGTAACAACTACCTCGGCACCTAATCCCTTCGCGCGCTCTGCAACACCCTTACCGCAATATCCAAAACCTGCAACTACAACTATTTTTCCAGCAACTAAGGTATTAGTGGCGCGGAAAATTGCATCAAACGTTGATTGTCCAGTGCCGTATCGATTATCAAACATGTGCTTTGTGTCAGTATCGTTTACTGCAATCATTGGAAACTTTAAAGCTCCATCTTTTGCCATTTGGCTTAATCTGATAACACCTGTAGTTGTCTCTTCACAGCCGGCTAGTACTCCATCAATTAATTCTGTTCTAGATGTATGTATTACATTTACCAAATCGCAACCATCATCAAATACCAACTGTGGTTTGATATCTAATGCCGAATTGATATGTTGATAAAAACCGTCGCGATCAATAGCATTTTTTGCAAACACTGAAATCCCATATTCATAAACTAAGGCAGCTGCAGTTTCATCTTGGGTAGAGAGTGGATTAGATGCACAAAGAGCAATCTCTGCTCCACCAGACTTTAGAGCTAACATTAAATTAGCAGTCTCAGTAGTTACGTGCATACAGGCTGCAATTCTGATTCCATTAAATGGCTTCTCTTTTGAAAATCTATCCTTTATTTGTGACAACACTGGCATGTTACGGGCTGCCCACTCAATTCGTTTTTTTCCTTCAGCCGCAAGTGCTGGATTGGCGACATCACTCTTAATTCCAGTTGTTGTGTTCATTCTTCTCCTATAAATAATGTGGCTTAAATAATTAATTGCAAGGGGCTAAAGATACCCTGCTTGCCACACATTTATCACCTTTTGATTTGGGTCAGTACTTCATCCCTTATCTTGGCCATGAGTTTTGGAGTATCGGCTTCAACATTTAACCTAAGTAGCGGCTCGGTATTTGAAGCCCTCAGGTTAAACCACCACTGATCTGCCGAGATAGTTAAACCATCCAATTCATCAACCTGATACTTACCTGCATACTTCTTTTTTATCGCCATAATGGATTTTTGTGAGTTTTTTACTTTGCTATTTATCTCACCACTAGAGAAATAACGATTATAAGGCTGGAGTAGCTCAGACAAAGTTTTGTCGGTATTCATTAGTTCAGCAAGGGCGTATAAAGCTGCAAGCATTCCAGAATCTGCCTTCCAGAAATTTTTAAAATAAAAATGACCTGAATGCTCACCTGCAAAAATAGCGCCGGTTTCCGCCATCAAGCTCTTGATATAGGAGTGCCCAACGCGACTACGCACTGCAATGCCTTTATTCTCGGCAATTACTTCAGGAACTGTTTTTGATGAAATTAGATTGTAAATAATTGTCGACTTAGGGTTCTTTTTTAATTCACTTGCAGCAATCAAGGCAGTGAGGGCAGATGGATTAACTAACTCACCTCTTTCATCTATTAAAAAACATCGGTCGGCATCACCATCAAAAGCAAGACCTATATCAGCTTTTTCTTTTTTAACTTTTTTCTGAAGATCCTTTAAATTTTTTGGCTCGATCGGGTTAGCTTCATGGTTTGGAAAATTACCATCTAATTCAAAATACATCGGATATAACTTAACGTTAAGTTTGCCCATAACTGCTGGAGCAGTAAATCCAGCCATGCCATTTCCAGCATCAATAACTACTTTGAGTTTTCGCTTAGCAAAGGCTTTCTTTGGGAATTGTTTTATTAAATAATCAACATATTCACTTAATAAATCTTTTGAAGTAACTTTTCCAACGGGCCTGGTAGAAATTGGAACACCTTTTTCAATAAACTCTTTAATTATAAGCAAGCCAGACTCTTGTCCGATTGGCCTTGCTCCACTCTTACACAATTTCATTCCATTATATTTTGCAGGGTTATGACTGGCGGTAAACATAATTCCAGGCAAATTAAGTTTTCCGCTAGCGAAATACAACATATCAGTAGATGCCAACCCAATTCTGATTACATCCATACCTTGACTGGTAACACCATCGCAAAATGCCGCGGCTAACGACGCCGAAGAGGAGCGCATATCTTCACCTACGACAATTGTGGCTGGTTCTCTTTCATACTCTAAAAATTTTGCAAATGCGACACCAACAGAGAAGGAGAATTCTGGAGTTATTTCATTTTTAACTAAGCCTCTGATGTCGTAGGCTTTTATAATTTTATCTAGCATTTAATCTTTAAGCCTTAAATAAATATTAAATTTAGTTTGAAGGTAATACGCGTAAATGTCCGCGTCTACCTAACTCAGGCTGCATCGTTTTTCCACTTACGTCATAGTTTGCAACCTCTCTAACAGCATTTGCAATTGCCATTAAATCTTCTTCGGTTGGACCTGTGTTGTTATTTATAACTTCCTCTTTAATTACATTCCAACCAACTGGAACCGTTAATCGTTCACTATGAATTGGACACAAATCATAACTGTGTGGTTCGGCGTAAGTAGATAGTGGACCAAGTACTGCAGTTGAGTCAGAATAGATATAAGTCAGTGTCTTTATTGCAGCACTAGTGCAACTTGCTCTAGAACACCTTCTGACTGAAGACCTTTTCATATGAACAGGTTATATGGGGTTGATTGGAAAAGCTGGGATTTAACGGCGTGTGATTACCGAGGCATCCGAAATTGGCTCAGAGGCTGTTTCCAGATTAGCGCCATTATTCATTGGAATCGTGCTTATACCGATATTCCCAGTTAGTGGTAACAATATAACGCCACCACTTATCCCCTTATTATTTGCAAAAATTTGTAATCTATTTAAACCTACTGGTGATTGCCATGAAACAAAATCTTTACCGGTAATTTTCTTCTCAATCTTTCTGCCATTAATTCCATTAGCTTTTATGAGCACATCAATTTTGTCACCCGTAAAAGTTAAGATTGGACGTGATCCAGTTAAATTCGCACTCCAACTTTTAATTGGATCTGAGGCAGCTGTCCAGGTAATTTCATTACTGCGACCAAATGTAAAGTTTGAAAGAATACTTGCTAAAATAGGTTGGTCGGAATCTATCGAAAGTGAAAATGGCTGGTTCGATGGTGAGTTCTTAAGCGGAATGCTTAATACTTTTTGACTTGATACTTTTACCTCAGACAATCCTTCTGGAACAAAATTTCCATCATTTGAATTAATCGTAACCTCTATATTTGCATCAATCTTGCCTGGTACAAACAATCGTAAACTGTGACTTATTGAGTTGTTATTGCTATTTAAACTACCAACTAAGCCCGGAATCGAAACTAATCTAACTTGTTTACTTGGAGCAGCGATAGCTGATACAAAATCTGCACCTAAAGATTTAAGACCTTTTTTTCGCTCATCAAATAAAAAGGAGCTCACCCGACCAGATTTTGTATTAACCGCAATGGCGATCTCTTCCTCCCCAGGAGCTAATGTATCTACCGAAATCTTTTTAGTTGAGTTTTGAGAAATTAAAAAATTTCGCTCTTCAATTGGCCCATTTGGCGTGAACACTTCAACTGTTACATTTGAATCGGAAAATCCGCTATTTACAATAAAAAGTAATGACTTGCTAGTTACAGCTCCAGAACCACCAATAAACCATTGTTGACCATTACTTACCGAACAAGGCACAACTGCTTTCCATTTATTATTTGCAAAGGTAAGTGCTGTATCAGAGTTTCCTGCCACCAAGATAGATGATTTTGTCAGCGGAATTTGATTTGACCTTCCAGGATTTAACTTCTTACTAGAGCCATCGATTAATCTTCGACCAATTTTTGCTGAAGCAACACCTGCAATTGATGACACGTTATTACCAATTGCCGGACATACCGTTGCAGGATATGCAGAAATAACCTTAATCTGATCAGTCCGCTCTGGTGCAAAAAAGGAAATTAGTAATGAAATTAATAAAAACCCTACTAACACTATGAATTTAACTGAGAATCTATTTTTCATAGCAATTCCTCAAGTGGGACTTCTTTTCGTCTTCGGCCGGCTGGTAAAGCCAGGATAATCACGGAGATAATTACAATTAACTGCAGGGAAATCCAACCTCTTCTTGCTGTACCGTCATGGGTAATAAGTACTTCACCTGGTTGAGCAATCTTAAATACAGGAAGGCCGAATTCATTTTGCTCTAGCGGGACGGCAACTCCATTTAATAACAGTCGCCAAGACTTATCAAAGCTTTCAGCAATAATTATTGTTCCACTTGATGAAACATAGCCATTTGCACTTATGTCATTTGAATTAATTGGAAAATGTTGACCTTTTACATTTTGGAAAGAAACTCTGGCATGAGAATTATTAACTTTCCAAATAACGCCATCTTTAGTAGCAGAACTCCTGGTAAAGCCACCAATTCCATCAATAGTTCTGACTAATGCTGGATCTGCTGGATCCTTCATAAATACATATTGGATTCCATAAAATCCTAAAATCTGACTACTGCTAACTCCGACACCATTAAATAAATCAACAATTGAAGTGTGAACAATTTCGGGTGTTTTACTGGAAACATCAGGTTCACCCAGTAATAGATCACTGCCTCGGGTAATAAAGTATTTCAATTGTTCTTGATTCTTTCTTACCACCAAAGTTTTTGGCCTTTCATTGGTAGTAGCTAAATCAGATATAAATGCTGGGATTACCTGGTCATTATCGGTACTAACTAACGAGTTAGCACCAACCGAAACTCCCCAGCCAGTCATCACTACTGTTGAAAGAATTGTAATTAAGGCGGTAAATGCTGAAAGTATGTGTTTATAGCCAAAATTAATGGTGCGAAGCTGAGGTATTATTCTTTCACCAATCGAAAATATATTTAGAGTTAAAATGAATTGTGCAATAACAATTAAACTTCCACTCCAAACTCTTTGCGCATTGGAATTATTGCCTGCGATAAAAAAGGATGAAATTGTTGCACTAAATACCAATAAAATTAAGGCCAGGACTGCATTTCTGCGCTGCTGCTTTACCACTAAGCATAAAATTAAATAAAGAATAAATGGTGCCAGCAAGTAAAGATTCGGTGACGCTGGACCGCCGGGATTAAATAACAAAATAGAGAAGAAATCACCTGATGGCACTGATAAGCCAGGCTCTAGTAACTTAGAGGTGGGTGCGAACAAAAATGAGAGTGAGTTTGGAATATTAAACAAAAAGGGTGTAATCAATAGGGCAAATCTTTTCTTAATCTCATCTTGATTTAGAATTTTAGAGATGTCCTCCCATTTTGTAGAGTTACTATTTTTGGAAGCAATATATTGATCAATAAGCTGATAGAGGTGATAGCCAAGCCAAATTAGGAGAAAGATTGGTGAAAAGGCTGCTGTGATTGCTGCAACTATTGTTATTAAATAAAGCTTTCGCCATTTCAAATCTGTTAATTGCTGGTGATTATAAAGTGCAGTAAATAAAATTGGGGAAAAAGCAGCCACTACTAGAGTTCCAATTCGACCTTGATTTATTGAAGTCAATATCGCAGGGGAGAGTGCAAAAACAAATCCAGCAAAGGTGGCTGAGTAATTGCTTAAATTAAACTTCCTAGCCGATCGATAGGTTAAAACATAAAGCAGTGATGGAATAAAAAAGAAAAACAAGTAGATAAGTATTTGTGGGTTACCACCAGTTATCACCGATGCTAAACCAACTATTAATACCCATAATGGTGTTGGCGAGCTACTGCCTAAGCCGACTAAGTGCCAGGAGGTGAAAAAATCACTAATTAAGTGCATGGCGCTATCTGGTGCAACCGGTAGTGCTCCCCCAGATAATGAACCAAACCGATTACGAGAATAGAAAATTGAAAAAATACTTATCACCAAAAGGCCAAATAGAAATGGTTGTTTTGCTAATGCTCTAATTTTTGCAAAACTCTTTCCTTCAACAAACTCTAATTCATCAAAGCTCTCATCAATAATGCCGATATCTGAATAACTCTTAACTTGAGTAGAATTTTGTTGGGTATTTTTTGACTTAAATGCTTTAGAGATTGAAGTTGAAATTCGCTCTAGGCTAGCCCGTAATTGTGTTGATCTAGCCGGGATAAATTGTTTAATTACCCGAGCAGATAACACCTTATTTTTCTTTCGATATCGCCGGGATTTGATTAAATCTGCTGGTTTGAAGATTAATAACCCAATAGCTGCAATTTCATCAGCTGCATAACCAGGTAATTTTGCGAGTAAATAAATAATTGATCTACCAATTGAGGTAAACAAAAGTTGCAGCGCAACCCAAGGCAGAATCCACCAGCTTGAATTAGCTAGTAAAACAAAGGCGGCATTTCGACGATCAAGCAACAATGGCCGATGCAAGATCGCATCTTTGACATCGATTTCTCTTCGTTCGGAAGAGGATGCCTGGGCGTGATACAAAATCGCCTCACCCACACAGATAACTGAGTGGCCAGCAATATTTGCCCGCCAACCTAAATCAACATCATCTCTAAACAACTCAAGGCTAGGGTCAAAACCTCCTAACTCTTCAAAGACACCTCGCTTAATTAACATACCCGCACTGCTAACCGCTAAAACATTTTTTACCTCATCATGTTGGCCTTGATCATGCTCTCTATCCTCTAACCCACTCCAACGTGTGCCATTTTCTGTAATGCTAATTCCAGCTTCTAAAATATGTTTGCGGTCATACCAACCTAGAATTTTAGGACCGGCAATTCCAACCTGTGGCCGTTCCACTACCGCTTCTAATAATTTTGCTAGCGCTAATTTATCTGGTGCGCAATCATCGTGAATTATCCATAACCATTCATTATTTTCTTGATTATTGATTTGTTTATCAACAATTGGCAATTTAGCAACAGCTGCTGCTACCGCTGATCCAAAACCAGCACTTTTAGATTGTTTAATAACTGGAATACCAGCATTGCTTAATAACTTAACTGAGCCATCAATTGAACCATTATCAACTGCAATAATTTGATCTGGTAATCGCTTTTGGGATGAGAGGGCAGCGACCACCTCACTTAACCAGGTAACACCATTATGTGTAACAAGTATTGCTGTTACATGCTGGTCTTTAACCTGCGCTTGAGTGCTTTGCTTTTCAGCCACCCGCTATTTTAAGCGCTGCGGCGCTTTAAACGGCGGCGTTCACGTTCAGATAATCCGCCCCAGATACCAAACCGCTCATCATGGGCCAGCGCGTACTCCAGGCACTCAGAGCGAACATCACAGGATAGGCACACTCTTTTTGCCTCACGAGTTGAGCCACCCTTCTCAGGAAAGAAGGCCTCTGGATCGGTTTGAGCGCATAGCGCTCGCTCCTGCCATGAGAGTTGTTCTGATGAAACTATAAGAGCTGAAAGCTCTGCACGTTGATCTGACATCTTTCTCCTTAAACCTAGTCAGTGACCTGTAACTACCTCAAGGGCCAGGGTGTGCCCGCAATAAGAGAATTACACGCTTGTAACTCCAATAAGTCAAGTTGATACTGGTGGATCTGTGGGGTTAAAAACCTAAATAATTGGAATTTACGATCATTCCTGCGGAAATTTGGGTATTTGGTGCGATTATCGAGTCAATAATTTTGCAATCTGCACCAATTTTTGCACCCCTACCAATTATCGAACCAGTAATCTGACAATTACTCTCAATAATTACTTTAGGTGCAATAGAACTTCCCTGTTCAACCCTAGAGGAGGAATCGATATTTGAATCAGCTGCCACAAGGCACTCCCCTTCATGCTTTGGTGTAGCTGGGGAGAAAACTTTGCCCATAATTAAATCTGCTGAAGCTTTAACTAAAGCTGCTGGCGTTCCAATATCTAGCCAATATGAGTTATCTAGATAACCAAATACCTGTGCTCCTGATTTAAGTAGCTCTGGAAAGGTTTGGCGCTCCACACTGACTACCTGATCTACTGGAATCTGTTGTATTACTTCAGATTTAAAAATATAACAACCTGCGTTAATTAGGTTACTAGTTGGGTTATCCATTTTTTCTAAAAATGATTTAACCTGATTATTACTCTCTAATTCAACACAGCCATAAGCTCTAGCATCATCTACCTCAGTTAAATACAAGCTGACATCGGCCTGATGTTCTTGATGAAATTGAATCTGTTTTTTTAAATCATGGGCACTTAACACATCGCCATTAAAGATCACAACTAGGTCGCAAGGATCTAGTAATTTTGCAGCATTTCTGATGCCACCTGCTGTACCTAGGGCACTAGTCTCAACTGCATACTTAATTTTTATGCCAAATCTTTCGCCATTGCCAAAATAGGGTTCAAATAACTCAGCCTTGTATGAGGTGGCAAGGACAATCTCGCTTATTCCAGCCTGGGCTGCTTTTCTAATTTGGTGTTCGGTAAATGGCACACCAGCTACCTCAAGCATCGGCTTAGGTGTTTGTAGTGTTAATGGCAAGAGTCGAGTTCCTTTGCCACCAACTAATAAAATTGCACTGATCTTCATAATGAGAGTCTTTCAACAACTTTATCTATATCTTGATCATGAGCAGTTAAAGCAATTCTTACAAAATTATCACTGCCATAAAAACTTCCTGGGGTAACTAAAATTCCAATTTGAGCAAACCAATCAACAGTTTTATAGCAATCCTCATTTTTACTGCACCATACATATAGTCCAGCCTGGCTATATTCAATAGTGAAGCCAGCATTAGTTAATACCTTAATTAACTTATCTCTTCTGCTTGTATAGCGCTGGGCCTGCTCTTTTGCATGGTTGTCATCAGAGAGTGCAGCAATCATTGCCTGTTGGATTGGCGCAGGCACCATTAATCCAGCATGCTTTCGGATCTGCCTAATTTGATCGATTAATTTTTTATCGCCAATTACAAAGGCGGCTCTATATCCGGCCATATTAGATCGCTTAGAAAGCGAGTGCACCGCCAAAATTCCAGTGTTGTCACCTTCAGTAAGGGCCAAAATAGATTTAGCTTGATCTGAAAATGATAAATAGCACTCATCACTTGCTATGACCGCATTATTAGCTCTGCTCCAATTAATGGCCGCTGATATCTGAGAATCACTAAGAACTTGCCCGGTTGGATTTGCTGGTGAGTTAATCCAGGCAAGATCAGCTATTGGCCAATCTGCCGCCTTACTACCAACTGCAGTGGCTTGTGCTGACGCTAATAGAGCGCCAACTAAATATGTTGGGTATGCAATTTGTGGGTATAAAACTTTCTTACTTTGCAAAAAAGTCGGTAATAGCGCAACAAACTCTTTTGAACCAATAACTGGTAAAACATCAAACTCACCAGTTGCACCGAGAGTAGAGCTAGCCCAATTTTTTATCGCTTCCTTTAATTGCGCACTGCCAGCAGTTAATGGATAACTTGGCGAATTACTCGCTTGGCTTAAAGCTTCTTGAATAAACTTTGGCGTAGTGTCGACTGGAGTTCCTTGTGACAGATCAATAAAACCGCCTGGATATTGTTTTGCTTTTTCACCGTAGGGCGCCAAAAGATCCCATGGGAAATCTGGCAGTTTCAGAAAAACTTATTTCTCTTGTGGTGGAAGAGCTGCGACGACCTCATGATCTTTACCAATTGCTCCTAATTTAGCCGCGCCGCCAGGAGAACCAATCTCTATAAAGAACTTACTATTTACTTCACTATAATTTTTCCACTGTGAAGGAACATCATCCTCATAGTAAATTGCCTCAACTGGGCAAACTGGTTCACAAGCTCCGCAATCAACACACTCATCAGGTTGGATATAAAGCATTCGATCGCCCTCGTATATGCAATCAACTGGGCACTCTTCTATGCAGGACTTATCCTTCACATCAACACATGGTTGAGCAATTATGTAGGTCACGCTACTCCTTACAGTGATTTCACCTAGTTAGGTGGAGAATACTGCCATCAACTCTGATGATCTTTAGGCATTAGTTTAATAGGAGGCGCCATATGCAGCCATCAGCGGCCCAAATTGGCCAGCGGGTAAGCATCCGCATGCATGAAGCTGATGGGGGTTTTCGCGACATTTTGGGGGTATTAGAGAGCGAAAACACAGTACGTAAAAAAGATGGTTCGCTAGCCACCTTCGATCCGGCAAAGATAGCGGTATGGAAGATAGTGCCAAATAAATGAAATCATCAACTACAAATTATGAAATCAGATTATTTGATACAAAAAGTAGGCAACTTATGCCGCTAACAAGTAGTGATGGAGAAATTCTAAGAATTTATGGCTGTGGTCCAACAGTTTATCGTGATGCACATGTTGGAAATATGCGAACATTTTTACTATCTGACATAGTTATAAGGCTAGCAAAATTTATCGGATATAAAGTTAAATTCATCCAGAATATTACTGATGTAGGACACATGTCAGAGGATTTTATTGAAGATAAAATGTTAGCCCAGGCAAAAAAGGAATCTAAAGACCCGTATGAGATTGCAAAAATATATGAGGCGAGATTTCATTCAGATTTAAAACTGTTAAATATTAATCCAGCCGCTAACTATCCTAAAGCTAGCGAATGTATTGACCTTATGCATGATCTAATAAGTAAATTGATAACAAAGGGTCACGCATATGTTGGAAGTGATAACTGCGTTTATTTCTCAGCACAATCATTTGAAGGTTATGGTGCAATAAGTGGAAATCGCCTTGACTCACTAAAACCCGGGCATAGGTTTGAGTACACCGAGGATGGTGCAAAGCGTTTTCATGCAGACTGGGCTCTTTGGAAAGCAGCTGAAAATAGAACTGAAATGATTTGGAATTCACCGTGGGGGAAAGGTTTTCCAGGTTGGCATATTGAATGCTCAGCTATGTCGTTACATTACTTAAATAATTTTGTTGACTTACACCTAGGCGGAATAGATCTTCGATTTCCACATCATGAAAATGAGCGGGCACAATCAAACTGTGCGATTGATAAGGAAGCAGTCTCGCTTTGGGTGCATGGGGAACATTTGTTATTTGAAGGTCGAAAAATGGCCAAGAGTGCAGGAAATGTAGTTTTAGTATCAGACTTAATAGATCGTAATTTAGATCCGCTGTGCTTAAGGTTATGCTTTCTTGAAAATCGTTATCGCAGTCAAATGGATTTAAGCTGGGATAGCCTTAAAGCTGCACATCAAACTATTCAGCGATGGCGAGATAAAATCTTAATTTGGCAGAGTAGTAAAGAAACTAACCTAACTGAAGTTAAAAAAATAGTGAATGAAGTTATTACTGATCTTACTGATGATTTAGATACACCACGGGCTCTTCAAAAACTAAGGAAAATTGAAAAATCTCAGGAGCTTAGTGATGGGACAAAGTTTGAAGTTTTTAAGGAGGTGGATGTTTTGTTTGGTTTAGACTTACTAAAATCCTTCTCAAGTAAAGCTGAAATACCTAGTCATCTAAATGAACTGCTATCAAAGAGGGCAAAAGCTAGAAGCCTAGGTGATTTTGTTGAAAGCGATCGGCTGCGGGATTTATTAGCAAAAAATAATATCTTGGTAAAAGATGGAAAAGATGGTCAGAGTTGGGATTGGTTAATTTAGCGATTCAATGATTTTGGTGTAATTAACCCAAGTAACAAAACTACTAAACCGCCAAGTAAAAAAATATTTCCGGGTGTATTTCCGTAAACCAGAATTTCATCTGCCAAGCCGGGTGATCCAGCTCTAATTACTACAAGTAGCCAGGCTAGGCTGAAGATAACTTGATATCGCCGAAAGAAAAATAACTGGCCGATAGCTCTTATGCCAACAAAAGTTAATAACAATGCGGCAATTAACCCAAATGGTGAGTAAAGGTTATGCAGTAATACCGAACTAAATCCGACTATTAAGCCCATGCCAACAGATTTAAATATACTCATAGTGTTACCCCAGCAAATAAATCTATTTCGCGACCAGATTCATCAAATGGTTTAGATTTTTCACCTTTAACTAGTGTGTAGTACTCATCAGCCCAAACTGATAGACCTAAATTATTTGAAAGCGCAAAAAATGGACCATCTATTGAAATTTGAGTTTCGTGTGCCTTCATTGCCTCTAATTTTTGTTCAACATAATCTGGAGCTTTTATAACGGAGGTAACTAATTCATCTGGTTTAGCAAAAGGTAAATCTTCTACGCTATCAGCCCCAAAGAAACTCGAACCGACCTCTTTCATTTTATCGATTCCCATTTGGATTACAGATTTCGGCATAGTATTCCAATATATCTTGCTGATTTTCCAACCTTGGTTTGATGCTAGCTCTGCAGCCAACATTGCAACTTGATTAGCCTTAATATGGTCAGGATGACCGTAGCCACCAAATTCATCGTAGGTGATAAGTACCTGGGGTTTAATCTCTAAAATAATCTTTACAAGCTCTTGAGCTGCTTCAGTTAAATCTGCTTGCCAAAAAACATCTTTGCGTTCATTTTGGGTAGTTCCAATCATTCCACTATCACGCCACTTTTTATTAGGTGATCCTAGAAATCTAAAATCTTTTATTCCAAGGTGCACCATGGCATTCTTTAATTCAATTTCGCGATGTTCACCTAATTTGTCATCTCTACTGCTGGCTAAGTTAGCCAGACTTTCAACTAATACTTCCCCCTCTTCGCCACGAGTACAGGTTACTAATGTGACTTGTACACCCTCTGCTGCATACTTAGCCATAGTTGCACCATTATTTATGGTCTCATCATCTGGATGAGCGTGTACTAGTAACAATCTTTTTGATGCATTCACTCGCACAATATAACTGGGAAAGTATTAAATCTGACAATTCAACAATAGAGTGATTAGACTTAAACAATGGCTGAAGAGAAATCCAATCGCCTGCCTCGAGATGAGCGCAGGGCACAATTACTAATTGCAGCACTTGAGGTTTTTACTGTTGCCGGTTATCACTCCGCTGCTATGGATGAAATCGCTGATAAGGCTCAAGTAAGCAAGCCAGTTCTCTATCAACATTTTCCATCAAAGCTGGATCTATATTTGGCGGTCTTAGATTTACATATTGACTCTTTAGTATTCGCAATTCAAAAAGCTATTGCATCTAATCGAGAAAACTCTTCAAGAGTTGCAGCAACTGTTGATGCATACTTTGGATTTATAGATTCTGAAGGTGAAGCCTTTAGATTATTATTTGAAAGTGATATGAATCTTGAACCTCAAGTTCGAGAACGATTAAACCGAATGACTTATGACTGTGCAGCAGCTGTTAGTGCTGTAATCTCTATTGATACTGGTTTAGGAAAAGAAGAATCAATGATGCTGGCTGTAGGCATAATTGGAACGGTACAAACTACCGCACGTCATTGGCTAGATCGAGATGGCAAGATCGATCGTACAAGAGCCACAGAGTTGGTAATGAATCTAATCTGGCGAGGAATCTCAGGATTCCCCAAATCAAAATCCTAAATTCGCATAGTTGTAATTGAATAGATAAGGTTGGGCTATGGCTACCGCAAAAGCATCAGTTAAAAGCACATCTCGCACCGAGGTAAAAATTGGTATCTCAGACTCAACCCATGAAATAAATATTGAATGTGTAAGTACTCAATCTGAGGTTATAGCAAAAGTTAATGAGGCTATTAAATCCTCTTCCGTACTATCACTTAGTGATTCAAAAGGTAGAGAGTTGTTAGTACCAGCTAATAAAATTAGTTATATTGAAGTAGGCGAATCAATAGATCGTCGTGTTGGATTTGCTAATTAAATAGAAACAACTCTTCTAGCATTAGCTTTAGATTCTAATTTCTCCCACTGATCTGGATTTGTGGTGTATTCGCCCAAAATATTAAGTTTTCCATTGCCATGGTAATCACTTGAACCAGTCATAACTAGGTCAAACTCTTTAGCTAAATTTATTAGGCTGACCTTTTCATCAGGTGTGTGATCTCTATGATCTACTTCAATCCCATCCAAACCTGATTGAATAATCGAACCAAATGTCTCAGCTGATATGACTCTTCCTCTATGTGAAGCCATTGGATGGGCAATTACAGCTACGCCGCCAGCTGCTTTAATTAATTTAATAGCGTCCTCAGGTGATGGCGAATAGTGCGGTACGTAGTATTTTGAATTGTTATGAAGCATTTTAGTGAAAGCCTCATCACGACTTACTACAATTCCTTTTTTAACTAATGCATCAGCAAGATGAGGTCTGCCAAGTGTTGCACCATCTGAAAGTTGCTCTAGTACATCTGCCATAGAGATATCTATTCCTGCCTCATTAATACGATTGATAATTTTTTCCATTCGACCATGCCGATTATCTCTAGTATTTTCTAACGTTTTCATCAATTCACTATGAGTGGGATCAAATAGCAAGCCCAATACATGAACACTTATCCCATCGGTAGTTTGACAAGATATTTCTGCTCCAGGAACTAGTGATAGACCAGGACGCAATGCATTAGTTGCTTCATTCCATCCACTTATTGAGTCATGATCAGTTAGAGCAAGTGTTGTAATTCCGGCTGCCATAGCTTTATTAACTAATTCAGTTGGGGTATCAGTACCATCACTAAAATTTGTATGGGTGTGTAAATCAATCATTTTAATTGAAGAGTTTCTTGGCTAGATTTAACAACAAACAGGGCACAACCAAATAGTAAACCAATAATTCCAGGAATTGTTCCAGCTGGTGGTTGCTGACCAAGCCAAATATATGCAAAAAAAGCGCTCACTGGGACTTCAAAAAACACAATTAATGAAACTACAACCGGTGAAACTCTTTTTAAAGAAGCATTAAACATGGTGTGGCCTAGTAATTGTGCTCCAAGAATTAATGCTATTAGTAAGGCAATATCGTAGGTAGAAAATCCGATTAATTTTGAATTAGATAAAATTACAACTGGTAGTGACACTATTGCGCATGATAAATAACAAACTGAAGTGAAGGTTGCTGTAGAAACACTTTTTTGAACCTTAGCACCAATTAACATATATGCGGCCCCAAAAATTCCACCAATTAATGCTAATAAATCTCCCTGGAAAGACCTGATTGATAGATTTAAATCGACCCCAGTAATCAAAATAACTGAAAGAAAAGCAATAATCATGCCGCCGATGGATCTGCGTGGAATATGACCACCGTTAAACTTAACAAATATTGCAGCAAAAATTGGTTGGGTAGCTGCTATTGCAGTACCGGTAGCAACACTAGTAAGTCGCATAGCTCCAAAAAAACATAAAAAGTGAGCTGCTAAAAAAGCCCCAGATAGTGCTGCCCAGCGTAAAGCACTTTTTTGTTCATCTGTTTTCCATTCACCCTTTGACAAGGCAAAGGGAAGAATTACTAGACCTCCGATTAAATTTCTTAAAAATATTAATGATGGAACAGGAATTAGGCTCTTAGCAATGATTGGGCCTGAGGTTCCGATACCTATCAACCCAAGCGTAAGAAATGGGATATCTCGACCGCTTGGTAGTTTGGTATGGAAGTGATCTTTCATAGGTAGAACCTATCTGTCTTTTAATTATTATTATAAATCTACACTTGGCCGATGCCCTTATCTCATGGATACCGTGAAGTGAATTGAACTTAAACGCGTATTCCTAGCGACTTTAGTTGGTGTTGGGTATTAAATCCATATAGTGACCAGGTTGGAAAAGTTAGGATAATATGAAAATTAAATAAGAAAAATTAAGTATTGATATTTAAGCGAACTCCAACTAAAGACTTCGGCCTTACAATTATTTGATCCAGTATTTCATCAAATATCTTCTTGTATTTTTCATCAGATAAGACGATAGGACTTCCTTCGTCCCCACCTTCACGTAGTTGAGCATCAAAAGGTATTTTAGAAAGTAGTGGTACATCTGAACCAACTAGTTGGCTTAATCTGCGCGTAGTTTCTTCGCCTCCCCCACTACCGAAAACTGAAAGCTTCTCCCCGCACTTTACGCATTCACTATCTGACATATTTTCAATTACACCGATTACTGGTTGTTTAATTTGATGAGCTATGCGACCAGCACGTTCTGCTACTTCAGCTGCCGCAATCTGAGGAGTAGTGACAACGATGATTTCAGAATTAGGAATCAGTTGTCCAAGAGATATCGCAATATCGCCAGTACCTGGGGGTAAATCCAATAAAAGTAAATCTAAATCTCCCCAATATGCATCGCTTAATAATTGCTCTAGAACTCTATGTAATAACGGTCCTCGATATGCAACAGGATCTGATCGCTCTGGCTTAAACATCTCCATAGATACAACTTTTACGCCATAGTTTTCAACAGGAATAAATGTTTGATCAATTGCAGTGGGTCGCTTATCTAAAATTCCCATGAGTCTAGGAATTGAGTGACCATAAACATCTGCATCCAAGATTCCAACTTTTAAACCTCTAGCAGCTGCAGCAACTGCAAGATTTACGGTTACAGAAGACTTTCCAACTCCGCCCTTGCCTGATGCTATTCCGATTACTCTAGTTAGAGAATCGGGTTGGGCAAAAGGAATGAATTTTTCTCTACCTCCGCGGATTATTTTTTTCACATTATTTCGTTGCTCTTCATTCATAACTCCGAAAATAATCTCAACCTCAGTTATTTCCTTTATACCTTCAAGAGAATTCTTAATATCACTTTTTAATCTATCTTTCATAGGGCATCCAGAAATTGTTAACAGAATTTTTAATTTAGCTAGGCCTGAGTCAAAATCAACAGATTCAACCATGCCAAGCTCAGGAAGCGGTTTATGCAATTCTGGATCTATCACCTTGTTCAAGGCTAGATTTATTGCCTCAATAGTGCTCATAGCAGATCTGGATCAATTTTAGGCTTTGGTTTAATATCAAAATCATTCTTATCAATTACCTCACCAATATGTTTTTTAATAAAGGTTTTTGGATTTAGATCCTTAACTTGCAGGTCCTCATATCCTGGCCCTAAATTGTCTTTTAACTCATTTGTTGCATTTTGTGCCATTTTCTTCGCTTTAACTAAAAATCGCGCAGCATCTGCAGCAATATTTGGTAAACGATCTGGCCCTACCAAAACAATTCCTATTATAAAAAGTCCAATTACCTCACCAGCACCCAAATTGAACATATTCTTATTTCTTAGATGCAGCTAAAACTACATCTACTTCTCTAGTTATACTGTTCCTCTTAAATTTAACTTTAACTTTATCGCCAATATTTTTGCTTCGGATTACAACAATTAATTCATCTGAATTTTCTATTTCAGCCCCATCTAAAGAAATAATTATGTCGCCTTTACGCAATCCTGCCTTATCTGCTGGCCCTCCAGGTGTTATACCGGTTGACTCGCTCGAGATCAAAGCTCCAGTTCCAGTGAATTGCGTATCAACAGAAATGCCCATAATTGGATAAGTTGAAAAACCAGTATCTATTAACTGCTCTGCTGTCTTCTTGGCCTGATTGATTGGAATTGCAAAACCTAAACCAATTGATCCTGCCTGCGAGCTCACACCTAAAGTTGCAATGGCTGAGTTAACACCAATTACTGCACCAGTTAAATCTACTAATGGTCCGCCAGAATTTCCAGGATTGATGGCAGCATCTGTTTGTAGTGCGTTTATAAATGAAGATTCGCCAAATCCATTACCTGTTGTGACAGCTCTATTTTTAGAGCTAATAATTCCAGCCGTAACAGTTCCGGACAGGCCAAGCGGTGAACCTATTGCAATCACTGCATCACCAACTAAAACTTGATCACTATTTCCTAATTGTAAAGTGGGTGCAGCTTGAACATTTATTTTTAAAACAGCCAAATCATATGAATTATCTCTGCCAATAAGTTTTGCTGGATACTTTTTACCATCAGAAGTTTCAACAGTAATTCTTCCACTATTTGCAGCAGACTCAACAACATGGTTATTAGTCAAAATATATCCATCACTATCAAGAAAAAAGCCAGAGCCAGTACCTGATCCGCCCGAGCCATTAACTGATATTGAGACCACGGCGGGAATTAGCCTGGCTGCAAGTGCTGCGATTGAGCCAGGGGCTCGTTCTACAACATTTTCTGTTTGAACTAAATTCGCTCCAAGATTATCTGTGGTATTTCGACCAATAGTCGCACCTATCGCACCAGCAATTAAACTTACAACTACAACCAAAACTATGATTGATGAATTATTTCTCTTTTGTATATAAATTCTGGGCTGTTTTTCTACAGCAGGTTGCCACCAAGGGGTATTTATTGGCTCCTTCATTTAAGCAAGTTTATTGGCTACCAAGACCCCAGCGCCAACTGGAATTACTGTTGATGACCACCTTTCATCATCTTTTATGACTTTAACTGCATCTCTTCTAGCAATACTCTCAGGATCACGTTGAGTTGGATCAACTACCTTTCCATTACTTAAAACTTGATCAATTATTAATACACCACCGGGCTTGAGTAATCTAAAAGACTCTTGAACCATATCGAATAAATCTAGTGCCGGCCTAATAACTACAATCTCATAAGAGTTATCTGCGAGTTTTCCAATAACTTCAATTAACTTCCCAGTAATAATTCTATATTTTGTTGCAGAAATACCAGCCTCTTCAAATATTGATCTAGCTATCTTTGAGTGCTCTCGTTCAGAATCGATTGTGGTTAAAACACCATCTGGGCTAATTCCTTGTAAAATCCATAGTCCGCCTACTCCTGAACCGGTTCCGATTTCTACAACTGATTTTGAGTTTAAAAGTTTTGTTATAAATTTAATGTAATTTCCTACAGCTGGCGTTGGGTCAGATGCACCAACCTCTTCACCATTACGTCGAGCAAGTTGCATAAAGTAATCCTCGTGCGCATAACCTTCAGAGTAAGAATGCATATCTCCTCTTGGAGAGTTTGATTGGTTCAAAATGTTTCCAACCATTCAATTAAAAGTCTAGAACCAAATCCAGTACCACCCTTGATGTTTTCACCTGAGTCAGTTTCAGATCTACCTGTTCCTGCTATATCAAGGTGAATCCAATTACGCTTACCAACAAAATTCTCTAGAAATAGCGCAGCGGTAATGGACCCTGCTGAAAAATCAAACTTATCAGCTAAGTGATTTATGTCTGCAACATCACTTTCAAGCGCTGGTGTGTAATCATCAACTAAAGGCATGTGCCAAACTCTTTCACCTATTTTTTCACCTATTTCTGTGAACTTCTTAGCAAGAGATTTATTTCTAGTATACATAGCAGCATGTTGACGCCCTAGACCCAAAGTTGCAGCTCCGGTAAGTGTTGCTAGATCAACTAAATAATCTGGGTCTAACTTCAAATCTGCATAAGCTAAGCCATCTGCCAAGACTAAACGTCCTTCTGCATCTGTATTCAAAACTTCAACTGTGGTGCCACCAAATTGCTTTATAACATCAGAGGGGCGCTGTGATGTTGCAGATAATGAATTTTCTGCAGTCATAAGCAGCGCCGTTACTTTAACTTTGGGTTTAATTCTGGCCATAGCAACAGTTGCCACTAATACCGCGGCTGCACCTGCCATATCGCTCTTCATACCAACCATACTTTCGTAAGGGCGCTTAAGTGAGACCCCACCCGTATCAAACGTTATTCCTTTTCCTACTAGTACAACATGCGGCCAATTACCTGAACCTTTAGGTGCATAGCAAACTTCAATCAACCTTGGACCTGGGTTTGGTGAAGAGTTTCCAACAGCGTTTAATCCACCAAAGTCTTTAATTGCATTGCCAGATTTAACTGCAATTGAAAGGCTTGAACTCTTTGCTGACGAAACAAGAGATGTCGCCTGTTTAGCTAGCCACTGTGGGTTCTTAATATTGGATGGGGTATGAATTAAATCGCGTGCTTGCCAGACTGCACTAGCCAAGATATCGGCTTTTTCAACTTCTTCTAAAAAATTTCCATATAAAATGAATGTCGGTTTTTTATCTTTTTGTTCAGTTTTAAGTGAAAATTGATAATTAGAAAGAACTAGCGCAGTTGCAGCTACTGTGATCAATTTACTATCTGAGGTTAGATAAACAAGCAATTGAGTATCCGTATTCTTTACTTTTCTTCCGAGAGCTGTAGATGCTTTTCTTATGTCATCTGAATTTTGAGCACCAACGCCAACTAGATAAATTCGACTTAAATTCCCACTAGCAAGTGGAATCTCAATAATTTCGCCAGCTTTACCAGAAAATTCTGTCCACTTTGAAAGCTCAACTTTAAAATCAAGTTTAGTTAGATTTATAAGACTTCTAACTAAATTATTCTCTATTACCTTAATTTGATCATCATTGACCACAGGAATTGCAACTGCGGTTATTTCTGATAAATCTGTATCTTCAATACTTAAATTTTGAAGTTTTGGATATAAATCAAAAGATTTAGGATTCATGATCCTGATTAAACTAAGGTCAGTATTACTTTTTTACTAATGCGACTGCGGCTTGTAAAACATTTCCTAGGTTTGTAGCCTCTTCAATATTTAATTCAACTACAAGCCTTCCGCCACCCTCAAGTGGGATTCGCATAACCATCGAACGAGCCTCTTTAGTGACCTCCATAGGACCATCACCAGTTCTTGGTTTCATTGCGGCCATTTGGGTCTCCCTACAAAACTAATTAGATTCCTACTAGAGGCGTAATTATCCCTGATATCTGCACTTGTGGGAAATCCTATAAATTCCCTTTAGAAATCATTGCGATTAGGCGGGATTTACCACTTGCAATAACTGAAATAACTGCCCTCTCTGGGACGCCGAGTTTCTTCGCTATTTGCGTGGTACTTACCATATTAACTAAATGTAAAGTCAAAATTAGCCGCTCTTCTTCAGGCAAGGTAGATATCAATTCAGCAATTGTCTTTTCTTTGCCACCTGAGCTCATGGAATAAGGTTAGCGGGCTGTAGGAAAACTTTTCGTATTAACGTGTTAGTTGCCTTGCAAATCTACGTAATGAGAGCCAAACTCCCAGTAATAATACAGGCTTCATTACGATCAAAAAAATAGATGGGGCAATTAAATTTTCTTGCCAATTAAAAATAGTTCCCTTTTTAGTTTTAGTTAATTTGAATTGTCCTGTCCCTCTTATTACACGACCAATATGGACTACTTCGCATAACACTGGAGGCTTAAAATTTGTAATCTCCATTGTATCTAGAATGCCTAACCTCAACTTAGGGTAAAGTTTTGGAAATATTCCAGTGAAAGCAAAAATTAAGACACCTTTACCATTTTTAACGGTCCGATCCTGATCTAATTCAGACCAAACTTTTGTTTGCAACATCCATTCACTTTGACTACGCCAATCAACCAGAGAATTCCAAACTGATTCAAGGGGTCTATTAATTTTAATGTTTAGCTCCAAGTGTGAAAGTTTTCTCATTTATTACCTGATCCTTATTGCATCTAGAGTTGCAGGGATATCTTTGCACCAAGCAACCAGCTCGTGTTGACCAGCCTTCATAAAATTATGAGTGGATAGGTGATCTAATGCCAACTTAAGTGGATCATAGACTCCAGTTGGGTCACATATTGCAATTGGTTTTTGATGAAATTTCAAATAGCTACCAACCCAGATCTCAAAAAATTCTTCAAGCGTTCCAATGCCGCCAGGTAATGCTATAAATGCATCCGATAATTCTTCAATTTTAGCTTTTCTGGTTCTCATATCACTGACTACATGCATATGAGTTGCCTCTTTATCCTCAAATTCAAGATTAATTAATGGCTCTGGAATTACCCCAATTGTTTTTGCGCCGACTGATCTTGCGCCTATAGCAACTTGCCCCATCATTGAGGCTTTACCTCCACCCCAAACTAAATCCCATCCCTGCTCGCCAATTGCCTTTCCAATTTCAAATGCTAAATCAAGAGAAGTTATTGGAATATTAGGTGCAGATGAACAGAAAACAGATACTCTCATGAAATTAGTCTATTACCTTGGCAAGATTTTGATACATTTAAGTAATGAGTACCGATAAAAACTCCGCTTTTGGCTTTGGAGTGGCCACACAGAATAGTTCAGGCCAAGTGCTTGATTGTTTTTTTTATTCCTTAGGGTTAGGTGAATTAACCAAGAATCATCTTAATTCGGATTTAGCGGCACAAATTGGTAACGATGAAATTCGTAAAGTAAAGAAAATTGCTGTTGAAGTGAAAATAGATTTATCTGAAAAGCCAAAGGATGCAATTGATGTCTATCTACGTTTACACCTTCTTTCACATAGATTAATCAAGCCAAATGAATTAAATTTAGATGGCATTTTTGGCTTGCTTTCAAATGTTGTCTGGACTTCAGCTGGTCCTTGTGATGTTGAGAATTTTTCAGAGGTCAGAGTTAAACTACAAAATAAATATGGAAATTTGACTGTGTACTCAATTGATAAATTCCCAAGAATGATTGATTATGTAATTCCGGAAGGTGTAAGAATTGCAGATGGTGATCGAGTTCGCCTAGGCGCTTATTTATCACCTGGAACAACAATCATGCATGAAGGGTTTGTAAATTTCAATGCTGGCACATTAGGTAAATCGATGGTTGAAGGTCGAATAAGTGCAGGCGTTACTGTTGACGATGGTAGTGATATTGGTGGTGGCGCATCCATTATGGGAACTTTAAGTGGCGGTGGAAAGGAAGTAATTTCTATTGGCAAGAGAACTTTACTGGGCGCTAACTCAGGAATTGGAATAAGCCTGGGCGATGATTGCATCGTAGAGGCTGGAGTTTACATAACTGCTGGTTCCAAAATCGCATTACCTGATGGAAAAATTGTTAAAGCCAAAGAACTAAATAAGGCAAGTAATTTACTGTTTAGAAGAAATTCTCAAACTGGCAGTCTTGAGGTGCTACCTAAAACTGGTGCTTGGGCTGGGCTAAACTCAATACTTCATTCTAACTAGATTTTAATAGTTTTTTTGAAGAGGTTATAAAGCCTAAACCCCAAGACAAGTGCATTACTAATAAAACACTTGGCATAAGTAATTTCTCAAACAAGCTCTTACCAATTATTAGGCTGCCTATAGAAATTAGAATTAAATAAATCAAGGTTGGAATAATAAAAATTGGATTAAAAATTACTGAAAGAATTATTGAAATAGTTGTTGCAACTAAAGTAAAAGGTGGTGCAAGATATCGATAATTTACAGTTTCTTTATATTGCCTTGATACAACTCTTCGCCATCTGCCATATTGAAAATACTGCTTAGCTAATTTTATAATTGAGCTTCTTGGCCGGTAGGTAACAATCAATTGGGGATCAAACCAAATTAATCCACCATTTTTGCGGAGTCGATAATTTAGTTCCCAATCTTGAGCTCTTATGTATCGCTCATCAAATCCACCGACCTTAAGGAGAGCTGACTTTTTAAAAGTACCAAGATAAACAGTGTCCGACTCACCAGCGCTTCCTCCAGTATGGAACTTAGAGGGACCTACTCCTAATTTTGATCTCATGGCAAGTGCAATAACTCTTTGTAAGCCCTGGTTGCTATCTGCGTGCATAACACCACCAACATTTACAGCATTTGTATTTTGCATAATTTTAATTGCTCTTGAAATGTAATCTTTGCTAATTTCAGAATGACCATCGATACGACAAATTATTTCATAGTTAGATTTAGCGATTGCTAGATTTAGGCCAGCAGCTGTCTGTCCTGAAGGGTTTTCAACTAATTTAACTCTGCTATCAGTTGCTTCTAATTTTTTAGCTATCTCATTTGTTTTATCTTTTGATGGTCCTAGAGCTAAAATTACTTCAATTTTTCCACCATAATCTTGATTAAGGATTGCTGAGATACAGTTAGTCAAATTTTGCTCTTCATTGAGAATAGGCAGGATTACTGAGACCTCAGGTAGTGATGTTTCCATCATAATCCTCCTCATTATTATTTCTAGAGCAATATTTCACTGCCCATAATCTAGGATAAGAAGATGAAATCCGCTCGTAGTGTCAGAATCATAACTGGAATTTCTATCGCAGTATTATCGATTTCTGCTGTCAGTGCTCTTGCATTTACTACTGTGACCGCTTCGATCGAAAAAATTGATGCATTTGCGGGATTAGATAAAAGGCCAGATAAAAAGTCTTCGGCTGTTAACTACTTAATTGTTGGATCTGATACACGCGAGGGCCTGACTAGAGCCGAACAAAAAGCTTTACGAGTTGGGTCTGTAAAAACAGCGGCTGGTAAGAGATCAGACACAATGCTGCTTGTTCATATCTCTAAATCAAGGGATAAAGCTGTACTTGTTTCAATACCGCGCGACTCTTATGCACTAATACCTGAACATTTAAATAGTCAAGGGAAAACTATCCCGGCAGCATACTCAAAGTTGAATTCATCTTTTAACTGGGGAGGTGCTCCGCTTTTAATTGAAACTATTGAACAGATGACAGATTTAAAAATAGATCATTATGTTGAAATTAACTTTGTGGGTTTTGCTCGAATGGTAGATTCTTTGGGTGGAATTGAAGTTTGTACTAAAAAAGATATTAATGATTCTAAGAGTCATTTAGTACTTCCGGCTGGAGTTCATAATCTAAACGGAATTGACGCACTTAAATATGTTAGAACTAGAGAGTTTGATGGACTTGGTGATATTGGAAGAATGCAAAGACAACAGGCGTTTATTTCTTCTGTGGTAAAAAAGGCTACGAGTATGGGTGTATTGCTTAACCCAATAACAATGACAAGCTTTATAAACTCAGCACTTTCTGCAGTCACAACTGATGAAGGCTTAAATAGCTCTGACATGATTGTTTTGGCAAAACAACTTAAGTCGCTCTCAGCTTCAAATGTTAGAACTTTAACTGTTCCACTATCTGACCTTTATTACAATGCAAATGGTGTTACTGCCTCCGTATTATGGGATCCGGTGCTTGCTCCGGAATTGTGGGAAAGATTGCGAGAAGATCGCGCCGTGGTTGATGAGGTAGTGCCCTCCCCTTCTCCTTCTTCTACAAAATTAGAAAAACCAAAAATAATTGATAAATTTAAGACCCGTACTGCACAAGACAACATTTGTCGTTAATTAGATAGGCTTTCTATATGACTTTAAAGCTTTCCGTAATCGGCACTGGATATCTTGGTGCTACCCACGCAGCTTGCATGGCAAGTATGGGTTTTGAGGTAATTGGCTTTGATACCGAACAAAGCAAAATAGATTTACTAAGCAAGGGAAAAGTTCCGTTCTATGAGCCAGATCTTGAGGAATTATTAGATAAGCAAATTAAATCTGGAAGATTAACTTTTACAAAAGATATTAATGACCTTACTGATTGTGATGTTCATTTTATTTGCGTAGGTACACCCCAAGTTAAAGGTGGGATTGCAGCTGATTTAACTTATGTAAATGCAGCATTAGAATCAGTAGCTAAAATCGCAAAACCTGGAGCGTTAGTTGTTGGAAAATCAACTGTTCCCGTAGGAACTGCCGAAAAATTAAGAAATAGATTAATCGAAATAAATCCTAAATCTGATTTGGCATGGAATCCAGAATTTTTACGCGAGGGCTTTGCGGTCGAAGATACGTTAAAGCCTAATCGCTTAGTAGTTGGCGTTACCAATGATCATGCCGAAGAAACACTTAAGAAAGTTTATTCAATTAATCTAAAAGAGGGTACCCCTTGGGTTAGAGCGGATCTACCAACATCTGAACTAGTTAAAGTAGCGGCTAACTCTTTTCTTGCAACAAAAATTTCATTTATAAACGCTATGGCTGAAGTCTGTGAAGCAGCAGGCGGTGATGTAACCGTACTAGCAAAAGCCATTGGGTATGACCCAAGAATTGGAAATAGATTTCTGCAAGCGGGTATTGGTTTTGGTGGTGGGTGCCTTCCAAAAGATATTCGAGCCTTCATGGCGCGCGCAGAAGAGCTTGGAGCTCAACAAGCTGTTAAATTCCTGGAGGAAATTGATGCGATTAATCTTCGTGCTCGACAAAGAATTATTGAATTAGTCAGAAAAGATTTGGCAAATGATTTGCAAGGTAAGAAAGTTTCAATACTTGGTGCAGCATTCAAACCAGACAGCGATGATGTTAGGGACTCCCCAGCACTTGATATTGCAGCTCAAATCCAAGCAGCAGGAGCAATTGTCACCGTACATGATCCAAAAGCAATTGAGAATGCTCAAAAACGTTTTCCTGCACTAAAGTTTTCTGAAAGCATAAATGAAACTCTTCAAGACTCAAATATTGTTTTACACCTAACTGAATGGAAAATTTATCGAGAAATAGATCCTGTAAATGCTAAATCTCTAGTCCAAAATGCAATCATTATTGATGGCAGAAATGCTTTAGATCGAGAATTATGGCTAAAAGCAGGGTGGAAGTTTAGAGCTTTGGGCAGAACTCATGTCTAGCCAAGATGTTAATGAGTTATTAGATTTAAAAACATGGGCGGTTGTTGGCCTAAGTAATAATTCTGAGCGAGCAGCATATAAAGTGGCCAAAGTTTTGATTGAAAAAGGACATACGGTAATTCCTATACATCCAAAAGCTGAGACCGTACATGGTCAAAAGGGTTACGCATCACTTTCTGAAGTGAAATCTTCAATAGATGTAGTTGATATCTTTGTAAATTCAAGTCTTGTTGGACCTATTGTTGATGAAGCTATTTTAATTGGTGCTAAAGGTGTCTGGTTGCAACTCGACGTTATTGATGATTCTGCGATACTACGCGCTAAAAATGCTGGCTTATACACGGTAATGAATCGTTGCCCCGCGATTGAATATGGTAAAAAATAATTATTCTTTAATTTCTCCACTGAAGTACTGCTGTGCATGAATAATTTCTGTTAATAAGTTTTCTACGTTATCACCAATTACAGACACTCTCTTTGTTGCTTGATTGAACTTTAAATTCGGATTTCTTGCCATTAGGTGTAAATAAGGCCGGTAATCATCACTATTCGCATCCGTTATTAAAGATCCAGAGACTGTATATGATCTTAAGGCTTCTGTGCTTCCAAGGGGTAAATCTAATACCGCTCTAAGAAATTGTTCAGCATAGCTAGTAATTGAGCCAACACTTAAATTATCTTGAACAACAGGATTTAGCCAATTTATAGATATTAGTTTGGTAAAGTCATCTGCATCAACAATAAGTTCAACTGCCCCTACGAGTCCAATTTCTCCAGCTAATTTAATTACCGATAATTGAATTCTGCTTGCTAGCTCTTCGCTCATGCCAGGAACTGGAGTTATTGAAATATTTCCTGTAATTAATGAAATTGGCCAAGTTGAAACTTGTGCATGGCCTGAACGAGCGACCAAAATGGAGTACATCTCATTCGCTGGTTGATGTTTTTGAATCTTGTCTAATTGTTCAATTGCCTGAATCGGAGGGTAAGTTAATACTCCAGACCTTTGAATAGTTTTAAGTGCTGATAAAGAAATATGGTTCGGCTCTATACATAGAACATCACATAGCTTGCTGAATTCTACTAATTGATCGGTTTCAAATTTTTTGGCAGAGAAATTAATAGTGACACCCAGCTTATTGGCCTCATCTGTGAAGCTAGTTAGGGTTAAATCGTCTGCAATTAAGCCAATAATTGGGAATGACATGTAATAAGGTTACCTTTAATATGACTCAGATTATCCTTGCATCATCATCTCCCTCCCGATTAAGGCTTTTAGAGAGCGCAGGGATTAGGCCAATAGTTAAGGTAAGTGGAGTTGATGAAGAGTCTGAGGAGTTTGCATCCTTATCCCCTAAAGAATTAGTAAGTAGATTGGCTATTCTCAAAGCTCATGCAGTTAAAAATGATGCCTCAGGGTCTTCTTTAATAATTGGTTGTGACTCAACATTTGAATTCAATGGAAAGTCCTTAGGTAAGCCGCTTACTCGAGAATTTGCAATCTTAAGGAGTAGAGAACTTAGTGGAAAAATTGGTTATCTACACACTGGGCACTGCCTTATCGATACTAAAAGTGGCAAGGAGGAACACAGAGTTTCAACTGCCCAGGTGGAATTTGCTTTAATTTCAGAGCAAGAAATTTTGGATTATGTTGATTCTGGTGAACCTTTAAATGTTGCCGGAGGATTCACACTTGACGGGTTAAGTGCACCATTTATTAAGCGGATAGAAGGTGATCCAAGCGGAATAATTGGTCTATCGCTTCCATTACTTCGAGAAATGGTTATATCACTTGGTTATAGCTGGCTTGATATTAAAAATACTTAGTATTTACGATAAGTTTACCTAATGAGCAAACTTCATAAAGACCCAATTGGCACCGCTGAAAAAGCCGCCAAAGAAATTAGTAAGATAACTAAAAAAAATAAACATGATGTTGCATTAATAATGGGTTCTGGATGGGTATCTGCTGCGGAGGCATTAGGTACACCTACACATGAATTCGCAGTTACAGATTTACCGGGTTTTCCTGCTCCTACAGTTACCGGTCATGGTGGGAAAGTACGCTCTTACGATTTAGAAAACTCTGTAAAAGCTTTAGTCTTTCTGGGTAGAACTCATCTTTATGAAGGTTCAGGTATGGAGCCAGTTGCGCATGCGGTTAGGACAGCAGTAAAAGCTGGGTGCCGCACTATTGTTTTAACTAATGCATGTGGTGGGATCAATACTGGTTATAAGGTTGGGCAACCAGTAATTATTAAAGATCATATTTCTTTAACCGCTGCTTCACCACTTATCGGCGCGGATTTTGTAGATTTAACGGACTTATATAGCAAAAAATTGAGAGAGCTTGTAAAAGCTGAAGATCCTTCACTTGAAGAGGGTGTGTATGTACATTGGCGCGGTCCTGCTTACGAGACACCTGCAGAAATACGAATGATGAGAACAATGGGAGCAGACCTTGTAGGCATGTCAACTGTTCCAGAGGCAATTGCAGCGCATGCACTAGGGGCGCAAATTCTCGCAATTTCCTTAGTTACTAATGCTGCTGCTGGTGTGACTGGTGAAAAACTAAATCATGCAGAGGTAATTGCTGCTGGAAAAGCTGCAGCTGATCGAATGGGAAAACTTTTAGCTAAGGTGCTTCCTAAGTTGTGATTTCAGAGCAATTAAAATTCGAAGTAGAAAATTGGATAAAGCACGATCCAGACAAAAAAACAGCTGAACAACTAAGTACTTGGTTAAAAGAGGGTAATGAAGAAGAATTAAATCGCTGCTTCAGTGGTTTTTTGCAATTTGGCACTGCAGGATTGCGAGGGCCTCTAGGCCCTGGTCCATCCTGTATGAACAGAGCAGTTGTTTCTAGGGCCGCTGCAGGAATTGCTAAGTTTATGAAAAAAAATAATTTAAAATCAGTCGTAATTGGTAGAGATGCAAGATTTGGATCAATCGAATTTGCTCAAGATAGTGCTGAGATACTTGCAGGCGCCGGAATGAGGACTTATGTACTACCCCGAGAATTACCAACGCCAGTACTTGCTTTTGCGGTAAAAAGACTAAAAGTTGATGTTGGAATTATGGTTACTGCCAGCCATAATCCCGCAACGGATAATGGATATAAAGTTTATTTAGGTGGTGATGTAAATGGAATTTCATACTCTGGATCTCAAATAATTTCACCAGTAGATCAGGAAATTTCAGATGAAATATCTAATGCTGACCTAAGTCCAAGTCGATCAACAGATATTCAAATTGTAGAAGAGGGTCTAATTAATGAGTATATTGAATCTGTTGCATCTCTAGTTCATAAGCCAAATAATTTAAAAATAGTTTATACCCCTCTTCATGGTGTAGGCGCTGAAATATTTATGAAAGTATTAAAGCTTGCTAAATTTTCAAACCCTATTATGGTTAATGAACAAAAGAATCCGGACCCAAATTTTCCAACTACGAAGTTCCCGAATCCAGAAGAACCGGGAGTTATGGATTTGGCAATTAAATATGCAAAAGATGTCGAAGCTGATTTAGTAATTGCTAATGATCCTGATGCTGATAGATGTGCAATCGCAGTTAAAAGCTCAAATGGCAACTGGCGCACCGTCCGTGGTGATGAAGTGGGCACCGCACTGGGTAAATACTTGATTGATTCTCATAACCTTAAAAATAAATCAGTGGCAAATTCCTTAGTATCATCGACACTTTTGAGTAAAATAGCCAAGCATAATCAAATCAACTTTTTTGAAACACTTACTGGTTTTAAATGGATTTCAAAAATCCCAAATCTAGCGTTTGGCTACGAAGAGGCACTTGGGTATTGCGTCGACCCTGAGGTCGTAAATGATAAAGATGGCATAAGTGCAGCGGTGCTAATCGCGCAGTTAATCGATGAATTAAAAAATAAGGGTAAAAGTTTTGATGATTATTTAGATGATATTGGAGTTGAATTTGGATTTCATGCTACAGATCAGATATCTGTGCGCGTCGATGATCTGACGCAGATAGATAAATTACTAAGCAAAATTATTAGTGATCCACCCTCTGATCTTGCTGGCTATAAAATTGAATCTGTTGAAGACTTAAATCAGTCCAAAGATCTAAAAACTACTGGAATTAGACTCAGATACTCAGGGGAAATTAGAGTAATAATTAGGCCAAGTGGTACTGAACCAAAATTGAAGTGTTACATCGAGGTAGTTAAATCGAATAAAAGTGAATCTTTGGAATTGATATCGCAAATTAAAGAAGTTTTGACTAAAGTACTGTCATGATTGTAGATGGAAGTGAGAAATCACTAAAAGATTTTTTAGATGATTTATCTCCAGTTGATCAAGTGGGAGTAGAAGCTCGAGTCACAATGTTGGCTACTCGAAGTATAAAAACTACGAGCAAAGCTTGGGCAATCGATATGGCTATTAGTATGGTTGATCTAACTACTTTAGAAGGTGCTGATACGCCTGGAAAAGTGAAAGCGTTATGCGCTAAGGCCGTAAGGCCTGATCCAACTGATTTAACAGTTCCATCTGTCGGAGCAATTTGTGTTTACAACGATATGGTTAAGGTTGCTAGATCTGAGTTGGATTTAATTGGCGGAAAACATATTCCAGTTGCTGCAGTCTCCACTGCCTTTCCTTCTGGACGAGCCTCTATGGAGGTTAAAAAGCAGGACACCCTAGATGCTCTAAATGCTGGTGCTACTGAGATCGATATGGTTATTGACCGTGGTGCTTTTCTTGCTGGAAAAATTAGCCAAGTCTTTGAAGAAATAAAAATTATTAAAGAACTTTGTGGGAGTAAGGCTCATCTAAAAGTAATATTTGAAACTGGTGAATTAGTGACATACGACAATGTTAGAAAAGCATCATTTATTGCTATGTTAGCTGGGGCTGACTTTATTAAGACTAGTACTGGAAAAGTTGCACCCGCAGCCACAGCGCCCGTAGTTTTAGTTATGTTAGAGGCAGTGCGTGATTATTTCGCACTTACCGGATCAAAAATTGGCGTAAAGCCTGCTGGTGGAATTCGAACAACGAAGGATGCAATTAAGCAACTAGTACTTGTGAATGAAACTGCTGGGCCAGACTGGCTTACCCCTAGCTTGTTTAGAATTGGGGCTAGCGCGTTATTAAATGACCTATTAATGCAGCGAATGAAAATGCGTACTGGGCACTACGCTAGTGCTAATTACGTAACTATGGATTAGGTGGATCATGAGCAAATTTGAATATGCAAGCGCTCCTGAATCCAGGGCAATTGCAAAAATTGCTGCCTCATATGATCTGTTTATCGGCGGTAAATTTGTTAAAGCAAAAAAGGGAAAGAGTTTCGACACGATAAATCCAGCTACAGAAGAAGTGCTGGCAAAGATTGCTTATGCAGATAAATTAGATATTGATTTAGCAGTAAAAACTGCGAGATCTGCCTATACAAAAATTTGGTCAAAGATGCCGGCTAAAGAACGTGGTAAATATTTATACCGAATTGCAAGAATTTTACAAGAACGAGCCCGTGAATTTGCTGTTGTGGAGACCTTGGATAATGGCAAACCTATTAGGGAATCAAGAGATACTGATATTCCACTAGCTGCTGCACACTTTTTCTACCATGCAGGCTGGGCCGACAAATTGGAATATGCCGGAGTCGGGAGTAAACCAAAGGCACTTGGAGTTGTAGGTCAGATAATTCCTTGGAATTTTCCATTACTTATGCTCTCATGGAAAATTGCACCAGCATTGGCTGCAGGAAATACTGTTGTATTAAAACCAGCAGAAACTACTCCGTTAACTGCGCTTTTGTTTGCCGAAGTTTGCCAGCAAGCAGGATTACCAGATGGTGTAGTAAATATTATTACTGGGGATGGAATTACGGGAGCAGCTCTAGTAAATCATCCAGATATCAATAAAATTGCGTTCACTGGTTCAACAGAGGTTGGTAAAGCAATTGCAAGATCAATCGCCGCAACCAATAAAAGTGCCACTCTTGAGTTAGGTGGTAAGGCCGCAAACATAGTTTTTGAAGATGCTGCTCTTGATGAAGCTGTTGAGGGAATAGTAAATGGAATTTTCTTTAATCAAGGTCATGTCTGCTGTGCTGGCTCTAGGTTATTGCTCCAAGAGAATATTGCTGATGAAGTAGTAGAGAAATTGAAAAAAAGAATGAGTTTGATTCGGGTCGGTGACCCTATGGATAAAAATACTGACCTTGGAGCAATCAACTCTGCTGAACAATTAAAGCGAATAAAAGAAATAAGTAACACAGGTGATGCAGAAGGTGCTCAGCGGTGGTCTGCTGAATGTAAATTACCTACTAAAGGCTTTTGGATGGCCCCAACGATTTTTACTGGAGTTTCACAATCTCATCGAATCGCAAGAGAAGAGATTTTTGGTCCTGTCTTGTCAGTTTTAACTTTTAGAACGCCGGCTGAGGCGATAGAAAAGGCCAACAATACAATGTATGGGTTATCTGCTGGAATTTGGAGCGATAAAGGATCAAAGATTCTTTGGGCTGCCCAGAAATTAAAGGCTGGTGTTATTTGGAGTAATACATTTAATAAATTCGATCCTGCTAGCCCATTTGGTGGTTATAAGGAATCTGGCTGGGGGCGTGAAGGTGGACGCCATGGACTAGCAGGGTATTTGACCTCCGAATCAAAGGTTAAAAAATGAGCCGGATAGATGTGAATAAGACATATAAGTTATTTATAGGTGGTGCATTTCCTCGAAGTGAATCAGGCAGAGTTTATGAAGTAAAAGGTGCTGATAAAAAATTCCTAGCAAATCCTGCAATGGCTTCTCGAAAAGATTTAAGAGAAAGTGTTGTAGCAGCTAAAAATTCATATCTTGGATGGTCTAATGCCACAGCATTTAATAGAGGCCAGATTTTGTATCGCATCGCTGAAATTATGCAGGGCAGAAGTGAACAATTTGTTTCTGAAATATGCGCCCTTGAAGGTTTAAGTAGCAAAGCAGCCGCCGCTCAGGTTGAAGAAGCAATCGATACCTGGGTTTGGTACTCAGGATGGTGTGACAAACTTTCATCAGTAACTGGGTCTTTAAATCAGGTCTCTGGCCCTTTTTATAACTTTACAACTCCTGAATCACTTGGTGTCATTGCAGTATTTGCTGAAAATAAGCCTTCATTACTTGGCGCAGTTAGAACTTTAGCTCCGATTATTGCTGGCGGTAACACTGCAATTTTAATTGCAAGCGAAAATTATCCCCTGCCAGCAATTACTTTAGGAGAGGTACTTTCTACGAGTGACTTACCTGCAGGAGTGGTAAATATCTTGACTGGAAAAATATCAGAACTGTCACCGTGGGTTGGCTCGCATATGGAGATTGACGGTATTGATGCTGCAGGGCTATCCAAAAAGCAAGAAGAAGAATTAAAATTACTAGGCGCAGAAAATCTGAAAAGAATTCATAGATTTACGCCTAATAACCACCTTGAAAGAATTTTAAGCTTTATGGAGCAAAAAACTGTTTGGCATCCAATAGGAATATAGCTACTCGGCAGATATTTTAGAGTATGCCGGTTTTACAGTTTTCTCAATAATTTCAAGCTTATCTTCGTGGTCAATAAATGAGCTCTCTAAAGCATTAACTGTGACTGTTTGTAGATCTGCAAAATTCCAACCAAAAGATTTTACACATTCTTGCATCTCATGACTCATAGATGTATTACTCATTAATCGATTATCAGTATTTAACGTAACATGAAACTTTAACTTGGCTAGCTTTCCAATTGGATGATCTGAGTAAATTTTTGCGATACCTGTTTGAAGATTGGAGGTTGGGCAAAGCTCAAGTGCAATTCTTCGGTCGCGAATATAGCTAGATAGAAGTCCTAACTTTGGTTCTTTTGATGAGAAATCAATATCTTCCACGATTCTTACCCCATGGCCAATTCTTTCAGCACCGCAAATCTGAACTGCCTGCCAAATAGATGGTAATCCAAATGCTTCGCCAGCATGAATCGTGAAATGTGCATTTTCCTTTTTTAAGAACTCGAACTCTTGAAGCTGATTTGTCGGTGGAAAACCATCTTCTGGCCCCGCGATATCAAATCCAACAACACCCTGCCCTCGATACTTAACTACGGCTTTAGCTGCTTCCATTGATCTATTACTTTGACGCATTCCACAAAGTAAAGATTCAACTCTAATCTTATTTCCTTCTCTTTGTGCCTCAGACATTCCTTGCTTGAAACCCTCAAGCGTAGCCTCAACCACTTGATCTGAAGTTAAACCTTGTTCAGTTAGTAACTCAGGTGCTCCTCTAACTTCAGCGTAGACAACACCATCTCTTGCTAAATCAATAACAGATTCTCGTGCAACTTGAATAATTCCTTCTCTTGTTTGCATAACTGCAATTGTGTGCGCAAAGGTTTCAAGATATCTAACGAGTGAACCGGAGTTACAAGAATCTTCAAACCACTTTGCTAATTCAATTGGATCATTGGTAGGCAGTTTTTTATACCCAATACGATCAGCAATTTCAATTAAAGTTTGTGGCCTTAAACCGCCATCTAAATGATCGTGCAGTAATGCCTTTGGTAATCTCTTGATTTGATCCTGTGATGGCGTGTTTAAAAGTGACACTTAACCCTCAATTCTTTCAATAATAAGTGGTAGGCGATTAATCTTTTGATTTTCTAAACCAATTGTAAACGCTTCAGATAAAGCCTCATTAGCTCGATCAAACCTTGAAGTTTCATCTGAATGTAGAGTCAAAATACTTTGGCCTTCCTTAACTAAATCCCCTGGCTTTGCATGTATTTCAATTCCAGCACCAAGTTGAAGTGTATCTCCTTGTTTTTGTCTGCCAGCACCCAGCCGCCAAGCACTAACTCCGACTTTAAGAGCATCTAATGTTAAAAGTTTTCCAGAAGTTGCAGCCTTAACTTCAAATTTTTCTCTAGCTATAGGAAGTGGAGCACTTAGATCTCCACCTTGCGCTTTAATCATTCTGCGCCATACATCCATAGCTGCGCCATTTTTTAAAGCTGTAGCTGGGTCAACTTTAGGCTTAACTTTGGCAGCATCTAACATCTCATTTGCCAAAATTAAAGTTAACTCAACAACATCACTTGGCCCACCTCCAGAAAGGACCTCTATAGTTTCTCGAATTTCAAGCGAGTTACCCACTGTTAGCCCTAGCGGTACATCCATTGCTGTAACTAAAGCCCTGGTTTCAACTCCTGCACGTTTGCCTAAATCCACCATTGTCCTAGCTAACAGCCCTGCATCTTTTGGATCGCCCATAAACGCACCTGAGCCAGTTTTAACATCCAAAATCAGAGCTTGGGTACCTTCAGCGATTTTTTTACTCATAATCGATGAGGCAATAAGTGGAATAGCTTGCACAGTACCGGTGACATCACGAAGTGCATAAAGTTTTTTATCAGCTGGAGCTAAGCCACTTCCTGCAGCACAAATTACTGCGCCACATTCTTGTATTACTTTTAACATTTCCTGATTAGAAATACTTGCTTTCCAACCCTTAATTGATTCTAATTTATCAAGTGTGCCACCAGTATGACCAAGCCCCCGACCTGAAAGTTGTGGTACCGCAGCTCCACAAGCTGCGACTAAAGGTGCTAGTGGTAAAGTGATTTTGTCACCAACTCCACCCGTTGAGTGCTTATCTACTGTTGGTCTATCCAACATTGACCAATTCATCTTTTCACCGCTTGCGATCATCGCATCAGTCCATCTAAAAATTTCACGGTTGTTCATACCGTTTAATAAAATTGCCATCAATAATGCTGACATTTGTTCATCAGCGATTATTCCTTTGGTATAAGCCTCTATTGTCCAATCAATTTGGTCATCACTTAATTCTTGCTTATCTCTTTTTGCTGAAATAATTTCTACGGCCGTAAATTTTGTGCTCATCTATTTAAGATCCTCAGGGCCAAATGCCCAAGGTAGTAAGGTAGAGAACGGCTTTGGACCATCTGGAGTCATAAATAACATTTCATTGCCACCATGCTCAAACAAAAGTTGCCTACATCTTCCGCAGGGAGATAAGTAATCTCCATTTTTATCAACACAAACTGTTGCAATTAATCTTCCACCACCTGATGCCGTAAGACTTGAAATTAATCCACACTCTGCACATAAACCAACACCATAACTTGCATTCTCGCTATTACAACCAACGACTATTCGTCCATCATCAACTAATGCAGCCACCCCAACTTTAAAATTAGAATATGGTGCATATGCATTTTTCATTACCTCTTTAGCGGCGCTATGGAGTTTTTCCCAATCAATATTCATGGGGTAATTGTCCTATGAATATTGATTATTTTGTACCGCGAAGATATGGGATTCCATCAGCTGCTGGCGCACGAACCCGACCTATTAGTCCTGAAACTGCGATTATTGTTGCAATATATGGGATCATCAACATAAATTCTGATGGAATTGGTACTCCAGCAATAGATAAATTACTTTGTAAGCTATTGGTAAAGCCAAAGAATAATGCTGCTATTAAGGCTCCCTTAGGACTCCACTTTCCAAATATTAAACATGCAAGTGCAATAAAGCCTGCGCCTGCGGTCATGGACTGTGAGAAAACACCAACTGCGCCTATTGTGAAAACAGCACCACCGACTCCCGCTACTGCTCCTGCGATAAGCACATTTCGAAACCTTAATTTATTAACATCGATTCCTACGCTATCGGCCGCAATTGGTAGTTCACCAACAGCACGAGTTCTTAGGCCCCATTTTGATTTGAAAAGAGCTATTTGAATGACTGTAACTATTAGGTACATTAAATAGACGATGATAGTTTGGTTAAACAAAATCGGACCAATTATAGGAATTTTCGATAGAACCGGAATTGGAATTGCTGAGAAACTTCCAGCAGCATTCCAAGTACTTTCATAAGGCACAAGCAATACAGTATAAAAAAAGTTTGTTAATCCTAGGACCAATACATTAATGACAAACCCTAAAATCACCTGATCTACTTGGAATCTAATAGAGAAGTAAGCCAGAATCCAAGATACTAATGCTCCTGCTATCGGCGCAGAGATTAATCCCCAAATCAAATTTTGGGAAAGGCTAGCAACTACAGCAGAAACAAAGGCAGCAAAAAGCAACTGACCTTCAATTGCAATATTTATGACACCAGATTTCTCACAAAGTAGTCCGGCCATTGAACCAAAGATAAGTGGAACAGCCAATAAAACTGCTGCCTGAAGTAAGCCTGTCAGAGGTATAAATTTTCCAGCAGCTGCCCAGCTCAAAAATGCCATTATGGAACCAAAACCAAAAATCAAACTTCCTAAAGTTATTTTCTTATTGTTTTTAAATTGGATAAAGGAAATGATCACACCGATTAAGGCGAATATAAGAAAAATCATAACCCCAGATTTAGAGCCGACTTTCCACTCACTAATCAACTTCCACTCATCACCTAAATAGAAACTGTATACAACTGGCTCTACTCTGGATGAAGTCACATAAAAAATCAAGGTAAATATAACTAGCAGTATCGCCATAGTTACGACGCCACTTTGTCTTCGCTTCTGTAATGCATTCAATTGCGACATTAGCCGTTCCAACCTTTTGCTGCCATTGATTTAGACTCTACGCTCTTCTTTAATCTAAACACCATCTTCAATAATGCAGGTGCAGCAATAAATAAGACGATTAAAGCTTGAATTACTTGAATAATTTCAGAAGGGGTTCCCGTATTTGAAAGCAATGTTCGACCTCCTGTTTGTAATGCACCAAACAAAAGAGCTCCAAATAAAGTTCCAATTGGTGTTGCCTGCCCCAGTAGCGCCACAGTAATTGCATCAAAACCAATACTGCCTGCAACACCGGCAGTTAAGGCGTACTCAGTTCCAATTAAATGTACTGCACCACCAAGCCCAGCTAAACCTCCACAAATAAACATAGTTATAGTTGTTACTAACGGCACTGAAATTCCTGCTGTCTTTGCAGCACTTGCATTAGCACCAACTGCACGGAATTTAAATCCAAGTGTGCTCCTATTTAGCAACCACCACACAAAATAAGTCACTACCAACGCTATAAATATTCCTAAGTGTAAACGCAAATCTGCGCCAAATAATTTTGGTAAGCGCGCACTTGGATTGACATCTGGGGCAATGGGATCAAACCGCTCTGGCCGTAAAAACACTGAAGTTTTGAGTAGCCAAAGAATAAATAAGGCCGCTACATAGTTGAGCATGATTGTAACGATTACTTCATGAGCGCCAGTTTTTGCCTTTAGTAAACCTACGATTCCACCAAAAATTCCACCACACAATATTCCAGCTAATAAGACTAGTGGAACATGAATTAATGGTGACATTTCAAAATTAAATCCGACATATGAAGCTCCAATGGCTCCAAATATAAATTGACCCTGTGCTCCAATATTAAATAACCCTGCTCGAAATGCTAATGCAACAGCTAATCCTGCAAAAATTAATGGAATTGAGGTGACAATAGTTTCGGATAATGGATAAAAGCCTCGGATCACTCCAGATTCTCTTGCTAAGTTCACATCATAAATAGAGCCTTGAAAAATCGCTAAGTAGGAATTACCAATTCTAGCTCCGGCGGATGTTAAAAATTTTCCAGGAGAATTAAGTTGAGCCATAATAATTGGATCAGAAATAACAATTATTATGCCGCCTATAAAAAATGCAAAAATAAATGATAGTGCTGGTAGTAATGTCACTCTTCTAAGACTAAATAAAAATTGTTTCATTACTTTATACCAGCCATCATTAGTCCCAGTTTCTCTCTAGAAACATCCGGTCCTACTTCACCTACAATTTCTCCCTTGTATATAACCGCTATACGATCTGCTAATTCGAGTACTTCATCAAGCTCACTACTAATTAAAAGAATTGCTCGGTTAGCACTACGTTCGGCTAGTAACTTCTCATAAACAAACTCAATTGAACCGACATCTAATCCTCGTGTAGGTTGAGATGCAACTACAAGCTTAACCTCTCTAGATAACTCTCGAGCTAGAACAACTTTTTGCTTATTGCCACCTGACAGTGATGATGCGGTATCAAAGATACTCTGAGTTCTAATATCAAACTCTTTTACCAACTTAGCAGAATTTTCATTTATATAATCTGAATTTAACCGACCTTTTTTAGCTACTGGAGATATGTCATGTATATCTAAAATCAAATTCTCCACAATACTAAAACTACTAATTAAGCCATCTAACTCTCTAGATTCAGGAATGTAGGCGATACCTTCTCGCAAAGAATCTTGCACCGTAATTCCTAAAATTTCCTTCTGGTCTAGCTTTATTGAGCCTGATACGTGATCTTCTAAATTTACTATTGCTCGAGCTAATTCTGATTGACCATTTCCTTGTACGCCTGCAATAGCCAGAATTTCTCCTGCTCTTACCTGTAATGAGAGAGAGTCAATAATTTTCCTGCCAAGAGAATTCGAAACACTTAATTTATTTATATCTAAAATTATTTTGCCGGGCTTAACCTCGGTCTTGTTTGGGGCTAGGTCCACCTGTCTGCCCACCATCATGCTCGCTAGCTCCTCCTGAGAAGTATTAGAAGCTACGGTATTAACGACTTTCCCAAGTCTAATAATCGTAATTTTATCGGCTACTTCTTGAACTTCACGCAGCTTATGGGTAATAAATATTATAGAAGTTCCTTTATTTTTTAATGTCCGCATTATGCTTAATAACTCATCAGTTTCTTGAGGAGTGAGCACTGCCGTTGGCTCATCTAAAATTAAAACTTTTGCATCATAAATTAGCGCCTTAATAATCTCTACACGCTGTTGAACTCCAACAGGCAAATCTTCTATTAATGCATCCGGATCTATATCAAATTTGAATTCTTCAGCTAATAATTTTATTTTCTGCTTGACCTCATCTAAAGATAAAAATCCGCCTTTAGATTGCTCACGCCCTAAGGCAATATTTTCCGCAACGGTGAATACCGGGATAAGCATAAAATGCTGATGGACCATTCCAATGCCATATTTGAGAGCATCTGCGGGCTCATTAATTATTACTTCTTTATCGTCGACAAATATTTTTCCAGAGTCAGCATTTACTAAACCATAAACTATATTCATTAAGGTTGACTTGCCGGCACCATTTTCGCCAAGAATTGCATGGATTTCACCACGTGCAACTTTTAAGTCGATAGCGTCATTAGCAACTAAGGCACCAAACTTCTTTGTAATGCCCTTTAATTCAATCGACATATTTCCTCTGGCCTTTTTTAAATTAAAAACTGGGTAGGTTAATTTCTAACCTACCCAGTAATTTATTAATTTATTACTCGATTGGATCTAGCGCAAGAATTCTTCCTGCTGCAATATCCTTAGATAGCTGATTGATTTCAGCTTTAAGATTTGCTGGGATTTTGTTGTTCCAGGCTGGAGTTAGTGCAATGGATACGCCTTTGTTAGCCATTGTTCCAACATACGCTTTGCTTGTGAACTTACCATCATGAGCTTCCTTGATAGTAGCAAATACACCCTCTGCTAATCCCTTAACAACTGATACTGGAGTTACATTTGCATATTGCTTGCCAGTATTCATAACTTTTGCATCTACCCAAATAACACTTGATTTCTTAGTTTTTTGGCTATTTGCAGCTGTTGTTGCTTGCATTCCACCGGCAACTGGGAAGATGAAATCTGCACCCTGTTGCTCTAATGAGATTGAAGTCTGTAGGGCTTTAGTAGTGTCATCAAACCCACCTAGGAAAGTTCCAGTCTTAGTCTCTGTATTCCAACCCAATACCTGAACATTCTTGTTCTTGATTAGATTGTAGTGAGCTACACCATTTGCATAGCCTTCCATAAATATTGTAACTGTCGGAATTTGTAATCCGCCGTAAGTTCCCACTTTACCGGTCTTGCTCATGGCTGCTGCCATGTATCCAACAATAAATGAGTTCTCATCAGTCTTGTAGGTAATTGCCTTAACGTTATTACCCAAGCCCCAGCCATCAACGAAACCAAACTTAACATTTGGGTTTGCTTTAGCTGCTGCTGCAATTGCATCACCTAATAGGAAGCCAACTCCAATAATCATTGTGCATTTTTCAGCAATGAATTTAGTGATATTTGGAGCGTAATCAGCATTTGATTTTGCTGGTGCATACTTGATTGAAGAGGCAAATCCTCGTTGAAGAGCCATTTTGGCACCCTCATATGAGCTCTGGTTAAATGACTTGTCATTAATACCAGCGGTGTCTAGCGCAACACAAACTTTTTGCTTAGTCGCACCATGTGCTGCAGGTGTTACTGCAACAGATGCCACAAGCGAAGTAGCCGCAACGGCTACTATGAATTTAAATGATTTTTTCAAAATCCCTCCCAAGGACTAGTTCCCAAAATAGCTGGGGTTGGTTGTAGGCAGACCCTATCGGTAAGGCTGATTTTCAATAAGGCAACGCCCTGCCGGGTAGGTTACGATTTGTTTAGAATCATATAAACTCTAAATCAAGAGTTAAGAGTTTTATTAGGTTTTTTGGAAAAATTACTACGAAATAAGACCAATAGCAGAGTAAGCAGCCTTCAAAGTTTCTGAGGCTACTTGATTTGCCTTTATCGCCCCAGATTTTAGTATCTTGATTAACTCTGATCGATCAGACATTAAATCATTTGTTCGCTTTGCAATCGGCTCCAGAGTGGAAATTACGACCTCTGCAACAGCTGTTTTGAAATCGCCATATCCTTTGCCTGAAAAATCATTTTCTAACTCAGTGATTGATTTACCTGAAAGTGCTGAATGAATTGTCAATAGATTTGAAATCCCTGGCTTTCCTTTTTCATCGAATCTAACCTCTTTACCATCATCTGTAACGGAAGATTTGAATTTTTTCATTGTGGCATCTGCAGAATCCAATAGCTCAATAACTCCAGACATGGAGGCAGCTGATTTGCTCATTTTTGCAGTTGGGTCTTGCAGATCGTTAATTTTTGCTAGCGACTTAATTATTTGGGCTTGAGGAATATTAAAAACTTTATCAAATCTTTTATTAAATCGTTCAGCAATATCCCTAGTTAATTCAACATGCTGGCGTTGATCTTCACCCACTGGCACAAAATCTGGTTGATAAAGCAAAATATCAGCAGCTTGCAAAATTGGATAGGTAAACAAGCCGACATTTGTTCGCTCTGCTCCACCTTTTTGAGATTTGTCTTTAAATTGCGTCATTCGACTTGCCTCACCAAATCCAGTTATGCATTCAAATACCCAAGCTAATTGATTGTGAGCAGGCACTTGAGACTGCACAAACAAGGTTGATTTGTCTGGATCAATTCCGATTGCGATTAATTGAGCAGCTGATACTAAAGTTCTTTGTTGAAGAAGCTTTGGGTCAGTCTCGACAGTCAATGCATGTAGATCAACAACGCAATAAAAAGCGTCGTTATTCTCCTGTAACTCAACCCATTGTTTAAGTGCACCTAAATAGTTACCAAGATGAAACGAATCATGAGTTGGCTGGATGCCAGATAAGACTCTTTTACTACTCATTTAGACATCATCTCTAGCAAGTAAAATTTGTCCAACTCGCTTGCCATTCATGCTGATAATTGTAAAGCGTGCACCATTAATTTTAATGACATCATTGGCTTGAGCAATTCTGCCTAAATAATGCATGGCAAAACCGCTCAATGTTTCATATGGACCTTCGGGTAATGAAATACCAGATACCTCTTGTAGCTCCTCAAGTGAAATTAAGCCATCTAATTCAATATCACCAGTACGTTTTTCAAAAGTTTTATCAGCTTCATGTGGATCGTACTCATCATGAATCTCGCCAATTAAACATTCCACTAAGTTCTCTAGTGTAACAATGCCATCTGTACCGCCGTATTCATCCAAAACTATTGCAATATGCTGACGCTTTGTTTGCATCTCGGTCAATGCTGGCAATACTCCTTTAGTACCGGGTAAAAATAATATATCGCGTATTAATTCCATTATAGTTATTTGCGTATCATCTAGTTTTGGATTTAAGAGATCTCGCACATGCAAAAATCCAATCACTTCATCACTACTGCCCCGTACTACTGGATAACGCGAATGTGCTAGTTCAACCGCCATTTTTCTTGCCTGTGAAATTGACAGTGAAGCATCCAGAAAATCTACTTCGGTTCTAGGAACCATAATTTCATGAATCAACCTATCGCTAGCGTTAAAAACCTCTTCAACAATTTCTCGCTCTTCTTTTGTTAAATCAGCATGACCGCTAACTAATTCCATAAGTTCTACTTCTGATATTTGATTCTGCTGCATTTTTGAATTGATGCCAAATATTTTCAGAATTAGATCGGTTGAATGAGACAGCAACCAAATAATTGGTCTAAAAATTGTTGCAACAAAATCTAATGTTGATGCTGTTGCGAGCGCAATAGACTCACTCTTATATAGTGCTAAACGTTTTGGTACCAGCTCGCCAAATACCAGTGAGATATATGCGATTACTAATGTGATGGCGACAATGGAAATAATCTCACTATATTGTGATGAAATCCCGACACCTTCTAATTCAGGAATTACATACTTTCCTAATTGTTCAGCGCCAAGGGCTGCTGATAGAAATCCACACAATGTGATGCCTACTTGAACTGCTGCTAAAAATCTATTTGGATTTTTGCTTAATTTAAACACCCGAGCACCGCGCTTGCCTTTAACGGAAATCTGCTTTACCTGGGACTCTCTAAGTGAGATTAGGGCGATCTCGGCTGCGGCAAATATTCCGCCCAGCGCAATTAGGCCAAGCACGATTGCAATACTTTGTAGAACGCCTTCAATCATTACTTAATGATAACTGTGCCAGCCTGCTAGGGGCTAAGTTGAGCGTAATTAGGGGCCACTTCCCCTTTTGGGTCATTATGTCGTAGCCTTTGCCAACTCTCACAACCGTGAGACCTTCATCCAACGGATCGTCGGGTACGTACCTACCCGGAAGAGGGAGAAATAAATCATGGCATCAGTTGTATTTTCTCAAGCATCAAGAATCTATCCAGGAACAACTAAACCGGCAGTAGATAAATTAGATCTAACTGTTAACGATGGTGAATTTTTAGTTTTAGTAGGCCCATCAGGTTGTGGTAAATCTACCTCGCTTCGCATGTTAGCTGGACTAGAGGAGATTGATACCGGAAGTATTCATATTGGCGACAAAGATGTAACAAATGTTGCGCCAAAAGATCGTGATATTGCAATGGTTTTTCAATCCTATGCACTCTATCCACACATGTCTGTAGCTGAAAATATGGGATTTGCATTAAAGATTGCTGGCGTTGCCAAAGAAGAGCGGGATCGTAGAGTTAGAGAAGCGGCAAAGTTATTAGATCTAGAGGATTATCTAGATCGTAAACCTAAAGCATTATCTGGTGGACAGCGCCAGCGAGTAGCTATGGGACGAGCAATTGTTCGTGAGCCTCAGGTTTTCTTGATGGATGAACCGCTTTCGAACTTGGATGCAAAATTAAGAGTTGCAACTAGAACTCAAATTGCCGCCTTACAACGTCGCCTTGGAATTACAACTGTTTATGTAACTCATGATCAGGTTGAGGCTATGACTATGGGAGACCGAGTAGCAGTTTTGAAAGATGGATTACTACAACAAGTTGATACACCACGTAATCTTTATGAAAAACCACAAAATGTATTTGTTGCAGGTTTTATTGGCTCACCAGCTATGAACCTACTTACCGCTGCCGTCTCTGGTGGAAAAGCAATGCTAGGAAATCTAGCAGTTGCGGTTGCATCATCTTCTGCATCAGCGGTAACAGTTGGAATTAGGCCAGAGGGCTTTACGCCAGCTACAACTGGATTTGAGGTAGCAGTTGAGGTAGTAGAAGAGCTAGGTGCCGATGCATTCGTTTACGGCAAGCCTGTTGATAAATCACTGAAATTTGCCAACACTAGTGAAGAGCTAGGCCAGGTAATTATTCGTTGGGATCCAAAAAATCCACCAAAGCCAGGTCAAACTGTAACTGTTGGGGTTAATCCTGATGTTGTTCACCTATTTGATGCTGCAACTGGAAAGCGAATCAACTAATTTATTAAATTAAAAAACCCCACTCTTAAATGAGTGGGGTTTTTTAATAACAAAATTTAAGCCATAGCCTTTCGTAAGTTTTCATCAATTGCGGCTAAAAACTCTTGGGTGTTAAGCCATGGTGCATCTTTGCCAATTAAAAGTGCCAAATCTTTAGTCATTTTTCCACTTTCAACCGTGGCAATACACACTCTTTCTAATGTCTTTGCAAATTCGGCAACCTTAGGAGTGTTATCTAACTTTGCCCGATGAGCCAATCCTTGTGTCCAAGCAAAGATAGAGGCAATTGGATTAGTAGAGGTGGCTTTACCCGCCTGATGGTCTCGGTAATGACGAGTCACAGTTCCATGAGCTGCCTCTGCCTCAACTGTTTTACCATCTGGTGTCATTAATACCGAGGTCATTAAACCTAATGAGCCGTAACCTTGGGCCACAGTGTCGGACTGCACATCACCATCGTAATTCTTGCAAGCCCATATATATCCACCCTCCCAGCGAAGTGAGGTAGCAACCATGTCATCAATAAGTCTGTGGTCATACTCTAAATTGTTCTTATCAAATTCAGCTTTGAACTCCTTTTCAAAAACTTCAGCAAAAATATCCTTGAAGCGACCATCATAAGCTTTAAGAATTGTATTTTTTGTTGAGAGAAAAACTGGATATTTTCTAATCAAGCCATAGTTAAAGGAGGCTCTAGCAAAATCACGAATTGAGTCATCTAAGTTATACATCGCCATCGCAACACCTGATGATGGAAAATCAAAGACATTAAACTCCATTGGCTTTGAACCATCTTGTGGGGTGAATGTCATAGTTAACTTTCCAGCTCCTGGAACTTTAAAATCTGTTGCTCGGTACTGATCACCGAAAGCATGACGGCCAATTACGATTGGCTTAGTCCAGTGTGGAATTAATCTAGGTACATTTTTAATAATAATTGGCTCTCGGAAAATTACGCCACCTAAAATATTACGAATTGTGCCATTAGGAGATTTCCACATTTTCTTTAAATTAAACTCTTTTACTCGTGCTTCATCTGGTGTAATTGTCGCGCACTTAACTCCTACGCCATGCTTTTGAATTGCATGAGCAGAATCAATAGTTACTTGGTCATCAGTTTTGTCGCGGTATTCAATTCCTAAGTCATAATATTCAAGATTTATATCTAGGTAAGGAAGAATTAATGAATCCTTGATAAATTGCCAGATTATTCTGGTCATTTCATCGCCATCTAGTTCAACAACGGTTCCTTCTACTTTGATTTTATTCATCAACTGCTCCGCCCTTAGAGATCTTTAACATCTGCTTGTTTTGCACGAACTGCCTCTGCGGCAACTTTCAAAGACGAGAGCTCATCGCTAGTTAAATTGGTTTCAATCACCTTTGTAATGCCATTCTTTCCAATTTGTGCCTCAACACCTAAATACACACCAGAGATCCCATACTCACCATTTACCCAAGCACAAACTGGCATAACTTCATTTGAATCTGTAATCACTGCTTTAGCCATTCGAGCTGCTGCTGCAGATGGGGCGTAGTAGGCAGAACCAGTTTTTAAAAGAGCAACGATCTCAGCTCCACCATTACGAGTTTTATCCACTAATTCTGAAATCTCACTTTGTGATAAAACATCTGAAAGTGCCTTTCCATTTACCGTGCAACGACTTGGAACTGGCACCATTGTCTCACCATGAGAGCCAAGAGTTAATGTTTTTACAACAGAAACTTCAACCTTACATTTTTCAGCAACAAAATTTGTAAATCTTGCAGTATCTAGCATTCCAGCTTGCCCCATAACTTTGTTGTATGGAAATTTAGTAGCAATCTGCGCAAGCGCAGTCATTTCATCTAATGGATTAGAAACTACAATTATTACTGCATTTGGTGAGTGCTTGGCGATATTCTCAGCAACTCCTCTAACAATTCCGGCATTAACGCCAATTAAATCCATTCGGCTCATTCCAGGTTTACGAGGTAGTCCTGCTGTAATTACCACAACATCTGAGTTGGCTGTTTTTTCATAACCAGCGCCATCACTGGTAGTTGTTGCTCCAAATACTTTGGTTTCAAAATTTTCAATTGATCTTGATTGATTTATATCTAAAGCTAATCCTTCAGATTTTCCTTCTACTATGTCGGTTAAAACTACACTCTCAAAAATATTATATTCTGCTAAGCGAAGGGCGGTGGTTGATCCATAGAAGCCAGATCCAACTACTGTAACTTTTCCAGTTCTGCTCATTTAATCCTCTCAACTGATGAACTAATATTACCGACCAAACCCAATACCGCTAAATCGAGTACTTATCTTGCGTTTGGAAGAGTAAGTGCTAAAACGAACAACATGATACAAATCATAAGCGGTAAAAATAGTTCAATATTTCGCTTAATTTTCAGTTGTGAATACCTAGCAATAACAATAATGCTTGCCCCGAGTGACAGGATAATAGAGCCAGTCCTAACTGCCCCGGTCATACCAATAACTAATCCAAGCCCTACAACTATTAATGATACTTTTCTTACCTGATCTAAGGTAAAACTCTCCCTCATCTATTTGCCAATTCAACTAAATTAGTTAACAGCATCGCACGGGTCATTGGCCCAACACCGCCAGGCATTGGCGCAAACAGCGATGCAATATTGATTACGCCTGGGTCAACATCACCAACTAGTCCGGCTTGTGTTCTAGTAATTCCGACATCAATTATCACTGCTCCAGATTTGATCATCTCAGGCTTAATAAAGTGTGGCTTACCTATCGCAGCAACTACAACATCAGCATCATTGATTAGATCAGATAAATTCCTAGTTGCAGAATGAGCTAACGTTACTGTTGCATCAATATTTTTTTGTGATAACAGAATAGATAGTGGCCTTCCAACTGTTGAACCCCTACCAATTATTAAAACTTTTGCTCCTGATAAATTGACTTTGTATTCAGACAATAATGCCCAAATTGCCTTGGGTGTGCATGGAATTATTGAGTTCTTTGATAAAACTAAATTTCCTAAATTAAATGGATGTAAGCCATCAGCATCTTTATTTGGGTCAATCCTCGATAAAACATTTTGAACATCAATTGATGCAGGTAGCGGTAATTGGACAATAAAACCTGTGCACTTTGGATCCTTATTTAACTTCTCAATCGCTGCAATAATTTCATCCTCTGAAGAAGTGGTTGGTAAGTTAACTTTGATCGAACTTATTCCAACCTCTGAGCAATCGCGATGCTTGCCATCAACATAAGCGACCGAACCTGGATCATTGCCAACTAAAATTGTGCCTAAACCTAATTCCTTTTTTGAAGTTTTTAGGTTAACAGAAATCTGATTCTTTATAGTTTCTGCAGATTTTCTGCCATCAATTATTGTTGCGCTCATACTTCAAGCCTACCCTTGCTTTACTTTTTTCTTAAATAAGAGTGGAAATGTGTACAAAAGCAATAGTGCTAGCAATAATTGACCTGCAACGACTGCCGACATAATTAGTGGATTAACTCCCACTGGAGACATATTTTCAGAAAGTAATGAACCAGAGCTTAGCCAAGAGGCTAATGCAAAAAATATAATTGAAATTGCTATAAATCTAATCTTTAATTGTCTAGAGCTTCTTGTATCTAATTTAACTCTTTTGATGAGATTTATGTTTACTATTCCTATGGCTAATAGACAGATGGTAAACAAGGCTAGCCATGAATGCTTATCGGTTGGTAAAGCTGCTAGAACTGGGATAGCAGGAATTTCGCTCAATTCAAATACGAATGGAGAAATATATGTTTCTCTACCTAACGAAAACCCTGCCCCGAGCAAATAACTTAGCGTTGCAAAAAAAAGATTGGGTAAATACAGTACTTGTAATAGGACTAGTAGAATTCCACCTAGTATTCCTGGTTGAATAACAATTGTTAAATTCTTTGCAGTGGTAAAATTCAGCGCTAGTGATAATGTAAAAACTAATCCACTAACTCCTAATAAAACTAAGAACATACTAAAGGGTAACTTGATTAAATTTTCGATTTTTTTAGTAGAAGTAGCCATGATCAAAATTATTAATAAGATTGGTATGCTTCTAAGCCAATCAATTTTGACTTGGGAATTTATGGAAACTAAGGCCAGAATTGTATATAGGAGTAAATAGTTAACAATAAAATACGCTCTACTAGTTTTACGGTTACCCAATGTTTCGGTTGCTCGATTAAAACCATTTTTAATTGCTAGCCATGGAAAAATCACAGCTCCTATTGGTAAATAAGAAAGGTATCCATTCACTTCATTGCTTAAAATGTTAAAGGGAGTTAGGTGCGTACCAAGCCATAGCCAAACTGCAGCTCGCATAGGGTCTGAAGTTGTCCCATAGGTACTACCGGCTGTTGCCCAAGCAAATAAAGTTATAAAAGCTATTGGAAATATAATTATAAGAACTGATCTAATAACCTGTTGCAACGTCACATAAAAATTACGTGCAACCATTAATTTCCTATCTGCGATTTATCCATTCAATATCTTGCGCATCAAGTTAGCGGTTTCGCTTGGTGTTTTACCAACCGCAACACCGACAGCTTCGAGTGCTTCTTTCTTAGCTGCTGCTGTACCGGATGATCCAGAGACAATAGCTCCGGCATGACCCATAGTCTTTCCTTCCGGAGCAGTAAAACCTGCTACATAGCCGACCACTGGCTTGGTGACATACTCTTTAATGAATTGTGCAGCTCTTTCTTCCGCATCTCCACCGATTTCGCCAATCATTACAATCGCTTTAGTCTCTGGGTCATCTTGGAATGCACGCAAACAATCAATATGAGTTGTGCCAATTATTGGGTCTCCCCCAATTCCAACGGCTGTTGTGAAACCAAAATCCCTTAATTCATACATCATTTGGTAGGTAAGAGTTCCTGATTTTGAAACTAGCCCAATTTTTCCTGGTCCAGTTATATCGGCTGGAATAATTCCAAGATTAGTTTTACCTGGGCTAATAATTCCAGGGCAATTTGGACCAAGTATTTGTGTTTTGCCTTTACTAACTGAATAAGCGTAAAAAGCTGCAACATCATGAACTGGTATTCCCTCAGTAATTACAACAACAAGTGGGATTTCAGCATCAATTGCATCCACTACTGCTGCTTTTGCAAACTTTGGTGGAACAAAAACTACAGATGCATTTGCGCCAGTTGCTTGCATTGCTTCTTTAACTGTATTGAAAACTGGAATTACAGCACCATCCATATCGACAGTTTGGCCACCTTTTCCAGGAGTAACGCCACCGACAATTTTCGTACCAGCTTTTAACATTCTTTTTGTGTGTTTAGTACCTTCTGAACCAGTCATGCCCTGCACAATTACTTTAGTAATTTCATTTACAAATATAGCCATTATTTTGCCGCCAATTGTGCCGCTTTTGCTGCTGCGCCATCCATAGTATCTAATTGCTCAATAAGTGGGTGGTTTGCCTCGTTTAAAATTTTTCTTCCTAAGTCAACGTTATTACCATCTAATCTTACAATTATAGGTTTAGTTGCTTGGTTACCAAGAATTTTAAGTGCTTGAACAATTCCATTTGCTACAGCATCACATGATGTGATTCCACCAAATACATTTACAAAAACACTTCTTACATCTTCATCGCTTAAAATAATTGATAGCCCGTTAGCCATTACTTCTGCAGAAGCACCGCCGCCAATATCTAAAAAGTTCGCAGGTTTTACGCCATACTTTTCACCTGCATATGCCACGACATCTAATGTGCTCATTACTAATCCAGCACCATTGCCGATAATTCCTACTTGACCATCTAGCTTTACATAATTTAAATCTTTTTCTTTAGCCAATGCCTCTAAAGGATTAGTTGAACCGTGGTCAATTAGAGTCTCATGATTAGGGTGCCTAAAACTTGAATTATCATCTAAGGTAACTTTGCCATCTAGTGCAATTATCTTGCCATCTGAGCTTTTTACCAACGGATTTATCTCCATTAAAGTCGCATCTTCTTTTACAAAAGCTTCCCAAAGTTTTATTAAGACATCTGCGACTTGGTCAACTACTTCTGCAGGAAACTGTCCAGCCTTAATAATTTCGATTGCTTGCGACTTATCAATACCTTTATTTGGATCAATTCCAACCCTAGCAAGTTTTTCTGGGGTCTTATGAGCAACTTCTTCAATTTCCATACCGCCAGCAACAGATGCCATTACTAAGAAATTTCTATTTGCCCTATCCAGCAAAATTGCTAAGTAATACTCAGACTCAATGGGTGCTGCTTGAGCAATCATTACTTTTTTAACAATATGACCTTTGATATCCATGCCTAAAATTGCTTTTGCTTTTTCTTTTGCATCAGATGCGTTTTCAGCTAATTTAACACCACCAGCCTTGCCTCTACCACCAATTTTTACTTGAGCTTTTACTACAACTTTTCCACCAATTTTTACAGCAATTGATTCTGCTTCTTCAGGAGTTGTTGCAACTGCACCCGCAAGTACAGGAATTTGATGGGATTCAAATAGATCACGAGCCTGATACTCAAAAAGATCCAATTTATCTCCAGTCAATAATTTCTATAACAAGGTGGTAATAGTAATGAAATGATTGGAAATTTTATAATTTCTCAACTGGGGCATACCGCAATAGAAGTCTCTTGTGCCCAAATGAGCCAAAATCAATAGTTGCCTCTGCTCTATCACCTTCCCCGCTAACCTCAATCACCTTTCCTAAGCCAAATGTGTCATGTGATACTCGTTCGCCAATTTCTAGTTTCATAGTCGTACTAGATTTACCAGTAGCTTTTGGTGCTGGAAAACTTCTTCTTACTGAGGATTTACTTCTTAGTGGTGATTCTTGCGATTGATTCCACTCGATGACATTATCTGGAATTTCACTAATAAATCTTGAAGCCGCATTGTAATTGGGAGATCCCCAGGCTGATCGGTACTCAGCTCTTGTAATAAAGAGATTTTCTCTTGCTCTAGTTAACCCAACATATGCAAGTCGACGCTCTTCTTGTAATTCATCTGGATCTTCTAAAGTTCTAGAGTGTGGAAAAATTCCTTCCTCCATACCAGTCAAAAAAACAGTCTTAAACTCTAATCCTTTAGCAGTATGCAATGTCATCATAGTTACAACTCCGCCATGATCTTCACCATCAGGAATCTGATCAGCATCTGCTACGAGTGAAACATTCTCTAAGAATCCAGAAAGTGATATCTCTTCGCCATCTTCAACCTCACCCTCTTCATACTCAGTTGCTACTGCCACTAATTCCTCTAAATTCTCTACTCTAACTTCATCCTGAGGATCTTTACTATCTTGCAACTCTGAAAGTAGTCCAGACTGTTCTAAAACTGCTTGCGCTATTACCGATGGCCTAGTCTTTGCTTCTACAAGTGTTTGAATTGAATTAATCAGTTTTACAAATTCTTTGAGCGATAGTGCAGACTTGGGTGAAATCTCTGCATTTTTATCAATTTCACATAATGTCTGCCAAAAAGTTAAATTATTTTCTCGACTATGCTCTTCAATTTGATCTAAAGCTCTATCTCCAATGCCCCGCTTGGGCGTATTAATAATTCTTCGCATAGAGACTTCATCTTCAGGATTTACGACCACTCTTAGATAGGCAAGAAAATCCTTTACTTCTTTGCGCTCATAAAACCTTACTCCACCCACAACTTTGTAAGGAATTCCTACTCTAAGAAAGACTTCCTCAAAAACGCGGGATTGAGCATTTGTTCTATAAAAAATAGCGCTATCACCAGGATTTGATTTACTTAGGTCTTTTAATCTTGCAATTTCTCGAACAACAAAATCCGCTTCATCATGCTCACTTTCGGCTACATAGCCATTAATTAAAGCTCCACTACCTGCATCTGACCAGAGATTCTTGTCTTTTCTACCCTCATTATTAGAAATAACAGCATTGGCTGCACTCAATATATTTTGAGTTGAGCGATAATTTTGTTCAAGTAAAATTGTTTTAGCATTTGGATAATCTGATTCAAATTGTAAAATATTTCTTATATTTGCTCCTCTAAATGCATATATGGATTGGTCAGCATCTCCAACTACACATAATTCGGCAGGCGGAAAACCCTCACGGTCTGCGCCAACCAACTCTTTAATCAATATATATTGCGCATGGTTTGTATCCTGATATTCATCAACTAAAATATGCCTAAACCTTGATCGATATTTGGCTTTAATCTCTGGGAATCTTTGTAAAACTTCAACAGTTTTTGAAATTAAATCGTCGAAATCCATAGAGTTAGCACTGAAAAGTCGCTTCTGATAAATCTCAAATACCTGTGCAACTATTTCTTGAAAATGATCCTTGGCCTGATTCAAATAATCTGCCGGACCCATTAATTCATTTTTTGCTTGTGAAATAATAGATGCGATAGCCCTTGGCGCATAACGTTTTTCATCAATATTCATATCTCGCATAATCAAAGTTATTAACCTCAAAGAATCGCTTTGATCGTAAATTGTGAATGAATTTGTATAACCAAGTAATGACGCTTCTTTTCTTAAGATTCTGACACAGGCTGAGTGAAAGGTTGAAACCCACATTGACTTAGCTCTAGCTCCGACAAGCTCTGCAACTCGTTCCTTCATTTCACCAGCTGCCTTATTGGTAAAAGTAATTGCTAATACTTCAAAGGGTGCGGTGTTTCTTTCCGCCAACAGGTATGCAATTCTTCGAGTTAAAACTCTAGTTTTACCCGACCCTGCGCCTGCTACTACAAGTAGAGGTGATCCTTCGTGCTTTACCGCTGCTAATTGATTTGGGTTTAAACCATCAGTTAGCGCGGACATATTGCTAAGTCTATCGGTGGTTAAGGCAAAGGGTTTTGCTGCGGTAATCTTGCTTCCAATGAAACCTTTAGAAGATAGCGAAATTGAACGTGTTCTTGTCGTTACAGCCCATCCTGATGATTGTGACTTTGGAGCCGCTGGCACGATTGCTTTATGGACAGCCAAAGGTATAAAAGTTTCCTACTGTATTTGCACAAATGGCGATCAAGGCGGGGAAGACCCAAATGTTCCTAGAGAAGATATGCCTAAAATTCGCCAGTATGAACAACGACAAGCAGGGCAAGCAGTTGGTGTAAGTGACATAACATTTTTAAATTACCGAGATGGTTGGCTTGTACCAACAATTGAACTAAGAAAAGACATTGTCCGACAAATTAGAATAAGTAAACCTGATCGAATGATTATTCAATCACCAGAACGAAACTGGGAAAGGTTATTTGCTTCTCATCCAGACCATATGGCGGCAGGAGAGGCTGCTATTCAAGCGGTCTACCCTGATTCTCGTAATCCATTTGCTTTTGAAGATTTATTAAAAGATGAAGGTTTACAGCCTTGGCGGGTCAAGGAGGTTTGGGTTATGTCTTCTCAAAACCCTGATCACTTTGTTGATATCACTTCAACATTTGATAAAAAGATGCAAGCTCTTCATAGTCATGTTAGTCAAACTGCACATAATGAAAATTTAGAAAACATGGTGCGAGAATGGGGTGAAAAAAACGCAGTAGCAAACAATTTACCGGCAGGTGCTATTGCTGAAGTTTTTAAGATTGTTAATACAAATTAACGAACTCTTACTCGTTCAATAGCTATTTTGCGTTTTGGTGATCCTTCTGCTTTACCATCAATAACTCCGTCTTTTGCAACAGCCTTAACAATTTCCAGGCCTTTTATGACTTTGCCCCAAATTGTGTAATTGGGCGGCAATGTTGAGTCGTTATAAACAATAAAGAATTGACCTCCATTACTCATATTTTCCGAATTCCAAACACCTACAACTCCGGTTGAGTAATTACTTTCACTATTTATTGGCAAATTTTCGTTGTCATACTCAAAGCTTGGTGCACCCATTCCAGTAGCGGTTGGGTCCCCGCAATGAAGTAAATAGCTTTCGGAAGTAGTCAAGCGATGGCATAAGGTTTGATCAAAATAGCCACCTTTTGCAAGCGCTGACATTGCAGCGACTGTTACTGGAGCATTTGCTCCAAAAGCTTCAATTACTATATCTCCACAATTTGTTAGAATATTAAACAATTTGTTTTTGTAAGGACCTTTTACTTCTGGCGGCAAAATATTTTTTACGATGTGCCCTTTTGCCTTAGTTGCCTTACAGTTTAATTTAAATGGCTTGTCCTTAGGAGCCGCTACTGCGGTGGAGGAATAGATTGAAGATAATGCAAAAATAGCTAAAGAGAAGATAGCTATTTTGGTTTTAATCATGCTCTAAGTTTAATCAACAAGTATCAAATCCCCAACAAAAAATAGGCAGAATCTACTATTACAACCGAACTTTAAGTACTTTCACAGATTATTAAGGTTTTACAACTATTTCTACACGCTGAAACTCTTTCAATTCTGAGTAACCACATGTGGCCATAGATCTCTTAAGTGCACCAAATAAATTCATTGAGCCATCTGATGTATTTGATGGGCCAGTCAAAACCTCGCCCAAGTTTCCAACTGTTCCTACCTTAACTCTGTTTCCTCTTGGTAGTTCAGCATGATGTGCCTCTAATCCCCAATGCCAGCCTTTACCTGGTGCATCAGATGATCTTGCTAAGGGTGATCCCATCATGATCGCATCAGCACCACAGGCAATTGCTTTTGCAATCTCACCACTTGAACTTACTGAGCCATCGGCAATTACATGTACATATCTGCCGCCAGATTCATCCAAGTAATCTCTTCGCGCTGAAGCCACCTCAGCCACTGCAGAAGCCATTGGTACTGAAATTCCTAAAACGGTTTTTGTTGTATGAGCAGACCCACCACCAAAGCCAACTAATACTCCAGCAGCTCCTGAGCGCATTAAATGCAGCGCGCCTTGAGCGGTTGCACAACCACCAACAATTACTGGTACATCTAACTCATAAATGAATTTTTTTAGATTTAAAGCAGTTGAGTTATCAGATACGTGTTCTGCAGAAACGGTAGTTCCTCTAATAACAAAAATATCTACACCAGCATCAATAACTGCTTTATGAAATTCAACAGTGCGCTGTGGTGAGAGTGCTCCAGCAACAGTTACTCCCGCTGCTCTTATTTGTGCAATTCTTTCTTTAATTAGAGTGGGCTGAATTGGCGCAGAATAAATCTCCTGCATTTTTTTAATTGCTTTATCCTCTGAGAGTTTTGCCATATCTGATAATTGTTTATCAGCATCTTCATACCTTGTCCAAATACCTTCAAGATTTAAAACACCAAGTCCACCTGCTTGGCCAATTGCGATTGCTGTAGCTGGTGATACAACTGAATCCATAGGAGCTGCAAGAAATGGTAGATCAAATTTATATGCATCGATCTGCCAGGAAATAGATACTTCTTCTGGATCGCGAGTTCGTCTAGATGGGACTATTGCAATGTCATCAAATGAGTAAGCAGCTCGTGCACGCTTACCTGGACCAATTTCAATATCTGACATATAACCAATCGTATCTGTTGAGGGTATTTGTATGAAATTTACGCAAGTAAATCCCAAGCTCGTACCCCGCCAGAAACCCCAGCCGAGTTTGGAATTAACTTAACTTTGTAATCAAAATTCTTCAGTACGGTTTTTGAAATCCTTTGTGCATTTCCACCACCCAGATATAACTTATCCCAGAGAATTACTGGGTATAACTCCTCAATTAGCGTCTTAACCCTACGGGACCAAAGTTTGTTACCAACTCGCTTTCTTGATATTTCTCCAATCCATGAATCAATAGTTTTGCCATGGCGGATTGTTGCGTGTGAGATTTCTAAATGTGGACTTAATCTGCCGTTAAGGAAAATTGCACTGCCTAAGCCGGTGCCAAAAGTTAGAACTGTCTCTAATTCTTTACCAGAAATAACCGCAGCTGCATGAACCTCTGCATCATTTAACACTAAAACAGGAATCTTTAATCGTTTAATAAGCTCTTTTTGTAGGTCTAATCCAAACCATTGTTTTTTTAGCTTTAGATCTGGTTTACTCCTTGGTCCTTTTTTGTTTATATAGTGAGGAATTACAACAACTTTTCCATCTCTAATCATTCCTGGTAGACCAACAGTCAGACGATTTATCGAAATATCAGAAATTAAAAAACTTTTAATTATTTCAATTAATAAGTTTGGTTCAAGTGGATAGGGAGTCCTTAGATATGGCAGATCTCGTATTAATTGGCCTCGATCATTAAAAATAGAGGCCTTAATTCCAGTCCCACCGCAATCAACAGTGAGTGTTGTAGTTTTCACCGAACGATGTTATTCGATTAATACAACAATTAGAACTAAAGCCTCTTTTTAATTTTTACTTAGTGTGAGTGACCGCCTGCTCCATGTGAGTGACCATGTCCTGTTGCCTCATCTTTTTTCTCCTCTGGAGTCTCAAAGACTAAAGCCTCAGTTGTGATAAACATTGCCGCAATAGAAGCTGCGTTTGCCAGTGCTGACCTAGTTACCTTAACTGGGTCAATAACACCTTCTTTTACAAGATCTGTATAGGTCTCAGAGTAAGCATTAAAACCTTCGTTAGGTTTCATTGCTCTTACTTTAGAAACAACTACATATCCTTCTTGGCCAGCATTTTCTGCGATCCAACGAAGGGGTTCATCACAGGCTTTACGAACTAGGCGAACGCCAACTGCTCTATCGCCTTCAAAACCTAAATCATTATCAAGTGCGGCTGCAGCATGAACTAATGCAGCTCCTCCACCAACAACAATTCCTTCTTCAACAGCTGCTCTAGTGGCAGAGATTGCATCCTCAAGGCGATGCTTTTTCTCTTTTAGCTCCACCTCAGTATGAGCTCCAACTTTGATTACGCAAACTCCACCAGCAAGTTTTGCAACGCGCTCTTGAAGTTTTTCACGATCCCAATCAGAATCTGTATTTTCAATCTCTCGGCGAATCTCAGTTACTCGAGCTGCAACATCATTTTTGTTTCCGGCTCCGTCAACAATCGTGGTGTTGTCCTTAGAGATAACTACGCGTCTTGCTTTGCCTAGCATCGAGATATCTATTTGCTCAAGCTTTAAGCCAACCTCAGCTGAGATAACTTGGCCGCCAGTTAATATCGCAATATCTTGCAACATTGCTTTTCTGCGATCACCAAAACCAGGTGCTTTAACCGCAGCTGAAGCGAAGGTGCCGCGCATGCGGTTAACTACAAGTGTTGAGAGTGCTTCACCCTCTACATCTTCAGCAATAATCAATAGTGGCTTACTTGCTTGCGCTACCTTTTCAAGTACAGGTAAAACCTCGCTAAGGGCAGAGATTTTTTGACCTGAAATTAAAATATAAGCATCTTCTAAAATTGTCTCCATGCGATCTGCATCGGTCACAAAATAGGGAGAAATATAACCCTTATCAAATTGCATGCCTTCGGTAAACTCAAGCTCAAGTCCAGTTGTTGATGATTCTTCAACAGTAATTACGCCATCTTTACCAACTTTGTCCATTGCTTCGGCAATCAAATCACCAATGGCTTTATCTTGGGCTGAAATGGTTGCAACATCTGCAATCTGGGACTTACCGCTTACGGCAGTTGAATTTTTCCGCAATGCCTCTGTAATAGCAGATACTGCTTGCTCAATTCCATATTTTAGTTCCATTGGTTGAGCACCGGCAGCTAAATTACGCAGACCCTCTTTGACCATGGCTTGCGCCAAAACAGTGGCGGTAGTTGTGCCATCTCCTGCAACATCATTGGTTTTCTCTGCAACTTGCTTAACAAGTTGAGCACCCATATTTTCTGCTGGATCTGATAACTCAATCTCTTTAGCAATTGTTACACCATCATTAGTAATTAAAGGTGCACCATAGCTTTTTGCGATAACTACATTTCGACCCTTAGGCCCAAGTGTTACCTTTACAGTATCAGCAAGTATGTTTACGCCGCGCTCCATTGCACGACGAGCTGCTTCATCAAATTGAAGTGATTTACTCATCTTTACTTCTTTGCAATGATTGCTAGTACATCACGGGAAGAAAGTACTAGGTACTCTTCATTGTTGTACTTAACTTCAGTACCGCCATACTTTGAATAAAGAACAACATCACCCTCTTTAATATCTAACGGAATACGATTTCCGTTTTCAAATCGACCAGGACCAACTGCCATGACGGTTCCTTCTTGTGGCTTCTCTTTAGCAGTATCTGGGATGACTAATCCAGATGCAGTCTTTTGCTCTGCTTCATTTGCCTTTACGACAATACGATCTTCTAGTGGCTTGATTGAAATTGCCATCTTTGTTACTCCTTTGGTTGGTTACTTACGGTTTTTAAAATTTCTGCTTCATTCACCTGGGGCGTTAATTAGCACACGCAGGCTTAGAGTGCTAAAGCCAACTTTAAAGGGCGGACTGCGCTTGGGGCAAATTAGCGCTCTGATTTAGAAGATGACGCGAGAGATCTCAGCGGCTGAGTCAGCAGATATACCCAGTTGGGAAGGCGCTAACCCTTCGTTGATCGCCAGTGAGCCTAAGGCTGCCACCATCGCCCCATTATCGGTACACAGGTTGGCAGGTGGGATAGAGAGCTCAACCTTGGCTGCCTGACACCGAGCAATTGCTAGCTGGCGAAGTCTGCTATTTGCTGCCACTCCGCCGGCAATAACTAAATTATCGATTCCACTTTCTTGGCAAGCAGCTAAAGACTTAGTTAATAACACATCCACGACTGCTTCTTGGAAAGATGCTGCTACATCTGCTTTTTTATAATTTGGCGTTTGCTCTAAATATCTAAGCACAGCAGTTTTTAAACCTGAAAATGAAAAATCATATCTATGCTTTTGTATATCAAAGTTTTGAGATAAACCTCTAGGAAATACAATTTCATCTGCCTTACCATTTTTAGCTTCACTATCAATTACTGGCCCACCTGGGAATCCAAGTCCCATAATTCTGGCTACCTTATCAAAAGCTTCACCAGCAGCATCATCAATAGTTGCACCCTTTACTTTCACATCTTTAACAAGGTTATTTATTTGTAATATCGAAGAGTGGCCACCACTTACTAAAAGTGCGATTGCTGGGCGAAGTGTTTTCTCATTATTCAACATATCTACTGCAATATGCGCAGATAAATGATTTACCCCATACAACGGTTTATCTAAGGCAAGTGCTAAGCCCGAAGCACTACTTACCCCTACTAATAACGCACCAATTAAACCAGGGCCAGCAGTTACTGCAATAGCATCAATATCCTTAATCGAGACCTTTGCATCTTTTAAAGCTTGCTTAATAACTTGCTGCATAGCCTCTAGATGTGCTCGGCTTGCAACCTCAGGAACTACACCACCAAATCTGGCATGCTGATCAACGCTAGATGAAATTACATTTGCAAGTAATTTTCGATCATTAACAATTCCAACTGCAGTTTCATCACATGAGGTTTCAATACCAAGTACAAGAGCCATTACTTAAGCTCCTTACGCATAACCACTGCAGTAAGTCCTGGGCCATAATAATTTTCTCGTCTTGATACTTCACTAAAACCATACTGCTCATAAAGTGGCTGGGCAGCATCATTGCCAAGCCGCATTTCAAGCATTATGGCTTCTGCCTTTTTAACTCTTGCCCAATCAATTAAACGTTTTAATAATTCACGGCCTATACCTTTACGTCTATGTTGTTCAACCACGGTAATTGTGTGAATATCTGCTACATCTGCGATAAAGAAAATACCAGCATAAGCAACTAATTCACCCTCAAATTCAGCAGCTAAGTAGTGGGCATTTTTAGGTGACTTTGCAAACTCCTCTTTAAATTGAGAGATAGACCAAGCAGCCTTTGCATATACATCTTTTTCGATTACAGCCGCCGGTACTAAATCTAAAGCGGTCATGGCTCTAAATTTCACTCCCTGTGGCAAAGGGTAAGCATCAGGCTTTCTTATATAAATTGGGTTTGTAACTAAATCACCTTCGCCAGAAAGTCTGGCAATCTCAACTGGATCTGGAAAGTACTCACCCTCATTAAAGATTGGAATTTGAAACTTTTCTAACTCAATAGCCTTACTTACTGCAGGTTCAGTTATCCGCTTTGAATTCCTATATCTAGCCCAATATCTCTCTTTGCGTCTGGCATCAGTTGAAACTATAAAATCTTCTTGATTAATACCTGCTGCCATTGCATCTAATGAGCAAACACCAACCCAATTAATTCCAGCGCCAAGTGCAAAACTTTGCGCAAATGTAATTCCCACTCTTAAGCCGGTAAACGGACCAGGCCCCATTCCGACTGCAACTAAATTAATCTTACTTTCAAAAGCCAAAGCTTTACTTACTAATTTTGGTAGCACTTCACTATGAGAAAGTGGATCGTCATGGAAATCACTAAAAATAACTTGTGAATCCTTAACTAAAGCGACAGATGTTCGAGAGGTTGAGGTATCAATTGCCAGAATGGTACTCATAAGTTAAAACCTGACCAACGATCTCCAACTAAGTTAAAACTTATATTTCTAAAACTTTCTTCTGTGCCCTGTTTGATGATTATTTCTAGGTATTGATCATTAAGTGTATTTACAAACGAAGCGCCCCATTCAATTACAAAAATACTGTTTTCCAAATAACTTTCAAAATCTAAATCACTAAAACTGCTAACTCCTTGGTCTAATAATCGATATGTATCTATGTGAATGAAATTTATCTTTGACTTATAAACTCGGCTGATTACAAATGTTGGGGAGGTGATATTTTTTATGCCAAATGAGCTAGCTATGCCTTGAGTTAATACAGTTTTTCCACTTCCTAATTCGCCAGTTAAAACCACGACATCACCAGCCTTAAGCTGGGCGCCAATTTTTGCACCAAGCTGATGCATTTGGTCAACTGAATTTATTTGAAGTTCCATATAAGTGAGTAGTTTATAGATATAAAAAGGGCCCTCAGTTTCCTGAAGGCCCTTTTTCTTTTTACTTACTTATTGGCGATATTTGTGTACTTGACCACGGTAATTTGGATCAGTAAACAGATTTTTATCCTTGGCAATAGCAGCTTTAACTACTTTGCTTGAAGGCGCCTTTCCTGATTTAGCGGAATCAGTAAGAAGCTTGGCGATAGTTAGCCATTGGCTTCCAGTGAAGTTACAGTGCTGGGTTCCATTAGTTGCAGCAGAAGCATCAACTGAAATTGGTGTACCAGCATCTGTGAATTTTGTGTATTCATCTGGTGGTTTATTCCAGATATTTACAAGTAACCCAGATTTTGCATTTCCACCTGCAACTGCTGCCTTATATTGGTCAATAAAGTACTGAGTACCCTGAGCAATATGATCTGCAGTTCCGGCCAAAGTTATAGTTGGCACTGTTACATTTCCTTGAATCTTGGCCCATGATGCAACTCTTGCCGCTGCAGAAGGATCTGCTTTGACTCGAGGCGCCGCTGGATTTAGTGGACTTAGGTATGAAAGCATTCCTGCAATTGCTGATTTGCCAGTAAGGCCAGCTGCATAAACATCACTATCATCGCCTAAGCGAGTTGCCCAGTTTGTCTTGGTATTGTCATAGACAACGCCACCGGCTCGTAGCTCTAAATCATAAGTTGCTACAACTGCAAGAATTGCAGCTTCGGCAGCATTTTCTAGAACTGCAAGTGCTGGACTTATAACCAATCCAAATGAAGTCTCAAGGGGACCTTTTGGACCACTTGATGAGTCAAATGATTTTGACTGAGTAGGAACTCCTGCAAGTAATCCCATTAGTAGCACAGCGCTTCGAACAGGAATACCTTTTAGAGTTGCTGGTGCCGTTGAAGTTTCTGGCCAAGTAGGCGCTATTGGATTTCTTTGTATTGATGCAGACAAAGTACCAAACACTGTTAATACCTTGCCAATATCGGTAACCATTTCGGTATAACCGGTTGTACCGGAGGCATATCCAGTTCCTTTAATGCTTGGATCAAATAACGTCTTTGTTAGCCAAAGCGCATCTGATGCATATGTAATCGCATTTGCTTCTACTGAATCAGATAGGCACAGCGGTGCTACCGCATCAACTAATCCTGGATTACTTTCAGCAAGAAGTTGAGTTGAAAGACCACCAAGGGAAGCTCCCCAAGCGGCAATTCGATCAATTTGTGGGAATTTGGTAATTGCTTGATCAATTACGATCGTAGTTGCAAGAACCTGCTCCTCTTGATTCCAACCTTGAGTCTGAACTCCTGATCCTGCTAATGCAAAGCCTTGCTTAAGCAACGCTGTTGCAATTGCTGGTGCCGGAGCAATCTCTGGTGAGTTATCTACAACATATCCAGTTGGTGCAACTACTGGAATTCGAGGCAAATTGGTATTTTTACGAATACCGTGGGACCAAACAATCAGTGTGCCATTAAATTTCTTTGGCATAGCAATTTCAAACTGTGCACCGAATTGGTCAACCCCTGAACATAGTTGAGTATTGCGAGCGCTGTACTTAACCGCCGCAGCAACCTCACTACAAGTTAGTCCGTCAGCTCTTGCCGCAGTCGGAACTGCTACTGCAAGTGCTGCAACCAAGGTTGCAGTTGTTAGAGCTACTAGGCTCTTTTTTAGAGTTTTATTTATCATGAGTTTGTTGGTACCCCATTCTTAGGAACTGGCTTACGCTCATATGAGGAAGCAGTTGGTGCTGTATTTGAGCTTGAATCAGTTGTGTAAACAGAAAGCTTGCCACCAAATGGCTTTAGCTCTCCCTTTTCATTTAACTGACCAAACCAATATCCGTTATAACCAACTCGGCTAGTAGCTGAGTAGTTAAGAGGAACAAGACCTGCGCTAGCAAAATTTGCACCCTTTGTCTCTATTGCCTTAATCAGACCGGCACGAGTTAGGTTTTTGCCTGCTGCGCGAAGTGCTTGCACAGTTAACATTGCAGAGTTCATTCCTTGTAGCACAACGTTGTCAAAAGTAACGCCCTTGTTGTACTTGGTATTGATCTTTAAGAACTCTCTAACATATGGATCGGTAGCATCCTTTGCATCTGGGAAGAATGATGCAGCTAGTGCGCCATTAATTGTTGCTGGCTTTACGCCTAGGGCTAACAATGTATTGGCATCGCCACCGACTGATCCTGCCATCCAAGTAAATTTAGAAACCAGTGATAATTTCTCAGCGGCTTTTAAAATTGTGGCAGTTGAATCAGTTGTGCCAAAGAGAACTAATACTGGCTTACCAGGAACTGCACTTAATCTAGTTAGTGCACCCTCTGCTAAAGCAGGAGTTAATGCACCTTGTGGGTAAAGGGTAGGAGCAGCTGCGAACTTGTGTCCGGCGAGTGCAAATCCGTTTACGCCATCTACACCAAACTCATCATCTTGAGCGATCAAGAAAGATGCTTGTGGTGCAAGAGTAGGTGTGTCCTTGATGAACTTAGCCATGATCTTTGCTTCCATGGCATAGCTTGGAAGAATTGTGAAGGTAGTTGGATATTTACTCTTATTAGCAAATCCACTAAATCCAGTATTTACAAATAGATCAGGAACATTATTTTTTGCTAATTGTGCTGCGGTGTAAGCCTTGCTATGAGTTGCAGTGCCTAGAGCGCCAACTAACGCAAAAACTTTGTCATTTAAAACTAAATTTGTTGTTTGAGTAGCAGCAAGAGTAGGTAAGTACTTATCATCTCTTGAAACTAATTTAATTTTGCGACCATAAACTCCGCCATTAGCGTTAATGTGATCGAAGTAAGCCTTCATGGCTCCTGGTAATTTTCCGTAAACCTGACCGGCTGAACCAGTAAGTGGACCGGAGTAACCCAGTTTAATTTCAGTTGCGCTAACGCCTGGGTCAGCAGCTTGTGCAGGAAGAGTGCTAAAAACTAGCGCTCCTACTGTTGCTACCACCGAAACGATTGAAAATCGTTTCATGCGAGTATTTCTGATCATTTATTTCCTTCCCTAGAGTTGTCTTTAATGTTTAAGGTGCTTTTTCTTATGAAGTAAGTGTCCTGGCCCATTTGGTGTAAAGAGCACCGCCAGTATCAATAATGAACTGACCATGAACCCAGGCAAACTTGTGGTGAATCCTTCAGAACCTCCTATGCGCGATACTACTGATTCTGCTATTTCAGGTATAGCCACTAGGACTAGAGCCCCAATAATCACACCTTTTAGGCTGTACACGCCAGTAACAACCGCGCCTGCAAGCAATAAAAAGGAGAGACTAAGCGGGAAAGCACTCGGTGAAACCCCACTAATGAGCATTACCAGCAAACCCCCAGACAGGCCGGCAATTCCGGCGCTTAGAGAAAAAGCCAACGCTTTTTGGCGTCCAATATTTATGCCTGCTAATTGAGCAGCTGTTGGATTATCTCTTAATGCTCTAAATTCTCTGCCATATCTTGCGTTAAGTAAATTAGCCAAAAACCAAATCATAATTAGAGCAGACAAACAACTTATCCAAAAAAACCATTGATACTGGGAGAAATCTTCACCAAGCCTGGCAGGTGCTACACCGATATCAAATGCTAATCCTTGCTCGCCACCTAAAACTGGAAATTGATTTGCAATTGTAGGAAGAGATACTGCAAGTGCCAAAGTAGTACCAGCTAAATATGGCCCACTTAAGCGAGCTGCTGCATAGCCAAGAAGTAAACCAAAAACACCTGCAATTAAAGCTGCCATTATTAGTGCAATGACTGGATGTAATTTAAAGTTATTTACTGATAATGCTCCTGCATATGCACCAACTGCCATTAACGCACCGTGACCAAGTGATAACTGACCGGAGTAGCCAGTAAGTAAGATTATTGAAGCAATTGCGAGTGTATACATAGCAACAAATGCTCCTTGGTATTGACGCAGCTCACCAATTCGATCACTAATTAATAGTAAAACCCATCCCAAAATTATAAATCCAAATAATCTTTTTTTAGTTGCAGAAATTTTTGACATCAGTCTTTTCTTCCCTTGCTACTTGAGAAGACACCTTTTGGCCTAATTAATAATACTAAAATTAAAATTACAAATGCCGTTGGAAAAACTAATTTATAACTAATATATGAAGCTGAAAAATTAACTGCAAAACCTAAAATCATTGCACCTGCTACTGCGCCAAATAAACTATCTAAGCCTCCAATTACGGCAGCAATAAAACCAAAAACTAATAACACATCCATGGCGTTTGGATACAAGTTAGCGCCCGGTATATAAAGCATTCCAGCTAGTCCACCTGCAGCTCCTGCCAGTGCCCAACCTAAAGTTCTAACTGCATCAACTCTTATGCCAGATAGTTTTGCAATCTCAGGCGCGTATGCTGAAGCGCGAAGGGCTAATCCGATATTAGTTTTTTGGAATAAAATAGTTAACAAAATCATACTTAATGTGACTGCTATTAGTACCATTAAATTAAATGGGCTAAATGCAATAATTGAACCAAATATATTTAGTCCACCAGTTGAGATTGGTGCCTCAATAGTTTGATAACTTAAACCCCAAATAAATCCAATTACTGCTTGGATAATTCCTAGTAATGCCAAAGTGGCAACAACTGGTGCAATCATTACTATTGGCCCTGAATTCACTCGCTTAAAAATTGGTCTCATAAAAAATCTATCTATACCGGCTCCAAGTAATGCTCCGCTAATTACTGCGCAAATTAATCCAATCCAGTATGAACCACTTCTAGTGACCACTTCATATCCGATATAGGTTGTCAGGATTGCTTGACCTGCTTGAGCAAAATTAATGACCCGAGTTGATCGCCAAACTAATACAAGTGCAATTGACATTAAAGCGTAGATGGCACCGGTAGAAAGTGATGTTAATACAGCTGTTATAAATTGATTCATATTAAAATCCCAAATAAGCAGTACGAACTGCTGGATCATTTAGAAGTGTTTGGGCTGAATCAACTGCCACAACTGAACCTAAACTTAAAACAATACCTTCGTTAGCAATTTTTAGAGCACCCATTGCATTTTGCTCAACTAATACAACCGTTAAATTCAATCGCTTTACTAAATCTTTAATCGCTTGAAATATCTGTTCAACAATTAAAGGTGCCAGGCCCAGGGAGGGTTCATCTAGAAGTAATAATTTTGGCCGAGCAATTAATGAACGACCAATAGCTAGCATCTGTCGCTCACCCCCTGATAAAGAACCAGCTGTCTGCGCCATTCGCTGCCCAAGAATTGGGAAAAGTTCGACTACCTCAGCAGTTGCAGCTGCCACATCTTTTTTATCTTTTCGCCATAAACCGGTTAAGGCTAAATTTTCCTTAACACTTAATTCAGCAATTACGGATTTACCATCGGAGACATGCATGATTCCTGACCTAGCAAGATCCTCTGGTTTTTTTTCTAAGATTGATTCACCATTCCAACTAGCGCTGCCAGATACTGATTCTTTTAAGCCAGATAAAGTTCGAAGTAATGTGGTCTTGCCTGCACCATTTGCGCCAATAATTGCAGCTAGTTGACCTTCGGCAACTTTAAAAGAGACATTACTTATTGCCCTAATTGCGCCATGATCAATAGTTAAATTCTCAACAACAAGGCTCAATTGTTCACCCCTAAATATGCCGCAACTACCGCTTCATCTCTACGAACTGTTTCAACATCTCCAGAGGCGATAACTTGACCAAAATTTAATACATATAATCGATCACAAACTGACATAACTACATCCATATGGTGCTCTACTAAAATTATCGAGCATTGTGAAGCTAAATTGTGAATTAATGAATTCATCCACTCAATATCTGATGACCCAAGTCCACCAGCAGGCTCATCAAGTAAAAGAATTTTTGGTTCACTAACTAACGCCCTAGCTATTGCAACTCTTTTTGTAACTGGATAGGGCAGAGAATCTGCTCGCATATCAGCAATACCGGAAGCATAAACACGCTCAAGTGCGGTCATACTGCGCTGTTTAAGTCTTTCTTCATCGCGCCCACTTAAACCAAGGGCTGCTGAAATTAAACCACTGCTAGCACTCTTGCTTGCACCAATCATTACATTCTCTAAAACTGTTAACTCTGGAAATAAACCAACTCCTTGCAGGGTGCGGGAGATCTTAAGATCAATTAGCTCATAAGGTTTTGGCCATTTATGAGATTTTCCATTTATTTCAAGTGAGCCAGATTCAACATCAACTAGTCCAGAGAGTGCATTAAATAAAGTTGTTTTTCCGGCACCGTTTGGTCCAATTAAACCGATCACTTCATTTTTATGTAAATCTAAATTTACATTTGCTAACGCCTTTAATCCACCAAATGAAACTGATAACGAATTAATTGAAAGCAGATTTGAATCACTCACGAGGGTAGATTCTAGGCACACGTGGGCCGATTCGGGTGATAATCTCATAATTTATTGTGTTAGCTGCCTTAGCCCACTCATCTACTGTGTACTCACCACCACTTCCATCGCCAAAAACAATTACCTCATCCCCAGTTTTTGCATTAGAGGTAATTCCCAAATCCACCACAAATTGATCCATAGAGACCCGGCCAATCATTGGCGCACGTTTTTTATCCACAAATACTCCAGCTAAATTATTTGTGTTTCGAGGTATTCCATCTGCGTAACCAAGTGTAATCACACCAAGTTTGGTATCACTTTTTAATACTGCAGTGCCGCCATAGCCAACACTTGATCCTGCTTTAACTTCTTTCACTAAGTTTAGTTTTGCTTTTAACTTCATGGCAGGCTTTAAACCAAGTGAAGAAGAATCTCCAATAGTTTTAATATCTGGACTTAATCCAAATAATGCTATGCCTGAGCGAATAATATTTTTATGTGTACTCTTGTTTGTAAATAACGCCGCTGAATTTGCAATATGAATAAATTGAGCATCAATACCAGCAGTCTTAGCCTGGTTAACTTTTTCCTCAAATAAACTTAATTGTTCTTGATTCATTAATTCAGCTGGCTCATCCGCCCTAGCAAAATGTGACCAGATACCGATAACTTTTAGTAGCTTTAAATTAACTCCTACTAAGACAGATTTAATTAGTTGATCCCACTCTGATAACACTCCACCCCGGCTCATCCCAGTATCAATTTCAAGATGAATACGAGCAGTTTTACCAGTTAACGATGCGGCTTTAATAACCTCATCTAGAAGATCAATGGAAGGAATACCTAAATCAATATCTAAATCAATTGCGCTTTTAAAATCCTCACCCAACGGCGTAAGCCAACTGATTATTGGTTTTAATATTCCAGCTTTTCGAAGATTAATTGCCTCTTCAAGTAAGGCAGTGCCAAACCAATCAGCACCAGCTTCTTCTAAGGCTTTTGAAACTGGGATTAAGCCATGACCATAAGCATCAGCTTTAACAACTGCTAACACATCGGCAGTAGTTCGACTTTTTATTAATTTAAAATTTTGTGTTATTGCAGAAAGATTTATTTCAGCACTGGCGCGACTCATGTAATTAGCCTACCTGCCCCTTATGAGGGTTGGCGATCTGAGGTAATTGATCGATCAATTGCAATAACTGCAACCAGAAGCGCCGAACCAATAAATAGGCCGCCTAATAAATCTGAAAACCAATGTGTATTTCTATATAAAGATGCCAAACAGACTCCGATGGTAACAATAGATACAAACCAGGTAAGGCGCATACCCTCAAACGGCTCTTTATGTGAATATCTAAAAATTAGATATGCAAGCATTCCCCAGGAAAGAATTGCATTTGCAGCATGACCGCTTGGATAAGAAAGTCCACTGTCTGTAAAAAATAAGTCATACCCTGTGCTTGGTTTAGTTCTACCAAATAATAATTTAGATGCACCAACAGTAAGATTAAGTAAAAATAATGCAAGCAGTGATAAATTTACTGGCCGCCATGAATTAAACCTTTTACTAATTAGAATTGCAGTAATTAATAAAATGAATGATGTTACCCATCGCAGGCCAAGATCATCAATTAGAATTACTAAGGTTGGAGTTTTATTTGGTTCAAGTAATAAAAAACTACGATCATAGATCGATTCATCTAGCCTTCTAATCCATGAGTTTGCTAGTACTTGTTGAGTTATTAATGCGTAAATACCAGTAAATAACATTGTTAACTTAATAGCAGAGTTCTTCTGCTTCCGTCTTTGTATTGGCATCTATTAAATTACCTTTAAAGGTATTTGACTATAAAAGTATGGAGTAGATGCAAAGTTTTTTCCTGTGTAGCCAACTATCCCACACATTATTAACTCCTTTTATTGCTTAAGTTCTGATCTTACTAGTTGAGCCAATGAATCTGCGACCTTTTGAGCTAATTCTAAATCATTTGCTTCAACCATTACCCGTACAAGTGATTCTGTGCCAGATGCACGTAGTAGTACTCGCCCACTACCTGCTAATTCTTTCTCTGATTCTAAAATTGCATCCTTAATTTTTGCTGAGGATGCAAGTTTTTCTTTTGCTACATCTTTAACATTTATCAAAATCTGTGGGTACTTCTGCATTGCTGAAGCTAACTCTTGAAGTGACTTTTTTGATTTAACAACAACTTGCATTACCTGTAGGGCAGTTAATAAGCCATCTCCAGTATTTGAGAATTGGCGCATAATAATATGTCCTGATTGCTCACCACCAAGGGTGTAATCATTTTCTAACATCTTCTCTAATACATATCGATCACCAACTGCAGTTTTTTCAACTTTTATATCAGCTGCTTGCATAGATTTAATGAAGCCAAGATTGCTCATAACTGTTCCAACAACGGTCTGTTTATTTAACTTACCTTCTGCTAAATAGGCGGTGGCTAAAATATTTAAAATCTGATCTCCGTCTATTATTTCACCATTTTTTGCAACCATTAAACATCGATCTGCATCACCGTCATGGGCAATTCCAATATCAGCACCAGTTTTTTTAACCTCATTAATTAGGTTTTCTAAATGGGTAGAGCCACAATTCTCATTAATATTCCAACCAGTTGGGGTAGCAGAAATTGCAGTTACCACCGCACCAGCCTGCTCATACGCACCAGGTGCCACAGTTGATGCTGCCCCGTTAGCGCAATCCACAACTACCTTAAGTTCAGTTAGCTTTGTACTCATAGTAGAAAGCAGGTGCTCTATGTATCTATTTTTTGCACTTTCATCGAAAAATATTCGACCAACATCTAATCCAGTAGGCCTACTCCAGCTTTCACCTAACCTGGCTTCAATTTGTGCTTCAACCTGATCCGCTAATTTATCTCCACCTTTAGCAAAAAACTTAATGCCGTTATCTGGCATTGGATTATGAGATGCACTAATCATTACGCCAAGATCGGCATTACTTTCTTTTACTAAGAAAGCAACTGCAGGTGTTGGTAATACGCCAACTCGGTAAACATCAACACCGGCGCTAGTTAAGCCAGCAACAACTGCTGACTCTAAAAAATCACCAGATGCGCGAGAGTCTTGAGCAACAATTGCTTTTGGTCGATGTCCAGCAAATGCACCAATTTCACCTAAAACATGTGCGGCTGCAATTGCTAAATCAACTGCAAGTTCAGCTGTGAGATCAACATTAGCTACACCTCGTACACCATCGGTGCCGAAGAGGGCCATATTAGATTTAATCGAGTTAAGTAATTAGCGCTTGCTATATTGTGAACGCTTACGAGCTTTCTTAAGACCATACTTCTTGCGCTCAATTACGCGGGCATCCCGTGTTAAGAAGCCAGCCTTCTTAAGTGTTGGACGATTTGCATCACTATCAATTTCATTTAAAGCACGTGCTACACCTAAACGAAGTGCACCAGCTTGACCAGATGTTCCGCCACCATCAATGCGAGCAAATACATCGTATGTACCCTCTGCACCTACCGTGCGAAATGGTTCTGAAACTGATTGTTGGTGAACCTTATTTGGAAAATAAACCTCAAGTGGCTTGCCATTTACAACCCATCGACCAGATCCTGGAACTAAGCGAACTCGAGCAACTGCTTCTTTACGACGACCAACGCCTCCACCTGGTGCGGTGATTGCTTTGCGATTAGTTGCTGCAGCTGGTGTGCTTGAACTGTATGAAGTAGGTAGATCCTCTTCGGTAGTTTCAATAATCTCGTTAGACATTACTCTCCTATTACTTCTTTGCGATCTGGGAAACTTGGTTAAATTCAAAAACCTTTGGATTTTGTGCTGCATGTGGATGCTCAGATCCGGCATAAACCTTTAGTTTGGTTGCAGCTGATCTACCGATTGAATTCTTTGGCAACATTCCTTTAATTGCTTTCTCAACCGCACGGGTTGGAAACTTCTCAAATAAGTCTGCGTAAACAGTTGAGGTCATACCACCTGGATAACCAGAGTGTTGGTGAGCAAACTTTTGTGAACTCTTTGATCCAGTTAAAACTACCTTCTCAGCATTAATAACAACTACAAAATCACCCATATCCATATGAGGAGCAAATGTAGTTTTATGTTTTCCGTAAAGTAAGTGTGCTGCATGTGTAGCAAGACGACCTAGCACTACATCTTGCGCGTCAATGACATACCAACTGCGGGTGATATCACCAGCTTTTGGTGTAAAAGTGCGCACAGTTATCTCGCTTTCTTATTAAAGGATTTTCCCTATCGGGTCATTTCCAGAGGGGCAAGATTACCTTTAGGTGAGCCTTCGGGTCAAAACCGCTTTAACACCCCGCTTAAAATCAGCCCTCATCCTCTGAGTTCTCTTGGGTCGCCAAATAATTCTCATAATTGCTCAAATATTGCTCAACTGGTGGATATTGCACTGAAATCAGAGTTAAACCTTTTGCTGGAAAAACATAACTATCCGGAATTCTTTCCTTATTTTTTAAAGTATCAAACATCCATTCAGGCTTAAATCTACCTTCGCCCACGCAGACTGCTGCTCCTACTAAATTCCTAACCATGTTATATCTAAAAGAATCAGCGCTTATCTCACAAATCACAACATCCTTTTCATCGCGATACCAATTAAATGTAAGTAGATTCTTTACGGTGCTACCACCTTCACGAAACTTACAAAATGCAAAGAAATCATGCACACCTAGAAGCAGTTTAGAACCAGAGTTCATTAATTCAATATCTAATGGCCGAAACCATTCAGTACTGTCATGTCTATCTAGGGGCGCAGTTACTTTACCCCCATCAATTATTTTGTATTGGTAGGTGCGCGAAATAGCAGTAAATCTGGCATGAAAGTTATCAGGTGCCCACTGCGCCATTAATACCCTTATATCTGCATCTAAAATCTGATTTAGCCTAAATGATAAATTGTTTATATCAGTTTGCGTTGGCAAATCAGTATGAATCACTTGATGTTTTGCATGCACACCAGCATCGGTTCGCCCAGCCACAATTGTTGCAACTTTAGTTTGGGTAATCGTGCCTAAAGCTTTTTCTACTTCTTCTTGAACAGTTCGCTCATTTGGTTGTTTTGCCCAACCAGAAAAATTTGTTCCTTCATAAGTTAAATCAACTCTTAAACGAGAAAACCCACTCTTAACTTCAAGAGTGGGTTTAGTCATAATCTTTTTTAACTTTGTGTTTTACTCAGCTTTCGCTGCTGCTTTTTTAGCTACCTTTTTTACTGGCGATCCTGCTTCAACCATTTCAATCACTGCCATTGGTGCGTTATCACCTTTGCGTGGACCGATTTTGGTAATGCGGGTATAGCCACCATCACGAGTGGCAAAACGTGGTGCGATCTCTGTAAATAAAGTATGAACAACTGATTTACTAGAAATTCTTGCCATCACGCGACGACGTGCAGGTAGATCACCTTTTTTTGCATGAGTAATTAATCGCTCAGCAAGTGGGCGAAGGCGTCTTGCCTTTGCTTCAGTTGTTGTTAACTTTCCTTTTTCGAAAAGTTGCGCAGCTAATGTGCCTAGTAATAATTTCTCATGTGCTGGTCCACTACCTAGGCGTGGTCCTTTACTTGGTTTTGGCATGATCTCTCCTAGACCTCTTCAGCGTCGACAAGTTCATCATCAACACTGCTTCCGTAATTAGCATGCTTTGTTGGATCAAAACCTGCTGGGCTGTCCTTAAGTTGCATTCCCATAGATTGTAATTTCGCTTTAACCTCATCAATTGATTTAGATCCGAAATTACGAATATCCATTAGATCTGCCTCTGAGCGAGATAGTAATTCACCAACTGTGTGAATTCCTTCGCGCTTTAAGCAGTTATAAGAACGAACTGTTAGATCAAGATCTTCGATTGGAAGTGCCATATCTGCAGCGAGTGCTGCATCTTGAATGGAAGGTCCCATCTCAATTCCTTCAGCGTTAGCATTTAATTCACGAGCAAGGCCGAATAGCTCAACTAATGTCTTACCAGCAGATGCCATAGCATCAGATGGCTTCATTGATCTCTTGGTCTCAACATCTAGAACTAATCGATCAAAGTCGGTGCGTTGTTCAACACGTGTTGCCTCTACTTTGTAGGTAACACGAAGCACTGGTGAGTAAATTGAATCAACCGGAATTCGGCCAATCTCTCCCCCTGCTGCTTTGTTTTGTACCGCGGTGATGTAACCACGACCACGCTCAACAGTTAACTCGATCTCAAACTTTGCCTTTGAATTTAGTGTTGCAATATGAAGTTCTGGATTGTGTACGGCAACTCCTGTTGGAGCGGCCACATCTGCGCCAGTAACAATTCCCTCACCATTTTTACGAATGTAAAGAAGTGATGGTTCATCATTATCTGAAGATAAAACTAGGTTTTTGATGTTTAAGACGATCTCAGTTAGATCCTCTTTCACACCTTCTAAAGCAGTGAACTCGTGCAGCGCATTATTTACTCTAATACCAGTAACAGCAGCTCCTGGAATTGAAGATAATAAGGTGCGACGAATTGAATTACCAAGTGTGTAGCCGAAACCAGGTTCTAGCGGCTCAATAATGAACCGTGAACGGTATTCGCTTACAACTTCCTCAGTGAGGATTGGGCGTTGTGCAATTAGCACTTTGTTCCTCCGTATGTTCTGAAAGACCCTCTATTTGATCTTTCGGTTGGCTTACGATATTTAGTTTTACTGCGGTAAATCTTTACTGCTTAAGTACTTGATTACTTGGAGTAAAGCTCAACAATTAGTTGCTCTTGTACTTGAGTATCAATAATTGGGCGGGTTGGAACGGCGTGGACCAAAATTCGCATTTTAGAACCCACAACCTCCATCCATGCTGGAACAGTTTTCTCACCAAGCTCTGCACTTGCGACGATAAATGGTGTGGTATCCAATGAAGCTGGTACAACATCAATTATGTCCATCGGTGTAGTTCTAAATGATGGAATGTTCACGCTCTTGCCATTAACTAAGAAGTGACCATGGCGCACTAATTGGCGTGCCATATCCCGGCTCTTAGCAAAGCCAGCGCGGAAGACAACATTGTCTAGACGAGTTTCAAGTAGTACCAAAAGATTCTCACCAGTCTTACCTTGCAGACGGTTTGCTTCCTCGTAGTAACCACGGAACTGCTTCTCAAGTACTCCGTAAATACGTGCACACTTTTGCTTCTCACGCATCTGTAATAAGTACTCAGAATCTTTTGAACGAGCACGACCATGTTGTCCTGGTGGATATGGACGTGACTCAATTGGACACTTTGGTCCATCGCACTTAGAGCCCTTAAGGAAGAGCTTTACTTTTTCGCGACGGCATCTTTTGCAATCTGCACCGGTATAGCGAGCCATAGTTTTCTCCCTTTCCTTATACTCGACGTGGTTTACGTGGACGACAACCGTTATGTGGTGCTGGAGTTACATCTGCGATGGCTCCAACTTCAAGACCGGCTGCTTGTAATGAACGAATTGCAGTTTCCCGGCCAGAGCCAGGTCCCTTAACAAATACATCAACTTTCTTTAAGCCGTGCTCTTGCGCTTTACGAGCAGCAGCCTCAGCAGCCATTTGCGCAGCAAATGGAGTTGATTTACGAGAACCTTTAAATCCAACCTGACCAGATGATGACCAAGCAATTACGCCACCTGCTGGATCTGTGATTGAAACAATCGTGTTATTAAATGTGCTCTTAATATAAGCATGACCGAAGGCAACATTTTTCTTATCCTTCTTACGTGCTTTAATTTTCTTTGGTGCAGCTTTTGCTGCTGCTTCTTTAGCTGGTTTAGCTTTTTCGGCGGCCATTACTTGGTCTCCTTCTTCTTACCAGCGATTGCAACACGTGGACCCTTGCGAGTACGAGCATTGGTATGAGTACGTTGACCGCGGACTGGTAATCCTTTGCGGTGACGAGAACCTTGGTAACTTTGAATTTCAACTTTGCGACGAATATCGCCAGCGATCTCACGGCGAAGATCACCCTCAATTTTGTAATTGGCTTCAATGAATTCACGAAGCTTTGCCAATTCTGGCTCTTGTAGATCTTTAACTCTGATGTTTGGTGAGATACCGGTAGCGGCAAGTGTTGCTTGCGCACGGGTAAGTCCCATTCCAAAAATATAGGTAAGTGCGATCTCTAACCGCTTTTCGCGAGGAAGATCAACACCAACAAGACGTGCCATATCGTTAACCTGTTTCTAATATCCGAAAGGTCCTCCGCAATGCCCCCAGATAATTTCTTATCTGGCCTCAGCCTTTCGGACTAAGGGTCATAATTAAGTTTTACCTTAATTACGTCGCATCACGCGTTTTTTAAATTAACCCTGACGTTGTTTATGACGTAGGTTGTCGCAGATCACCATAACGCGGCCATTACGACGAATAACTTTGCACTTGTCGCAAATCTTTTTCACGCTAGGTTTGACCTTCACGATTACCTTTCTAACAACTACAGTTTAAAAATTATTTATTTGTAACGATAAATAATTCGACCTCTAGTGAGGTCATACGGACTAAGTTCTACAATCACTTTATCTTCTGGCAAAATACGAATGTAGTTCTGTCGCATCTTTCCACTGATATGTGCTAAAACTTTATGTCCATTTGTTAACTCAACTCGGAACATTGCGTTTGGTAGAGCTTCAGCAACAGTGCCTTCGATCTCAATTGCACCGTCTTTCTTGGCCAAGCGATACCTACTTATCTGTTCTAAATTAGGTTTACCCCTTTCGAGGCAGGAGGGATAGTTTAGGCGGGGTGAGGTAAAAAGAAAAATCCAGTTCAGATCGGCCAGATTTGTGCGGGCGAACCTAGATTTAATCGCCCTAAATCTGACCTACCCACCAAATCTGCCGCTCTTGAGCTCATTGAATCGATCGCATCTGAAAGCGGTATCTGGTATGAGTTAAGAAGTGAGAGCGAATTGCGCAAGCTACTTACACCACCAGCAAGTGTGCCATCGGCTCGAGTCGCACGATTGTCTTTAACATTAATTTCCATTTGGCCAAATGAATAAGTCCCATCACCAAGTCCTGCTGGTGATACTGAATCTACGGTAACAACAAAACGTTTTAAACATTTCGTTAGCGACTCAATTACTAATTCTTTTGTTAGATGTACCTCATCGACAATGAGCTGCACAATTACATCATCGCGATCAAGTGCCACCTGGGCTAGACCTGATTCACCTTCATTTGGCTTCTTCATTGCATTCCAAAGGTGAGTAACTGTTTTAGCTCCGGCCTCAAAGCCAGCATTTGCCTGGCTTGAGTTAGCATTTGAATGACCAAGTGAAACTACCACACCAGAGTCTGATAAAAATTTAATCGCATCAATCGCTCCAGAAATTTCTGGGGCAATTGTAACTTGAGAGATTTTTCCAGCACGTAAGAAATCCCCTAGTATTTTTAAATCTGGCTGCAAGATATGTTCGATTGGATGTACACCTGGTTTTAAGTGAGAGATAAATGGACCCTCTAAATGTGTGCCCATAATCTCTGCTTCGCCAACTTTAGGTTCTTTTCTTACAATTTCAATTAGGGCTAATACTCTTAAAGTATTCGCAATAGGTCCGGTAATTAGTGTTGGTAAATAAGCAGCCACACCTGACTTAAAAAGTGAACGGGAAACTTTTCTAATATCCTCAGCGTCTTTAGCTTTTAATAAATCCACTCCACCATGGCCATTGACCTGTAAATCAACAAAGCCTGGAATTGCTAATCCCTCATCTCCACTTACCTCACCATATGAGGACAATTTATAATCGGAAATTTTTATTCCACCATCAACCCATTTACTATCAATATATGCTCGAGCGGTTTTAAAGGCACCGGCTTCTAATAACATTTAAAGAGTTTGAGTAACTTTTAATAACCCTGTGGGTGCATCAGGGTTTAATCCATTTTTAATTGCAAGCAACATTGCGAATTGTTGCAAAACGATAACATCAGCAATCGTAGATTCAATTTCACTTAAGCCAGATGAGCCACCAATCTTTATTTCATTTGGCTCAGTAGTAAAACCCTGACCAATCCAAAATATATTATTTGTAATTGCTCTGATTTTGGTAACGGTTGCCAAAATTGAATCAGATGAAAATCCAGTTGGCGCGAATAAAATTACTCTTGATTCATCCGTTAAAGATGAGATTGGGCCATGCAAGTAATCTGCTGATGAAAAGGATGCAACTGGTACCTTTAAAGTCTCTTGAATTTTTAGTGCAGCTTCATGAGCATTAGCATAAGCAAATCCCCGGCCCATAACAGTTACACCAGATTTATGGTCAAATATTTCTACGGCATTTTCTATGTTAGATATATCTAATACCTGTTTCTTAACCTGAGCAATTAGATTAGATAAATTCATAGGTAGATTTGCCCAAGTGGCTGTAAAAATATAAGCAGTTAAAAGTTGGGCTGAGTAGCTTTTTGTTGCTGCAACCGCAATCTCCTTATCGGCTTCAATATATAAATGTAAATCTGAAGCTTGCGCTAATGGACTATTTCGATCATTTGTCATTGATACTGTTATGGCACCAGATTCCTTGGCGGCTTTGGTATAGGAAACTATGTCTGGTGATTGACCACTTTGTGAGATTGATATTACAAGACAATTATTGAGCTTAAGCTTAGTTTTATAAACTGTTACCACCGATGGTGATGCTAAGCCACATGGAATGCCAATATTGGTTTCAATCAAATACTTCAAGAATAATGCTGCGTTATCTGAGGTTCCCCTGGCTACCAATACCACCGATTGAATTTTACTTAAATCTAAAGCATTTATCTGCTTTTGATAATCTAATAACTTATTATTTAGCCTTTCAAAAACTTCAGGAGTCTGAGCAATTTCTGCCCGCATGATTTCTCCATAATTTTTGCTCATTGACATACTTTACAACAGTGTTGAAATTTCAACTCCAAGTCGGCTTAATTCAGCTTTACCACCATCGAATGCCGTAAGCACAAATACTTTCCCGTCAGGGGCAATTGTGTAGGTATGCTCAAAATGAGCACCATTTGATGAGTCATGAGCAACTACTGTCCAATCATCACCTAATACTTTTGTCTTTTCATTTCCTCTAGTAATCATTGGCTCAATTGCTAATGCCATCCCAATAGTTAACTCAGGACCATTTCCAGCAGGGCCAAAATTTAAAATATGTGGCTCTTGATGCATGGCACTTCCTATGCCATGACCACCATATTCGCGCAAAATTCCATACTTTCCTTGGGAGTTAACATAACTTTCAACTGCAAAAGAAATGTCAGTTAATTTCGCACCCTTTTGTCCAGCTGCAATCCCGCGCCATAAAGATTCTTCACATACATCCATTAATTTTTGATCAGCTGGATCGACTTCGCCAATGCCAAATGAGATCGCAGCATCGCCATGCCAATTCTCAACAATTGCGCCAAAATCAATTGATAACACATCCCCAGAAGTTAACTTTCGTTTATTTGGAATGCCATGCACTACCTCTTCATTCACTGAGGCACAGATAACAGCTGGAAACCCGTGGTAGCCAAGAAAGGATGATTTAGCGCCATGTTTTGCTAAATTTTCAATTGCAATCTGATTTAAATCTAAGGTACTCATTCCTTGACTTGCCGATTCCTTGATAATTTTTAAAGTTTCTGCAACTACTAATCCTGCTTTACGCATAGATTTTAATTGTGTTAAATCTTTTATTTCAATTGCCATAGCGTTACTTCAAAGCAGAGATAGCTTTTAGAGTGATATCAGAGACATCACCAAGTGCTGAGATATTTTTAAGTAATCCTGCCTTTTTATAATATGTAACTATGGGTTTAGTTTGCTCTGCATAGATCTCAAGTCGGCGTGAAATTACATCTTCTTTGTCATCTTCGCGCTGATATAACTGCCCACTACATTTGTCACAGACTCCTGCTTGCTTTGGCTTTTCAAAATCATTATGAAAAGTAGCTGAGCAATTTTGACAGGTACGGCGACCAGATAATCGCTTAATAATCTCTGAGTTATCAATCGATAACTCCAATACAGCATCTAGTGGCATGTTTTTATCAGCCAAAATGCCATCTAAAACTTGAGCTTGATTTGTATTGCGTGGAAAGCCATCCAATAAAAAGCCGTTAGCTACATCGCTGTTTTCAAGTCGGTCTTTCACCATTTCATTTGTCACAGAATCTGGCACTAATTCACCGCGATCCATAAAACTTTGAGCTTTTTTACCTAATTCAGTGCCATTTTTTAAATTTGCACGAAAAATATCACCGGTGGAAATGTGTGGAATTTTGTAATGTGCAGCTAAGTGAACTGCTTGTGTTCCTTTACCAGCACCTGGTGGTCCAACCAGGATTAATCGCATTAGCGCAAGAACCCCTCATACGAGCGTTGTTGTAGTTGGGATTCAATCTGCTTAGCTGTATCTAATCCAACACCAACCACAATCAAAATCGAGGTTCCACCAAATGGGAAGTTTTGCGAAGCTTGGAAAAGAATTAATGCAATAAATGGAATTATTGCCACAATTGATAGATATAAAGAGCCAGGAGCTGTAATTCTAGATAATACATATTGCAGATATTCACTAGTTGGCTTACCTGCTCTAATTCCTGGAATAAAGCCACCGTATTGCTTCATGTTGTCGGCAACCTCATCTGGATTAAAGGTAATTGCAACATAGAAATAGGTGAAGAAAACAATTAATAATGCATATACTGAAATATAGAAGTAGTTATCACCTAGTACTAAATACTTAGAAATCCATGTTGCCCAGCCAGCTTGTGAGCCGCTGAAATTAACGATTAATGATGGAATATAAAGTAAAGATGAGGCGAAGATAACTGGGATAACGCCCGCTTGGTTTACCTTAATTGGAATATAAGTACTAGTTCCACCATATTGCTGGCGTCCTACTTGGCGCTTGGCATACTGAACTGGAATACGACGTTGTGCTTGTTCCACAAAGACCACCGCTGCAACGATTAATACGCCAACTGCCATGATAAATAGAAATGCAAACCAACCCTTTTGTAATCTGATCGACCATAGCTGGCTTGGGAAGCTGGCTGCGATAGATGTAAAGATCAAAATAGACATTCCGTTTCCAACACCGCGATCAGTAATTAATTCACCTAACCACATAATTACAGATGTTCCGGCAGTCATTACTACGATCATGGTAATAACTCTGATCCAAGAAGTATCTGGAATAATTGGTAGCGCACAATTTGCGAAAATTCTTCCCTGAATTCTGGCTACTGCAACCAAGCCAGTTGACTGCAAAATCGCTAGTCCAATAGTTAAGTAACGGGTGTACTGAGTTAACTTAGCCGTACCAGATTGTCCCTCTTTCTTTAATGCTTCAAAACGAGGGATTACAACTGTTAACAGTTGAACAATAATTGAGCTTGTTATGTAAGGCATGATGCCAAGGGCAAAAATACTTAACTGAAGTAATGCACCACCGCTAAATAGGTTAATTAAACCGAATAACCCACCAGTGTCTGCAGTTTTTAAACACTCTTGGACGTTTACATATGAAACACCAGGAGTTGGAACTACTGAACCAAATCGAAATAGCGCCATAATAGAAAGGGTAAAGAAAATCTTCTTGCGCAGATCAGGAGTCTTAAACGCCTTACCAAATGCTGATAACAAGATCTTCTCCCTTATCTATTCGTTAATTCTTAAAGAGTTTTTGCAGAACCGCCAGCAGAGGTAATCTTCTCAGTTGCAGCACTTGAGAAAGCATGAGCTAATACTGTTACCTTCACAGATATCTCACCATTTCCTAGAACTTTTACTGGATGACCCTTACGAGCTGCACCTTTTTTAACTAAATCTTCAACTGTTACATCTCCACCTTTTGGATAAAGTGAATTAATAGTTGAGATATTCACCGCCTGATACTCAATTCGTTCTGGATTTTTAAATCCACGAAGTTTTGGCAAGCGCATAACTAATGGCAATTGACCGCCTTCAAAACCAGCACGAACTACGTTACGAGCACGAGTTCCCTTACCGCCACGACCTGCGGTCTTTCCCTTAGATGCCTCTCCGCGACCCTTACGAGTTTTTGCGGTTTTAGCACCTGGAGCTGGACGTAAATGATGAACCTTAAGCACCATTGTTATTCAACCTCCTCAACTGCAATTAAGTGGCGCACGGCGTAAACCATGCCCCGAATCTCTGGTCGATCTTCCTTAACTACAACATCACCAATTCGCTTTAAACCAAGTGAGCGAAGTGTGTCGCGTTGATCAGGAGGATTTCCAACCTTTGATCTAATTTGAGTAACTTTTAATCTTGGCATTAGGCACCAACCTTTACTTGTTCTGCAATTAATCTAGTAATAGCAGCTGGTGCAACATCCTCTAGTGGACGTCCACGACGAGCTGCAATCGCAGTTGGGTTTTCTAACATCTTTAACGCTGCTGCAGTTGCATGCACCATATTAATTGGGTTACCAGAACCTAATGATTTAGTTAATACATCAGTAATTCCAGCACACTCAAGAACAGCACGAACTGGACCACCAGCGATTACACCAGTACCAGGGGATGCTGGGCGTAGCAAAATAATGCCAGCAGCTTTCTCACCTTGAACTGGGTGTGGAATTGTGCCATTTAGTAATGGCACTTTAAAGAAATTCTTCTTACCATCTTCAACTGCCTTAGCAATAGCTTGTGGAACCTCTTTGGCTTTTCCATAACCTACGCCAACCATTCCTTTGCCATCGCCAACCACAATTAAAGCTGTAAAGGAGAAACGACGTCCACCCTTTACTACCTTAGCTACTCGGTTAATGAAAACTACGCGCTCGGTGTATGGAGATTTCTCTTTTTGGAATTCACCATCACGGCGTTCGCGCTTTTCTCTACCACCCTTTGGGCGATCTTCGCGATTACCTGCGGTCGGATTTGTACCGGCCATTAGAACTCCAATCCATTTGCACGAGCACTTGTTGCAACTGCTGCAACACGTCCGTGGTACTTATTACCACCGCGATCAAAGACCACGGTAGAAACACCTTTTTCTTTTGCCCGCTTAGCAATTAACTCTCCTACTTGCTTAGCCTTGGCAGTCTTATCGCCAGCAAAAGCACGCAACTCTTTTTCCATAGTTGATGCTGATGCCAATGTAGTTGAGGTTGTGTCATCTACTACCTGCACAAACAAGTGACGAGCAGATCGTGAAACAACTAAACGTGGACGTTGCGGCGTTCCGGAAACTCGCTTACGCAAACGGAAGTGACGGCGGATACGAGCTTTTGTAAATGAGCCCTTAACGACTTTTTGACCAATAGCCATTATTTCTTACCTGTCTTTCCTTGCTTGCGGCGAATGTACGCCCCTTCCAAATGCAGACCCTTACCCTTGTAAGGATCAGATTTACGTAATTTTTGAATCTTCGCTGCAGTCTCACCAACTAATTGTTTGTTAATTCCTGAGATAAGAATTTCAGTTGGGGAATCGATCTTGAAAGTGATTCCTTCATCTGCAATGAACTCAATTGGATGGCTGTAACCAAGTGCAAACTCTAAGTTTTTACCCTTAGCAGCCACCTTGTAACCAACGCCAACAATATTTATTTTCTTGCTATATCCCTTAGTAACACCCTCGATCATATTTGAGATCATGGTGCGAGACATGCCATGTAATGAGCGCGCTTCACGGCTTTCATCTGGACGATTAATTGTCAGAGTTGAACCCTCCTGCTTTGCAGAAAGAGCGCCAGCTAATTCAAAGGATAAAGTTCCCTTTGGTCCTTTAACTGAAACAGATTGACCGGCAAGATTAATTTCAACTCCAGATGGAATTGTGATCGGCATTTTTCCAATACGTGACATTAGATCACCATACGTAGGCGAGAACTTCTCCGCCTACACCTTGTTTATTGGCTTGCTTATCAGTTAGCAATCCAGAGGATGTTGAAATAATTGCCACACCTAAACCACCTAAAACCTTAGGTAGTGAGGTTGACTTTGCATAAACCCGAAGTCCTGGCTTTGAAACCCGGCGTAATCCAGCAATGGATCGCTCGCGGTTTGAACCAAACTTAAGATCTAAAACTAATGTGTTACCAAAACCAGTTTGATTACTCTCAATGTAATAGCCAGAGATATAACCCTCCTGCTTTAAAATTTCTGCAATACGTGCTTTTACCGATGATGAAGGCATAGAAACCTTCTCATGGTAGGCAGAGTTTGCATTACGCAAACGCGCCAGCATGTCTGCTATCGGATCTGTCATTGTCATTCTGTTGGCCTTTGGCCTTTCTCGAAATGGTTTCCGCTATTTATTAGCGGACCTGCTCCGTAGTTGATAGTTGGGTTTGTATTACCAAGAAGCCTTGGTGATACCTGGTAGCTCTCCAGCATGTGCCATTTCGCGGAAGCAAATACGGCAAATGCCAAATTTTTGATAAACCGAATGAACGCGACCGCATCGTTGGCAACGTGTGTAACCGCGAACCTTAAACTTTGGTTTGCGACTAGCTCTTACCTTTAGTGATGTCTTTGCCATCTTGTCAGTGCCTTCCTTAGTTCTCTCGGAAAGGGAAACCAAGTGCTCGCAAAAGCTCTCTGCCCTCTTCGTCGGTTTTAGCTGTGGTTACTAAAGTGATATCCATACCGCGGGTGCGATCAATTTTGTCTTGCTCGATCTCAGGAAAAACTACCTGCTCAGTTAAACCAAATGTGTAATTTCCTTTGCCATCAAATTGCTTTGGTGATAATCCTCTAAAGTCACGAATACGAGGAAGTGCAATTGAAAGTAGACGATCGGTGAACTCCCACATACGATCATTTCGTAGTGTTACGTG